>SPKZ01010982.1_pt1 | contig 30140 bp, 25 predicted proteins | sample 2456571 | NCBI WGS metagenome assembly SPKZ01 (sample SAMN11192286, study PRJNA482655) | marine metagenome | biome: ENVO:00000447; feature: ENVO:00000244|ENVO:00000211|ENVO:00000569|ENVO:00002023; material: ENVO:00002151; isolation source: ocean water from marine abyssalpelagic zone ... | reverse complement strand
GACCCCGACGTTCGTCGAGTTCCACTTCAGCCGATCGCTATCGCCGCAGCAAGCGCTCGAGGATCGCCTTCTGGGCGTGGAGCCGATTTTCGGCCTGGTCGAAGACGATGCTGCGGTGCCCGTCGAGGACCTCGTCTGTGATCTCCTCGCCCCGGTGGGCGGGCAGGCAGTGCATCACGTACGCGTCGGGAGCTTCGGCGAGGAGCTTTGGATTGACCTGGAAGGCGGAGAACACCTGACGGCGCAGATCGGCCTCGGCCTCCTGCCCCATGCTCGTCCAGGTGTCGGTGTAGACGAACTGCGCCCCCCGAACGGCCTCGAAGGGGTCCTCGCTCCAGGTCACCTTCGCGCCGCTGACGCGGGCGAGGTCGTCGGCCCGCTGCCGGACGCGCAGCGCCGGGCGATGACTGGCGGGGGTCGCGAGGCGCAGCTCGAGGCCGAGCACGGACGCCCCGTAGACGAGGGAGTTCGCCATGTTGTTGCCGTCGCCCACGTAGGCGATGGCCACCTCGTCGAGGTCGCCATGTTCCGCGATGGTCTGGAAATCAGCCATGACCTGACACGGGTGCAGCAGGTCGGTGAGGCCGTTGACCACGGGGATCGTCGCGACCCGCGCGAGCTCTTCGACCAGGGCGTGGCTGTAGGTGCGCGCGACGATGCCGTCGACCCAGCGCGAAAGGTTTCTCGCCACGTCGCTCGGCGATTCGCGCGTGCCGATGCCGATTTGCTCGGGGCGCAGCAAGATCGCGTGCCCGCCCAGCTGCGTCATCCCCGCTTCGAACGTGACGTGAGTGCGAAGCGACGGCTTCTCGAAGAACATGGCGAGCGCGCGGCCGATCAGCGTCTGGGGGCGTTCGCCCTTGGCAAGCAGCTCTTTCAGCTCCTTGGCACGCACGAGAATCATGCGCAGATCGTCAGCCGACCAGTCGGCGAGTGACAGAAAATCCTTTGACATGGTGTCAGCAGGTGAGCAGTGTCCCCGCGCCTCCGTCGGTGAAGATCTCGAGCAGGATCGCGTGCTGGATCCGGCCATCGACGATGTGAGCCGTCGGCACACCACCCTCGAGAACCGACATGCAGCACTCGACCTTCGGAATCATGCCGTCGCGAATGGTCCCCTCGACGATCAGCCTCCGCGCTTCCGCAGCGGCGATCTGCGTGATCAGCCCTCCCTTCTCATCCTTCACGCCTTCGACGTCGGTGAGGAGGATGAGCTTCTCGGCATTCAACGAGCAAGCGACTGCGCCGGCCGCCTCGTCCGCGTTGACATTGTGCGTCACGCCTTCCCGGTCGACGCCGATCGGCGCGATCACGGGCACGAAGCCGGCCTCGGCGACCGCTCGGATGGGCTCCGGATCGACCGAAACGACCTGGCCCACACGACCGAGGTCACGGTCGGCGACGAGGCGTTGCGTGACCTCGATCATACCGCCGTCACTACCCGTGAGTCCGATCGCCTGGCCGCCACCCGCCTGGACGAGCGCAACGATCTCGCGGTTCACCTTTCCTCCGAGGACCATCTCGACGACGTCCATGGTCTCGTCATCCGTGACGCGGAGGCCGTCCACGAAGGTCGACTGTTTGCCGAGCCGATCGAGCGTGCGTCCGATCTGCGGACCCCCACCGTGCACGATCACCGGACGCAGTCCGATGTACTTGAGGAGCACGACATCCGCGCCAAACGACACGCTCAGCTTGTCGTCGCTCATCGCACTGCCGCCGTATTTGATGACGACGGTCTTGCCCATGAAGCGCCGCATGTACGGCAGCGCCTCGATCAGGACCGCGGCCTTGTCGATCAGGGATTTCACGCTCGGGTCCGTTTTCGTGCAAAGGAGGTCATGCGAGAGGGTTTCCCTGGAAGAGCTGGGACCCGGATCGGGGAACGGGGGCGGGCGCCTACGCAGCGCCCAGGTTCTGCCGGGCCTTCGCGACTTCGTCGATCGATTCGAGCAGGGAACGGTACAGAAGCACATTGCGAACCGCAGCAGAAAGCGCGGCCGAAAGGACCTCGCCCGTGCGGGCAGATGCGCTGGCACCCTCTGCGGGAAATACCCGAGCGATCCCCATGATCTTGCCGCGCAGACGCAGCGGAATGCACAGCAGCGGGCCGACCGCGTCGTTCGCCGGGGTGTCGACCTCGGGATCGAAACGCGGATCGGTCTCCGGGTGGTCGGTCGCCACGAGCCGACCTGTCTGCAGCACCGTGGCGGTGAGACCCCGCGTACGCGAGAGCCGAGGCCGATCGCCCGGCGTAGCGCCCGTGACCTGGCCCTCGATGGCGAGATCACCCGTGGCGGGATCGAGCAGGTAGAGGGCCACCGGCGCCGCCGGCAAGTTCCGCGCGATGGGCTGGAGCGACGCATCGAGCAGGCGCGCGGGTTCGATCTCCGCCGTGATCGCCTCGCAGACGGCTCGCGCGAGCTCGGCGTCGCCGGCGCGGACGTCGGAGACTTCGAGTACGGGCGGTGCGACCTCGAAGCCGGGATGCGAAACGGTCTGTTCCGCCAGCACGGGAATCTCGGATTCTCCGCGGCCGCCCTCCTTCGCTGCGTGCGTTTCGACGAACTCGTGAGCCGACGCGTCGTCCACTTCGGGCTCCAATTCCCGCGCGGCCGCCTCGGAGCCGCGCGCGACGAGCTGGGCGAGCAGCTGGGCGGCGTCCAGCGCCAGGATCCGCAGGAGAACGATGTCATCCTCGTCGAAGGGCTCGGCGGCTAGGCGATCCGTGACACACAGCGCCCCGAGGAGGGTGCCGCCGCCGTCGAGCGGTGAGATCGCGAACGACGAGGTCTCGTAGCGTTCGTGTGGTACGCGCCCCGCGAAGCGCACGTCGACGGCGACATCGTTCGCGAAGACGGGCTCGCCGTTCGCCACGGCGAGTCCAGCGACGGGATCGCCGATACTCACGGTCGAGAGCTCGGCGAGCGGAAGGTCGTTGCCCACCGCGCCGCGCACGCGCAAGGTCTCGCGGTCGCCATCGAGAAGCATGACCGACGCCTTCGTCGCGCCGAGTACCTCCGAAACGGACTGGGCGATGCGCTGACACAGCTCATCCTCGGACAGCCCTTCGACGCTGCGGACGGCGTCGGCCAGCCCGGCGAGCTCGCCACGCAGGACCTGAAGGCGCCGACGCAGCCTGTCGAAGCCCGCTTCCACGCCGTAGCTCGCCATGGCGCGGCGAACGACCAGTACCAGCTCCTCGTCGTGGAGCGGCTTCGCGAGATAGTCGATGGCATCGAGGCGCAGTGCCTCGAGCACGGCTTCCTGGTCGACAGCCGACGACAGCACGATCACGCGCAGCGCGGGGCGCGACAGCCGCAGCTGGCGGAGCACATCGAGGCCGCTCATTCCGGCAAGGTCGATATCGAGCACCACGACGCTGAAGCTCTCGTCCTCGGCGGACTTCAGCGCCTCCTCGCCACTCGAGACCTTGTGCGCCTCGATACCAACGGCGGCCAGCACGTCGCCGATGGCTTCGCGAAAGAACCGCTCGTCGTCGACCACGAGTACGCGCGTGGCGACCTGGTGCATAGAGGGTGACCTCTTTCTTCGATGCCGGAAGGTGTTGCTAATTCTTTTTCACAAGATGAACCGCGACAGATCTTCGTCCTCCACGAGACTCTCGAGCTGCTTGCGAACGTGCGCTTCGTCGATCACGAGCTTCGTGCGGCCGAGATCCGGAGCTTCGAAGCTGATGTCCTCGAGGAGCTTCTCCATGAGTGTGTGCAAGCGCCGCGCTCCGATGTCGTCCGAACGCTCGTTCACCCGCGCCGCGAGCTCTGCGATGGTGCGGATTCCATCTTCGCGGAAGTCGAGCTCGATCTGCTCGGTGAGCAACAGGGCGGTGTACTGCCGGACCAGCGAGTTGTCGGGCTCGGTGAGGATGCGAACGAAGTCTTCGCAAGTGAGGCTCGCAAGCTCGACCCGGATGGGAAAGCGCCCCTGGAGCTCCGGGATCAGGTCGGAAGGCTTGGCGATGTGGAACGCCCCCGCCGCAATGAAGAGGATGTGGTCGGTACGTACCGCGCCGTGCTTCGTCTGCACGGTCGAGCCCTCGACGATCGGCAGCAAATCACGCTGGACCCCCTCGCGGGACACGTCGGGCCCGGATCGCGCGTTCGAGCCGACCGCCACCTTGTCGATCTCGTCGATGAACACGATGGCGCCCTGCTCGACGCGCTGCACGGCGAGCTCGCGCGCGGCATCCTTGTCGACGAGGCGCGTCGCCTCCTCGGCGGCGAGGTTCCTCCGTGCCACCGACACCTTCATGCGTCGGCGCTTCTTCTGCTGGGGGAGCATTCCGCCGAGCAGGTCCTTGAACTGCATCCCCATCTCTTCGACGCCAGACGGCGTGACGAGAGAGAGCGTGGGACCGCCGCCGCTGTCTTCGAGGTCGATTTCGACCTCGCGATCGTCGAGCAGCCCCTGGCGCAGCATGTTGCGCAGCTTCTCACGCGTCTCTCCGCTCGTTGTCGACGCCGTCGGCTCGGGGTGCGACGCGCCGGGTGCGGGCGCAGCAATCGGTGTTCCGGGCGCCGGGCCGGGCGGCGACGGGGGAACGGCGGGCGGCAGCAGCGCGTCGAGCAGCCGATCCTCGGCGAGTTCGTCGGCCTTCGTGGCCACGGCCTGCTTCTGCTCCTCCATCACCATCGAGATGCCGAGTTCGGTGAGGTCGCGGATGATCGACTCGACGTCGCGGCCCACGTAGCCCACCTCGGTGAACTTCGACGCCTCCACCTTGATGAACGGCGCCTGCGCCATCTTCGCGAGACGCCGAGCCACCTCGGTCTTTCCCACGCCGGTCGGGCCGATCATGATGATGTTCTTCGGGGCGATCTCGTCGCGCAGCTCGGGGAGCACCTGCTGGCGACGCCAGCGGTTGCGCAGCGCGATCGCCACGGAGCGTTTGGCGTCGCGCTGACCGACGATGTAGCGATCGAGTTCGGACACCACCTCGCGAGGCGTAAAGGACCTGAGTTCCTTCATGGCAGCGTCACCAGGTGGATGTTTGCATTCGTGTAGATACAGATCTCCGAGGCGATCGACAGCGACTCCCGAGCGATCTCATCCGCGCCGAGAGTCGAGTGCTTCGAGAGAGCGCGCGCTGCCGCGAGCGCGTAGGACCCCCCCGAACCAATCGCGGCGAGCCCGTCGTCGGGCTCGATCACGTCGCCGTTCCCGGACACCACGAGCACCGAATCCGGATCGCCGACGAGGATCATCGCCTCGAGGCGCCGGAGCATGCGGTCGGTCCGCCAGTCGCGCGCGAGTTCGACGGCCGCGCGGCGCAGTTGGCCCGGGTGTTCCTCGAGCTTCGCCTCGAGCCGCTCCGAGAGCGCCAGGGCATCGGCCGCGCCTCCCGCGAAGCCGATGAGTGCATCGCTGCGGGTCGCTCGACGCACCTTCTGCGCGCTCTGCTTCATGACGACGTCGCCAATGGTCACCTGCCCGTCGGACGCCATGGCGATGCGACCATCGCGCACGACGGCGAGCACCGTGGTGGCGTGCACCCTCGGTCGGTTGATCGGCGCGCTCGCTTCCGCTTCGGTCACTCTCCCGATCTCCCGCGTTCCGCCACAACCCGCCGCGTCACGCTCAACGTTTCTCATCCGGTTTCGCACGGCGTCCCTTGCGGCGCAACGCCCGTGGATGGGCGCGATCGTACACCTCCATCAGGCGATCGGCGGACACCGCCGTGTATTTCTGCGTGGTCGAGAGGCTGACGTGACCGAGCAGCTCCTGAATCTCTCTGAGATCGGCGCCCATGTCGAGAAGGTGCGTCGCGTAGCTGTGGCGCAGGCGGTGCGGGTATACGCGGTCCGCGATCCCGGCGTCGCGGGCCCGCGCGCGCAGGACGCGGCGCACGTCGCGGACGCCGAGGCGTCCGGGACCGGACGCTGGCGATTCCTCGCCTCTCGCGGGGCCCGTGGGCCGACGCGGCGGGCGCATCGTGACGAAGAGCGGCTGGGCGAGGAGTCCGGGGGCCCTGCGCTCGGCGAGATACGCGCCCAGCGCGTCGCGCGCGGCGGCGGGTAGCGGCATCACGCGCTCCTTGCGGCCCTTGCCAAGGACGCGCAGCTCCCCGCGGTGGAGGTCGAGGTCGCGAACGTCGAGCGAGACAAGCTCCGAAACCCGGAGGCCGGCGCCGTACAAGGTCTCGACGAGTGCGGTGTCGCGCAGCTGGGCGAGCTTTCCGCCGCGCGGTCGCACTCGCCCCTGCTCTTCGGCGAGGGTCGCACAGTCGTCGACGGGCAGCGGATTGGGCAGCGTCTTCGGAGCCCGCGGCACCGGCAGGCCGGCCGTGGGATCGAGTGCACAGGTGCCCTCGCGCACGAGGAACCGGAAGAAGGAGCGCACGGAGGCAAGCTTGCGTCCGAGCGTCGACGGGTGACGGCTCGCGTGAAGGGACGCGAGAAACCTTCGTACGTCCATCACGGTGATCGTCGCGGGGTCGCCGTCGATTCCGGCGAACCGGGCAAACTGCTTCACGTCGGACGTGTACGCGCGCCGCGTGTGAGGGGAGAGGTTGCGCTCCACTCCGAGGTGCAGCTCGAACGCGCGAATCGCGTCGGCGAATTTCATTCGACGAGAGCCGCCGTTCGCGCCGCGAAGCCGTCGATCGACTCGAGCGCGCGCTCGGCCAGGCGTTCGTTCTTCTCGCGCTTGCGCAGCTTCTTCGGGTCGGAAGCACGGCGCACGAGTGGCAGGAAGAGACCGAAGTTCACGTTCATCGGCTGGAAGTTCGCGGGATCTGCGTCCATCAGGTAACGGAGCAGCGCACCGTGAGCGGTGGTGGGATCGGGTATGGGCGCCTCGATGCCGCGCACGCGACACGCGGCGAACAGACCGGCCAGATAGCCAAGCGCCGCCGACTCGACGTAACCTTCGACACCCGCCATCTGTCCCGCGATGTAGAGCCCCGGTCTCGCTCGGAGCTCGAGCGTTGGAAGCAGGCGCTTGGGCGCGTTCACGTACGTGTTGCGGTGTACGGAACCGAACCGGGCGAACACCGCGTCGCGAAGGCCCGGAAGTGTGCGGAGGATCCGCTTCTGCTCGCCGATGCGAAGCTTGGTCTGGAATCCAACGAGGTTGTACAAGACTCCGCGCTTGTCCTCCTGCCGCAGTTGCACGACAGCGTGTGGCCGCTCACCGTTGCGAGGGTCGACGAGGCCCACGGGCTTCATCGGACCGTAGGCGGGCGTGTCTCGGCCGCGCCGCGCCATCTCCTCGATCGGGAGGCACCCCTCGAAGAAGAGCTGCGCCTCGAATTTGTGCAGGGGTACGGTCTCGGCCGACAGCAGTGCGTCGATGAAAGCCTCGTACTCCTCGCGGGAGAGCGGGAGGTTCAGATAATCGCCGGTTCCGTCTTCGTAGCGCGATGCGCGAAATGCGACGTCGTGATCGATCGAGTCGGCGTAGACAATGGGCGAGAGCGCGTCGTAGAAGTACAGGTACTCCTCGCCGAGGAGCGTTTTCAGATCGTGCGCGAGCTCCGTGGCGGTGAGAGGTCCGGTGGCGAGAACCACGGTGCCCTCATCGGGAATTCGCTCGACGAGGCGGCGCTCGATGCGGATGCGCGGCGTCGATTCGATCGCTTCGGTGATGCAGCGCGCGAACGCGACACGATCGACCGCGAGGGCGCGGCCCGCGGGAACCGCACACTCCTCCGCGGCACGCAGCACGAGCGAATCGAGGCGCCGCATCTCCTCCTTCAGGATGCCTACCGCGTTGCCGAGGCCGGACGCACGCAGGGAGTTGCTGCACACCAACTCCGCGAAGTCAGGCGACTCATGGGCGGGCGAGAAGCGCTGGGGCTTCATTTCGACCAGAGTGACGTCGACACCGCGTCGCGCCGCCTGCCAGGCCGCCTCGCAGCCCGCCAGACCCCCGCCGATCACCGTGAGGTGCGGACGGTCTTCGCTGGCCTGCGCGTCCGTCGCCAACTGGGTCATCTTCCCCCCAAAGCGGCGCGATCATAGCTCAGACCGACTCGCAACGACCCGCAGTTGGCCGTCGCGGTCCTCTTCGACATGGCGCGTGAGCTCGAGCTCGAGCAGCGGTAGCGCGAGCATAGCCGCCGATGCGCCGAGGCGGCGCGCCAGCTCGTCTCGAGTGGCCGGCGCGTCGCGGAGTGCGTCGAGAATCGCGCGCCCCCGGTCGTCGACACCGCGAGCGTGCTGCTCCGCGGGACTGGCGGCGCTCGACCCTAGCTCGGCGAGCAGGTCGGCGGGTTCGGTGGCCACCCACGCGCCTTCGCGCAGCAGGCGGTTCGTACCCCGGCTCGTCGCCGCGTCGATGGGTCCGGGGACCGCGAAGACCGTGATCCCCTGATTGGCTGCGTGTCGCGCCGTGACGAGGGAGCCGCTTCGCTCCCTGGCTTCGACGACGAGCAGCGCCATCGACATGCCGCTGATGAGCCGGTTGCGCAGCGGGAAGAATTCCCGCCGCGGGTGTGTGGCCGGCGGAAACTCGGACACCAGGGCCCCGGACGCCGCAATCTTGGACGCGAGCCCACGATGCTCCGCGGGGTAGGTCCGATCGATCCCACAAGCCGAAACCGCCACCGAGCGTCCCCCGGCATCGAGCGCGGCCCGGTGCGCAGCGGCGTCGATCCCGTACGCCAGGCCCGAAACGATGACGAGTCCCGCGCGGGCGAGCTCGCTGGCGAAGTGGCGCGCGACGGCGCGACCGTACGCGGTGCACGCGCGCGAGCCGACGATGGCGACCGCCGGTGCGCCGAGCGCCGATGCATCGCCGCGGACGAGCAGTAGGGGCGGCGCGTCGACGAGAGCCCGCAGTCGCGCCGGGTACGCGTTCGACGAGTACGGCACCGCGACGGCGCCGGCCCCGCGGAGCAGCTTGCGCGCTCCCGCGACAGCACGCGGATCGACCTCGGCGCCGAGCGCGCGCAGTGCGGTGGGTGCGGCGCCGTGCTCGTTGAGAAGCTCGACGGCGCGCATCGGATCGAGCGCGAAACGCTCCTGGAGCGCGAGCCAGGCGTCGAGTGCGTGGGTGATCTCGGGCCGGCGATCACTCGGGTCGAGGACGTCGGCCGCAGGAAAGGGGCGAGACTCCACAGGAGGACTCCCCGGGACCGGGGATCACACTGGGTACCAGATCTCACCTCGAACTGCTCGGTCCGGGGGTCCCGATCCGGGCAGAACCTGGATTCAACGCTACCGACTCGAGACGAGCGGCAGACCCGTCGCGCCGCGGAAGCGGTCGCCCACCTCGAGCTCGACGTTCGTATTCGCGACGAACGCAACCGCCGACTTTCCCGACGTGCGCACGACGATCAGCTGACCGACCACGCGATCCGGCACGCGCACCATTTGATTGCGCGCCCGTTCCGGCGCCGCGTATCCCCGGCGATACACCTCGAGGGGACTCCCCACGGCCAGCCCGTCGAACATGCCGCGGTTCAGGTACACGAAGTCGATGTGGCTGGTCAGGGTCCTGCGGTCCGCAAAGAAGCTGAGCTTGCCGTCGACTCCGGTCGGGCTGCGTCCGATGACGATGTCTTTGTCGATCGGTTTCCGCGGCATCACGCGGTCACCGCGTTCGACCTCGGCGAACGAGCGGACGATCTTCGCGCGCGATGTCTCGCGATCGCTCTCGAGCACCTCGATCCAGCCGACCACATTGATGTGGTAGCCGAGCAGGTGACCGGTATCGGGGTCCTTCACCGGTTCGTCCGTCCGGAATACGGTGAACTGATCGCCGACCGACGTCTCGCTGGTCCCGAGGCCGATGTACACCGTGTCGCCCTGCGCGAGCAGCATGCGATTCGGAACCGCGTCGACGATGCTGGCCGCGGAGTCGAGCTGATCGGAGTCCACGAGATCCGATGCCTCGAGGGCCGACACGCGGAGAGTCGGCCGCTCGTCGGGAACGAACACGATCAACTCGGGCTCCGCAGGAATCGGCTCGCGCTCCACGACCCGGGGAGCTGCGGGCTTGCCAGCGAGCAGCGCAGCGGCTTCTTCTCGCGTCACGCGGCGCATTTCGGTGGCGGAGATCCAGATCCGCTCGTGGGGGTAGATGAGGTGCGGATTCTCGATCTCGCCGTTATCCCGCCAGATCGACGGCCAGACCCAGGCGGAACCGAGGTAAAGCTCGGAGATGTCCCAGAGCGTGTCGCCGCTGACAACGATGTGGATACGCCCCTCTCGTCCCTCGCTGTCGTAGCCCATCTCACCAAGCGGTCCAGTGGGGAAGGGAGCGGTAGCGGCTTCGTTCGCGACCGGTTCGACCGTGACTTCCGGCGCGATCTCGGGATCGACCGAGGCGGCCAGCGCGTCGACCTCGGCCATCGCGGCAGCGATTTCGGGGACATCCGGATCCGCAATCCCGGCGGCCGCAGCGGGTGCCGGGGCGCTCGGCCCATCCTCAGTGGCAGCCTGCTCAGCGGCGACGCCGGGAGCCCCAGCGTCCGCGAGTGCCGGGGCGGCGAGGATGAGCCAGCCGGCCACCACCCAGCCCACGCCAATCAGGAATCTCGAGTTCATCGCGTTCCTCCAGCGATCGCTGGTCCGCGCACCAAGAGGGCACGGATCCTCCCGCCGTATCGGCCTTTCGCCGCGAACGCTTGAAGGCGGCCGACCCGAAGCGCGACCCATGATTCGCTGCGAGCGGAGCCTGGCAGGCGGCTCTGCCCGCCGATCCCCAGCCGTCTGCAAGCGGAGCGCGCAGCGAGGCGAAGCCGAGCGAAGGCTGGCAGGCGGGCTCTGGCCCGCCGAACCCCAGCCAAACTAGCTCTGGAGGCCCTTCTTGAGGCGCTCGCGCATGGCGCGGAGATCGGTGGCCCACGAGGGCTCCGGATCGATCTGCCGGTTCTTCTCGCGGGCGTCGGCGATTCCGGAATCGAGGTCCGAGAGCGCGCGCTCGACGGTGGCGAGAGCCTCCTGGGGCTCGTCGTTCGCCTCGTACGCGAGCGCGAGGTGGTGGCGAACCACGCCGAGGTTGGCGGCGCCCTTCTCGATCCCGCTCTCGGCCTCCTTGAGGAAGCTGATCGCGGCCGACGGGATGCCGCGCTTGTAGAGCACCCAGCCCATCGTGTCGGCGGCATTTGCGTTGTCCGGGAGCAGCGCTCTCGCCTCCTGCGCGAGGTCGAGCGCGCGGTCGAGGTTCTGCTCGGCGTCGGCGTAGATGTAGGCGAGGTTGTTCTTCGCCTCGCCGAGCTCGGGACCGCGCCGAACCGCCTCTTCGTAGCTCTCGATGGCCGTCTCCATCTGTCCCGTGAACTCGTAGAGGACGCCGAGCATGTAGTAGAGCTGGGCGCGTTGCGGGCGCACCTCCACGGCCTTCTCGTACGTATCGATCGCCTGCTGCGACCGACCGGTGCGTCCGTAGAAGCTCGCGAGCCGCTCGTAACCGGAGAGGTCACTGGGGGAGAGCTCGATGGCCTTCTTGAAGCTCTCTTCTGCCTCGTCGCCGCGCCCCCGGGACAGCGCCACGATGCCCTTCAGCTGCTGGATGCGCCCGTCGTCGGGAGCGGCTTCGGCCGCAGCGTCGATGCGAGCAATGGATTCGTCGAAGCGGTTCTCGCGGCTGTCGAGCGCCATCAGCGATCGCAGCACGTCGGGGTTGGTGGGAATCAGTTTCTCCGCCGCTTCGATGTTCTCGCGCGCGACGTCGAAGCGACCCATCACCATGTTGATCTGGCCGAGCGCGAAGAGGACCTTCGGATCGCGATCCGCAACATCGACCTTTTCGAGCTCGCGGAGCGCCTCCGTGCGGCGGCCGAGGTTGACCAGACTCTGTGCGACGACGATGCGAGTGGAGTTGTCGTTGGGACGCTCGGTGAGGAATCGACGCCCCTCCTCCACCGCGAATTCGTGCTCTCCGAGTCTGTGGTGGATCTGGGCCAGGACCTTGCGGGCCTCGATGAGTCCAGCGTCGAGTTCGAGGGCACGCGCGAGCTCCGTGCGCGCGGCAATGCGATCCCCCTGGAGTCCGAGCGCTGAGCCCAGCAGGAAGTGGGCCTGCGGCCAGTCGGGACGCGCGTCGAGAGCGACGTGGAGCTTGACCACCGCTTCCTGCGGGTTGGCCTGTGCAAGGTGGATCTTTGCGCCCACGACGAGCGCCGAGGGGTGGGCCGGGTTGGCCTCCAGGATCGCGTCGACGAGCGCCTGACCTTCGGCGATGCCCTCGTCGTTCTCGTTGCGGAACCCCATGTCGACGAGGAGCTCGGCCTTGCGGAGAATGGCGCCCTCGTGCTCGGGTTCGAGGGCCAGAGCCTTCTCGATGGCCGCAAGAGCGCCCGGCAGGTCATCGCGTCGGCCGCGGTACGTCGACAGGATCATGAACGGCCGCACTTCGTCGGGCTTCTTGAGGGTCGCCTCTTCGACGAGGGCGTCGGCCTTTTCGTTTTCGCCTCGCGCGTTGTAGAACCGCGCGAGCAGGTAGATGAGGTCGAGCGGGTCGTCGAGCTCCTCGATCCCCTGCTCGAGGACCGCGACGGCGTCGTCGAACCGGTCCATCCTGTAGAAGTGCCCAGCCAGCACACCATAGGCGCTCGCCATCTCGTCGAGCTCCGCGACCTCCACCGCCTTGCGGTAGAGCTGCTCCGCTTCGCCGTCGGGATCGCCGCCCTGCAGCACGAAGCCCGCGAGCGCTACGTAGTTCGGAAAGCTGGGCTGCACCTCGGTGAGCTTCCGGAAGAGCGGCTCGGCGGCATCGCGGTTGGTCCCGCGGTTGTGGAAGACCGCGAGGAATCGCAACGCGTCCGGGTAGTCGTCGGAGCCCGGTCCGAGCTCGACGGCTTGCTCGTAGGCCTCGCGCGCCGCCTTCCTCTTCTTGAGCGCCTCCTCGGCCTGCCCGACCACGATGAAGGCACGGATGTTCTCGGGCTCGATGGCGAGTACTTCCTCGCCCTGCTTGCGCGCCTCTTCGGGCTCGCCGGCAATGATCGACAGCTGGCCGAACTGGAGCTTCGCTGCCACGTTTCCCTCGTCGAGGCGGACCGTTTCGCGCAGCTCCCAGAACCCCTCGCGTGCCTCGTCGTTCTTGACGTGCGACTGCGCGAGACCCCAATGCGCCGCGCCTGAATTGGGATCGATCTGCAGCGCGCTCTTGTACTCGATGATCGCCTCGGGATACTGCTCTTCCTCGAGATACGTATCCGCTCGGGAGAGGTGCTCAGCGAGCTTCTCCTCTTCGGACTGACAGGCCGTGACGACCAGGAGCGCAACGAACAGCGGAAGGAAACGAAGAGATCCGAATCGCATCGCGTGGCCTTTCGATTGAGTGGATGGAAAGGGTGGTTCGCCGCAGTCGACCTGCTAGCGCTACCCCTCGCCCGTATCTATCGGCATACCTGGGTAAACTCACGTCCTCACAAGGCGGGTTCTCGGCTGGGGCAGGCCTCGGGTTGGCCATGCGTGGCTGGCCCCGACCTGCCACGAGCGACAAGACGCGGACCGGCTCCACGAGCCTGTGGGCGCTGCCCTCCAACAACCCAACGTATAAGGTGGAATCACAGGACACGAGAATCAAGGGGCCTCTCCCTCGCCCGTCTCGGGTCCGCGATTCCGGCGCCACCCCGCGTGGGTGATCCTCATGCGCTGGATCATGTAGTTGAGCTTGCGGCGGCTGATCCCGAGGAGGACGGCCGCATCCTTCTGAACGTAGCCTGTTCGTTCCAGCGCCTCGACGACCAGCTGCCGCTCCATGTCGCGCAGGGACAACCCCTCGGTCGGTAGCCGCGGCCTGGCGTCCGCAGCCAGCCCCGGACCACAGTCTGCGAGGTCGCCGACGTCGATCCTCGAGCCCTCCGCGAGCAGTACAGCCCGCTCGATGGTGTTGCGAAGTTCCCGCACGTTCCCCGGCCAGCGCTCGCCTCGGATCTGCTGCAGAGCCGCTTCCGTGAAACCCCGCACCGGGCGGCTCTGCTCTTTCGCGAAGAGGTCGCTGAAGTGGTGCGCGAGTGCGACGAGGTCCTCCGGGCGCTCGCGCAGCGGCGGCAGGTGGATTCGGATCACGTTGAGGCGGAAGAACAGGTCTTCGCGAAATCCGCCCGATCGGACGCGCTCCTCGAGATCGCAATTCGTGGCACTGACGATTCGCGCGTCCGTGCGCAGAACCTTCGTACCGCCGAGGCGGTGGAATTCCTGGTCCTGGAGCACGCGGAGGAGCTTCGCCTGGGTGGTCGCCGACGTCTCGGCGATCTCGTCGAGGAACAGGGTCCCGCCGCTCGCCTCCTCGAAGCGACCGACGCGTCTCTGATCCGCCCCGGTAAACGCGCCCCGCTCGTGCCCGAAGAGCTCGGACTCGAGCAGGGTTTCGGGCAGTGCCGCGCAGTTGACCGTCACGAGCGGCCGCTTCGCGCGCGGCGAGGCCGCGTGGATGAGCGAAGCGACGAGTTCCTTGCCGGTTCCCGTCTCGCCGGTGATGAGCACCGTCGTGCGCATCGGGGCCACGCGCCGCGCGAGATCCGTGGCTCCGCGCAGGGCCGAACTGTCGCCCACGAGCTTGTCGCCGGCATTTCTCGCGGCCTGCTCCGCGCGCAACTCGACCACCTCATCGAGGAGACGCCGTTGAGCGACACCCCGCGCCACGCGCAGCTCGATCTGTTCGAGGTCGAGGGGTTTCTGCACGAAGTCGAACGCACCAGCGCGCATCGCTTCGACAGCGGTCTCGATCGACCCGTAACCCGTCATGATCAAGACACTCGTCCGTTCGTCGCTGTCGCGCGCGGCGCGCAGTACATCGACGCCGTCTGCACCGGGAAGGCGCAGGTCAGTGAGGATCACGTCGTACGGCGAACCCGCGGTGTTGGCGATCTGCTCGAGCGCAGCGTCGCCGGTGGCCACTTCATCCACGTCGGACCACGCCTCGCGCAGCGCCCGCGTGACACCTCGCCTCAGCGTGTCATTGTCCTCGACGACAAGGATCCGCGCCGCTCTCGACCGCTCACCCGACGCGATCACGCTTGCTCACCCTGCTCGGTGTGCGGATCTTCGGCCGGCAGTCGAACTCGAAATACCGCGCCCTTTCCAGACCGGCTGTCGAGCTCGATCGTTCCGCCGTGACTCGCGACGACTTTCTGCGCGCTCGCGAGCCCCACGCCCGAACCGGTCTGCTTCGTCGTGAAGAACGGGTAGAAGACCTTCTCGCGGATGTCGTCGGGGATGCCCGGGCCGTTGTCGCCCAGGGTGAGCACGACGTAGCGAAGTGCGGTCTCGACGCCGTGGATGTTCGCGCGTGTCGATTCGCTCTCCTCGACGGTGACGTCGAGGCATGCGTTGGCGTCGCCCTCCATCGCCTCGAACGCATTCACGACCAGATTCGTCACCACCGCCCGGAGCTGTTCGGGATCGGCCGAGATCGGGTCCACGCGTCCTCGCTCCTCGCGTACCACCTTCCCCGCGAATTCGACGCGCGTTCGCGCGACCTCGATCGCCTCGGCGACGAGCGCGGAGAGATCCACCGGAGCGCGAGCGGAAACGACCGGACGCACGTAGCCGAGGGCGTCACTCACGGTGTCGGCGACCGAGCGCAGTTCCGCCGTGATCTGATCGACGAGCGCGCACTCGTCCGGGAGATCGGCGAGCCTGCGCTTCAACAGCCCCGCGACCACCTCCATACCCGCGAGGGGATTGCGGATCTCGTGGGCGAGTCCGGCCGCCATCTGTCCCAGAGCGGCGAGCCGATCTTGCAGCCGCGCCTGCTCGTCAGAGCGCTCGAACGGGGTCAGGTCTCGAAAGATCATCGCGACCCCTCGCATGCCGCCGCGGTCGTCGCGCACGGTGGTGAGGGTGAATCCGATGGTCTGGGCGGGCTGACCCATGGGCGCGTCGAGAACGAGCTCCGCGCGGGACAGCGGGCGTTGACCCGACAGCGCCGCGACCAGGACGCGTGCGGCCGCGGGTTGCTCCGACAGGACCTCGGCACAGGGTCGACCGCTGATCTCGGACACACTGCCGGTGAGGCGCAGCACGCGCCGCGCACCGTCGTTCACGCGCACGACCCGCTCATCGGTGTCGATCGCGATGACCCCGGAGCTCATGGAGCCGAGCATCCAGTCCGCGAATTCGGGAGCGAGGAGGGACGTGGCGCCGCGCATGCCTTCCCATCGGCACGCACGACCTCCAGCCAAACCCCCGGAGGTTCCCGGAAATCAGCCCGCTACGAGTCCCTAGCTGGGCACCACATCTGCGGGAACGACGTACTTCTTGGCTTCCTGCCGGAGCCAGTTCTGCTCCTTCAGGCACTTGATCACGCGCGTCACGGTTTCCCGCGAGGTTCCGATCATGTCGGCAATCTGTTGGTGGGTGAGCGACGGCGTGACGTAGCGATCGGGGGCGCCGGCCACTCCCGGCTCTTCGCGCGCAAGCCGAACGAGCACGCCCTTGGTGCGCTCTTCGACTCGCTGGAACGAGAGCGAGCTCGCCTGCTCATCGATCAGGCGAAGGCGACGCGTGAGCTCCTGAATGACCGCCATGGCGAGGTCGGGACTCCTGCGCAGCACGCTCAGGAAGTCGTTGCGCGCGAGCGCAAGGATCACCGTCTCGGAAAGAGCCTTCACGCTGGCGGAGCGCGGCGCGCGGTCGAGCAGCGCCATTTCGCCAAAGAAGTCGCCCGGTCCCATCATCTCGAGGATCTTCTCGCGTCCATCCCCGGAGAGTTTCGTGACCTTTACGCGACCCTCTTGGATCACGTACATGTAGTCGCCGGGGAGACCTTCCTCGACGATCGTCTTGTTGTTGGGAAAGCGCCGCTCGATCAGCAGGGACGCGATCATCTCCAGGTCCTCGTCACTGACGGACGAGAACAGGGGAATTGCGCGCAGCGACTCGAGCGCTTCTTTGGTGCGAAGCGGTGCAGTCATGGGTCTCCGAAGTGTATCCCCTCCTACGTAACGTTCGCTCGGCCGTTCGCCTTTAGTTTCTTTACGATGTCGCGGACATCGGCTGCGCGGTCGAGACGCGCCACGAGGAGCACATCCCCGGTGTCGATGACCGCGAGTCCCTCGACCCCGAGCAACGCCACGGTCCGTGCGTGACCGCCGTGATTCGTCGTCCAGACGAGGTTTCCGCCGATATCATCGTGAGCTAGATCACCTTCGACGACCTTGGAGAGGCCGTCGGTGACACCGAGCTCTTCCGCCAGCGACTCCCAGGTACCGACGTCGCTCCAGTGGAAGGAGACCGGCAGCGTCCAGACTTTCTTGCTGCGTTCCATGACGGCGACATCGATGGGCATCGAGGGCGCCTTCCGGTAGGCGGCCAGCAGCGCGGCCTTGGTGAGGCGTTTTCCGGCCTTTTTGAGGGGAGCGAGCGCCTTGAAGAGCGCCGGTTCGCAGGCCTCGATCTCCTCGAGGATCGTGCGCGCGGAAAAGACGAAGATGCCGGCGTTCCACAGGTAGCCGCCGTGTTTGAGGTAGCGGCGCGCCGCGGCGGCGTTGGGCTTCTCGATGAAGCGGCGGACGTGGCTCAGCCCGGGATGATCGGCCCCGGCGGCGCGTCCGATGTTGATGTACCCGTAGCCCGTGTCGGCGCGGGTCGGTTCGACGCCGAGCGTGACGAGCACGCCGGCCGCGGCGGCAGCGACGGCGGCGCGCTTGATCTCCGATGCAAAGCGCTTCACGTCGGGAATCCGGTGATCGGCGGGCAGCACCGCCATCACACCCTCGGGGTCCGCGGTCGCGATGCGCTGAGCGGCCAGTGCCACCGCCATGGCGGTGTTGCGCCGCATGGGCTCGACGAGGACGCGGCTCGGGGGAAGCCCGGTGCTGCGCCGGATGGCTGCCGCGTGGTCGGCGCCGCAGACGACCCAGACGCACCCCTTCGACGCAAACCGACGCGCGCGCGCCGCCGTAGCGTCGAGCAGGCTCTGTCCATCGACGACCTCGAGCAACGGCTTCGGGTGCTTGGCTCGGGAAGCCGGCCAGAAGCGCTCGCCTGCACCCCCGGCGAGAATGACCGCGTGGATCTTTCCAGCCTTCGGCATCGGATGATCCCCTTCCTTGGACTTCGCTCGCGTTCCGCTCGCTGCGCAGCGGCCTTGCTTCTTTGCTCAGCGCCCCACGGATATGTATGTAAAGCCGGCTTTGCGCATCGGATCGGGCTTGTACACGTTGCGCAGATCGACGATGGTCGGCCGGCTCAGCAGCTCCTTCACGCGACCGAGGTCGAGCATGCGGAACTGGTTCCACTCGGTCATGAGCACGAGGACATCCCCACCCTCGCAAGCCTCGTACGAACTCTCGCACATCATGACGCCCGGAAGCACCTTCCGGGCCTCGTCCATGGCCTGGGGATCGTACGCGCGCACCTGGGCGCCGCGCTCGATCATCCCCTGGAGGATGTCGATCGAGGGCGCGTCGCGCATGTCGTCCGTCTCTGGCTTGAACGAGAGACCCAGGACGGAGACCGTCTTGTTCTGGGCGTCACCGTCGAGGACGTCGACGATCTTCTCGATCATCCGCTCGGGACGCTTATCGTTGACGCGAATCACCGCCTCGACGATCTCGAAACTCCCGCCGGCCTCCGCCGCGAAGTGGGCGAGGGAGCGTGTGTCCTTCGGGAAACACGAGCCGCCGAAGCCGGGTCCGGCATGGAGGAACTTCTTCCCGATGCGGTTGTCGAGCCCGATTCCCCGGGCAATGGCCTGGACGTCGGCCCCCACGTCTTCGCAGAGATCGGCCACCTCGTTGATGAACGAGATCTTCGTGGCGAGGAACGCGTTGGCCGCGTACTTCGTGAGCTCGGCGGTCGCCACGTTCGTCATCACGACCGGCGTCTCGTTGAGGTACAGGGGCCGGTAGAGGTCCTTCAGGATCGCTTCGGCCTCGACGTCCTCGGTGCCGAGTACGACGCGGTCCGGACGCATGAAGTCTCCGATGGCTGCGCCCTCGCGGAGGAACTCGGGGTTCGACGCGGTGCTGAAGCGCGGCGACGACGGGTTGTCGCCGAACGACTCCTCGATCCACTTGCGGACCTTCACGGAAGTGCCCACCGGCACCGTGCTCTTCGTGACGATCACCTTGTAGCCGTCCATGTGCTGGCCGACCTCGCGAGCCACGGCCTCTACGAAGGAGAGATCTGTACCGCCGTCGGGTCGCGACGGTGTGGGCACGGCGATGAATACGACGAGCGCGTTGCGCACCGCCTCGGGCGTGTCCGTCGTGAAGGAGAGGCGCCCCTCCTTCACGTTGCGCGCCACGAGCTCGTCGAGACCCGGCTCGTAGATGGGCATGATGCCCTTCTCGAGTCCCTCGATCTTCTTCTCGTCCTTGTCGACACAGACGACCTGCACACCAAACTCGGCGAAGCAGGCGCCCGTCACGAGGCCCACGTAGCCGGAGCCGATCACGCAAATATTCACTGGTTTACCCCTCCGGACCCATGATCTTGGAGAAACTCTCGACGGTCTGGCGCAGGCCCTCGCCCAGGTCGACCGACGGCTCGTAGCCCAATAGCTCCCGCGCGAGACCGATGTCCGCCACACTGTCGCGAACGTCGCCGGGGCGCGCTTCTGCGTAGATGGCGTCGACATCGAAACCCACGGACTCGCGGATTCCCTGCCACAGCTGGTTGAGCGAGGTGCGTCGCCCCGCCGCGATGTTCATCACGGCGCCGGGGGCGCGCTCGGCGTCGGCGGCAAGGAGGTTCGCGCGCGCAGCGTCCACCACGAAGACGAAGTCCCGCGTCTGCTCGCCGTCGCCGTAGATCGTCGGAGCCCGGTCCGAGAGCGCGCTCGTCACGAACTTCGGGATGACGGCGGCGTACTCGCTCTGCGGATCCTGGCGCGGGCCGAAGACGTTGAAGTAGCGAAGCGCAACCGCCTCGAGGCCGTAGAGCACGGTGTACTGGCGACAGTAGAACTCGCCCACGACCTTCTGTAGCGCGTAGGGGGTCAGCGGGGCGGGGGGTATCGTCTCGACCGTCGGGAGCACCTCGGTGTCGCCGTACGCGGCGGACGACGCGGCGAACACCACGCGGCGGACGCCCGCCTGGCGGGCGCTCTCGAGAACGAGGAGCGTCCCCCCCACGTTGACGCTGTTGGTGCGGATCGGCTCGGCGACGCTGCGCGGAACCGAGGCGATGGCGGCCTGGTGGAACACCACCTCGACGCCCTGAACGGCGCGCTGGATCGTCGCTTCGTCGCGAATATCGCCCCGGATGAGCTCGATGTGCTCGAGCGTCTCGGCGAGGTTCTCGTCGCGGCCCGACGAGAAATCGTCGAGCACTCGGACCTGCCAATCGCACGCCAGGAGTCGCTCGACGATGTGTCCCCCGATGAAGCCGGCACCGCCGGTCACCAGGGCCTTGCGGCCCCGTCCTTCGCTCACACGGACCTCCTCAGCCACGCCACCATCCGCTCGATGCCCTGCTCCATCGTCGTCTGGGGGGCATACCCCAGGGCTTCGGATGCGGCGCTGATGTCCGCCCAGGTGCGCGGAACGTCCCCCGTCTGTACCGGAAGCCATTCGATTTCTGCCGGAGCCTCGAGCGCGCGTTCCAGGAGCTTTACGACCTCGAGTACCGAAACTTTTCGACCGGCCCCCAGGTTGTAGAGAGCGAAGCCGCTGTCGATGTCGAGCGCTCGGGTCACGCCGTCGACCACATCGTCGATGAAGGTAAAATCCCTCAGGGCGCTGCCGTCGCCGAAAACCGGGATTGGCTCCCCGAGGATCATCCGCTCGGCGAACTTCCGGATCGCGAGATCCGGTCGCTGGCGCGGCCCGTAGGCCGTGAAGAAGCGCATGCACGAAATCGAGAGGTCGTGGGCGTGGTGAAAGGTGTGGGCGACGAGCTCGCCGGCTCGCTTCGTGGCGGCGTAGGGCGAGATCGGGCGCTCGACCGGGTCGGTCTCGGAGAACGGGCCGTCCGTGCGCTCGCCGTAGACGGACGACGAGGACGCGAAGACGATTCGCGGATTCCGGTGACGGGTGGCCGCCTCGAGGATCACCGACGTGCCGTGGACGTTGACGTCGGCGTAGACCGAGGGGCGCTCGAGACTCGGCCGTACCCCTGCCAGGGCAGCCAGGTGCACGACGCCGTCGAAGCGGCCGTCGGCGAACACCTGCTCCACGAGTTCGGCGTCGCGGATGTCCCCCTCGACCAGACGGAAGGCGCCGTTCTGCTGCGCGGAAGCGAGGTTCCCGCGCTTCTGGTCCTCCGGATAGAAGGGGTCGAAGGAGTCGAGGCCCACGACCTCGCGACCCTCCGAGAGCAGGCGATCGACCAGCGTCGATCCGATGAATCCCGCCGCCCCCGTGACGAGTACACGGGACGGTCGACTCACCTCGTACCGTCCTGCCCGCGCCGCCTGCCGCTGGCGCGCTCCTGGCTCTCGAAATCGGCGTCGACCCTGATGCTCATGAGATCCTCGAAGCCGGTGTGAGCAGACCAGCCCAGCTCCTCCCGGGCCTTCGTCGGCTCCGCGAGCAACGTATCGACCTCCGCCGGACGAACCCAAGACGAATCGACCTCTCCGGAATCGTGGGGATCCAGCTCGACGTACGGGCTGGGGAAATCCACACACTGGTGCACTGAATTCTGCAACCCGGTTCCGGCCGGCTCCGCGCCCGGGAGCGACCGCCACAGGACGTCGACGTACCCCTTCGCGTACCCCCGGTCACGCTTCGCGTCGCGGTTGCCAAGCGCCCGTTCGTCCGGCCCGGTGACTCCGGTGATCAACGGGGTGCCGTCGCTCGCCTGCATGCTGTGCCCTCGCAACGATGGACCCTGGTACGAGCGCGCCGCTCATTGGCCGTTCCCTCCGACGCTGGCTTCGCTCCTCTTCTTGTCGCCGTCGAGCGACAGGACTCCGAGATTGCGCAGCAGACGAATCGTGAGCAGCGCGACGGCGACGAGAAAACTGACGGCAGCGAATCCCCGGAGCCGGGTGAATGAAAGGGCGATCAGGCAGAACGCGGCGGTGAGCAAGTAGAACTGGAGCACCGCGTTGCGGTGAGAGCCCTCAGTGGCCAGCAGCCGGTGGTGCATGTGCAGGCGATCGGGTCGAAAGACTGGATTGCCACTTCGCAGCCGCCGCAGAATCGATATCAACGTATCCAGAATGGGGACCGCGAGTGCGAGCAATGGCACCACGAAGGTGAGCAGCGTGACCTGGCGGTAACCCTCGAGGGCCAGGATCGACAGGACGTAGCCCGTGAACAGCGAACCGGTATCGCCCATGAAGATGCGAGCGGGCGCGAAGTTGAAGGGGAAGAAGCCGAGCAGTCCACCGATGAGTGCAACGCCGATGCAGACCCCGAAAATCTGCCCCCCCTGCCACGAGATGATGCATAGCGTCGTTCCGATGATGATGCCGACGCCGGCGGCCAACCCGTCGAGTCCATCGACGAGATTCACCGCGTTCGTGATGCCCACGATCCAGAGCAGCGTGATCAACCACCCGAGCCAGGCCGGGAGCACCGTGCTCTCGAGCGAGATGGGATCGGTGATGTACTCGATCTGGTAGCCGAACTCGATCGCCACGACCGCCGCGATGGAACACAGGATCGCCTTCGCTCCGGCCGAGAGACCGAAGCGGTCGTCGTAGATTCCCGACGCGAGCATGAACATCGATCCGGCGACGAGTCCGGCGAGTCGCGTCCCCACTTCGCTCACGTCGATCATCGTGAGGCCCGCTGCCAACGCCACGAAGAACCCCGCGCTGATCGCGATCCCCCCGAGCAGCGGCATGTTCGACCGGGGGCTCTCGTTTCGCTCGTTCGGGCGATCGACGATCCTGAGGTACAGGGCCAGGCGCGAGACGAAGGGGGTCGCAAGCGCCGCAACGCCCACACCAACGGCCAGCGGTATCAGGAAAACGAGGGGATGCATGGTTGATAGACAGTTTACCCAGTGTGAGAGCGGGAGAAGGGAACCGAAGCCTCAGCGACGCGTCCTCTCCCGCCTCTGGGCTCCGAGTCGTTCTCTACGCGTGTCGTGGGATCGTTCCCGCCAGATCTCGGGTCAGCTGGAATATCCGTACCGGCCCTGGTCCGCGGGGGTTCCGTTGAGAATCATTCCCAGTACGCGGCGTCGATCCAGCGTCTCGAGGGTAGCCTGAACGTCATGCTGTGACGTGACATCGGCCCGAACGACGAGAATCAATCCGTCGCACAGGTCGCATACCACCTTCGCGTCGGGGAGACCGAGCGCGGCCGGGGTGTCGAAGACGATGCGATCGTACCGCCCAGACGCGTCTTCGATGAGCGTCTGCATTTTCTCGGAGCCGAGTAGCTCCGACGGGTTGCCGGGGAGACTGCGCACCGGCAGCACGTCGAGGTTGACGCCCTCCACGCTCACGATCGAATCGTCGAGCGTCGCGCGATCCATCAGCACTTCAGCGAGGCCCGTTTCGGGGCGGAGTCCGAGCGTCTTGTGCACCTGGGGCCGTCGCAGGTCGCAATCGATGAGGAGCACCTTGCGCCCGACACTGAGCGAGCTGACGCAGGCCAGGTTGACAGCGGCCGTCGTCTTGCCCTCCCCCGGCATGGGGCTCGTGACTACCAGGGTCCGAAGCGGTCGCTGGGCCGCAATGGCGTCGAGACGACCGCGCAGCGAGCGGTACTGCTCCGCGACGTACGAGTCCGGCTGCAGGAGAGCGATCCGACGCTTGTTGATCTCGTTCGCCGCGTCGCGCTGGGCGCGGGGCCGACTGCGTCCGAACATCCGCTTCCACAGCGACGACTTCGACGGCGTGACCGTCTGCACCAGCGGTTCCCACTCGACGGGCGCCACCGGCGAGGGCTCGGAGCCAGCGCGTCGCTTACGCTCCTCCTCGGCCCGTCTCATTGCTTCGTAGACTTTTGCCATCGAACCCGTTCTCTCGTTATTCGCGTTGACGCAATCGGCCGAGCCAGCCGCGCCATCCCCGGCTGGCGTGTCCGTTCGTGGATCTGGGGGTGGTCTCAACGCCCGGAAGCTCGAGACCCCTTGCGACCTCGAGAACGACGTCGCTGCCGAGCTTCGTCTTCGCGCGGCCGTAGCCCGCGAGCAACGCACCATCGCAGACGATGTTCACGAGGCGCGGAATTCCACCCGTAACGTCGAAGACCTTCTTCCGCGCCGCCCGATTGAAGATCTCGCCTCCGATGTGACCCGCCATTCTCAGGCGCTCGTCGATGTACGTGTTGATTTCGCGGGAATCGAAGGGATGAAGGTGGTGGCGCAACACGATGCGCTGCCGCAGCTGGCGAAGCTCGGGCCGCGCAAGCAGGTCGTTGAGCTCGGGTTGTCCCACGAGCATGATCTGGAGAAGCTTCGACGTCGGCGTCTCGAGGTTCGAGAGCAGGCGCACCTCTTCGAGCATCTCGGGCGAGAGATTCTGCGCCTCGTCGACGATCAACAGGGCCGTCTCGTTGCGCTCGAGGCGCTCGATCAGGAAGCTGTTGAGGGCGATCAGGTACTCCGCCTTCGTGTGGCACCGGACTTCGATACCGAACTCCTCGAACAGCATGTGGAAGAAGTCGAGCGGCTCGAGGCGAGGATTGAAGATGAACGCCGAGGCCGTGTTCGAATCGAGCTGGCCGAGAAGCGCGTGCAGCAGCGTCGTCTTGCCGGTCCCGACTTCGCCGGTGAGAAGCACGAATCCCTTCCGCGACTCCACGCCATAGACGAGCGTTGCCAGACCTTCACGATGGGTCTCGCCGAGCACGAGGAACGCGGGGTCTGGAGCCATCTCGAAGGGCGAGCGGTGGAGTCCGTAGAATTCGTTGTACATCATTCGGACCCGTCTAAGCCGCCGTCGGTGACGCCCTCGCCACTCGGGAGCTCCTCGACCGTCTGACCGCTGAGGAGTCCGCCATTGACCCACAGGTAGTTCACGGCGCCACCTGCGAGGCCAAAGATCACAAACGCGCTGGTTGCAAACACCGTCCGGATTCGCTGCCGGCTCCGCTGTTTCCGATCGGACTCGAGCCAGATCTGCGGGATTGCTCCGATTACCGGGATGCCGAGCGCAGCCTGCAGCTGACGCGGCGTGTGGATCGACGGGTCAGAGGCCTCCATCAGGATGCCCACCGCGCCGGCGAAGGCGACGGCGAAGAACAGGCCGAGCACGACGATCAACGGGCGGTTGGGTGAGCTCGGCTCGGTGGCTTCGAACGCCTGCTCGAGCACGCGGAACTGCTCGCCGAGCTGGCGCCGCTCGAGCTGCGTCTGCACGGTGGCTTCGAGGCGGCGGTTGCTGAAGTCCTGGTAGCTCCTGAAGAGATACGCGTGCTGCCGCTCGAGCGCATCGAGCTGCTCGGCGACACGCGGCGTCGCGTTCAGGAGGGTTCGAATCCCCGCGATTCCCTCTTCGAGTCGAGCGATCTCGGCATTCGCCGAGGCACGGCGGAGCTCTGAGCGCCGGACCTCGGCGTCTGCGTTTTGCTGAACGAACGTCTTCGGCGCAACGCTCTCCTCATCCTTATCCCGCGCAATGGAGATCTGCCCGCGAAGTGTGGCGAGTTCGACCTGAGCCTTGAGGACGTCGGGATGCTTCGCCGTGTAGCCCTTCGCCTCATAGCCGGCGAGTTCCAATTCGAGGGTCCGCAGCCGACGCGCCGGACTCGAATCGTCGTTCGGCGACAACATGGAGCCCGCGGCGGCCTGCTGACTCCGGTAGAACTCCTCATTGCTGCGCGCCTCGGCGAAAGCGCGCTGCGCGTAGATCATCTGGGTGCCGAGGTCGTCGAGACGGGCTTGGTTGACGTTTATTTCCCCGGGGAGGCGTCCGGAGTTCTGGCTCTTGACCTCGGCGATGTTACCTTCGATCTCCTCGATCTGATCCGCGAGTCGGCCGAGCTCCCCGCTCATGAAGTCGAGACTCTTCTCCGATTGGAGTACACGTCTCTTGATGTGCTCGTCGATGAAGTCCTGCGCGAGGTTGCCCGCGACGAGCGCGGCCGTGGCCGCATTCCGGTAGCGGAAGTACAGCCGGAACGTGTTGATCTCGGCGTCGCGTCGACGACCCCCCTGGCGCTGTTCCAGCTCCGGAACGATGGGCTCGACACGCACCGCGTCGCGCATCAGGTCGATCACCTGTTGGCGAACCATGTACTCCGATTCGTCGGGGTACAGCTGGAACTCGTCGATGACGTTCGACAGACGCGGGCGGGAGAGAATCTGCGCGGTCATGAGACCGAGCCGCTCCGTGAGCTTCGTCGCGCCGATGCCCGCCACCACGAGCTCCTTCGACACCGCCTGGGGCTCCACGAGAATCGTCCCGTAGCTCTCGTACTCATTGGGGAGCGCCATGGCGAGCCAGTACGACGCAACGGCGACTACGAGAACCGTCCAGACCATGACGTAGGTTCGGCGGCGTAGGGTACCCCCGATATCACTCAGTTGAAATCCGCTCTCTACGTTCATGGCCACGAAATCGAACTCCTAATGCCAGACCCGGATCCGGTCAAAATCGTATCGGACACCGAGATTGACTCTGAAGTTGTCGGACGCAGCTCGCGAGCGGGTGTTCTCGGCCCAGTAGTACGTGAACTCCAACGTTCCGGTGAGCTTCCGCGTCATCCGCCGAAACGCGCGGAGGTTCACCGTCCACTGTTTCTGGTCGACGGCGTCGTTGATGGTCGTTGACACGAGATCGTCGGTAAATTTGACGACGTTGACTCCAAAGAGGTTTTCCGTCTCGATCACTACGAAGGCCTGGTTGCGTTCGGACGCCAACTTCCGGTTCCTCCACGAGACACGAAACGCGACTTCCAGCTTTTCGGTTGGGTTCCAGTTCGTGCGAAATGTCACGCGGTCGCGGATTGCCGTACCTCCGATCCCGGGGGTGTCGCCCTGGCTCCTGCGGTAATGGATGCTCGACCGGAGGTTGTCCGACCACCGGTGGCTGATGGAGGCGGATGTGAAGAAGGTGAGAGTGGAGTCCGACGCCCCGAGAGGCGCGTCCTGGTACTGTCCGAACGCGAGCGTCTGCCCCTCCGCGTTGGCGGCGTTGATCGCGTCGGTCGTGTCGTTACCGGGGAAGAACGGGACGCCGATGGGGCAGTTTCTGGGCACGTAGACATTCTGATCGGCAACGAGCGTCGAGCCGACACAGGCCGCCTCGAGCGCGGGAGTCGTGACGTCCGGAAACGCGATGACTCCGCCGCCCAGGTTGGTCGCCGGGTAGACTGGCTGGTTGGGGTACGACTGGCGCGCGTCCTTCTGGCTCGAACGGATGATGGTGGGTCCCCCACGCAACGCCAGGTTCGTGTCGCTCGTGAATTTGTAATTGACGATTCCGAAGATCTCGTAGATACCGGAGCGCGACGCCGCCGCTCCGATCCGGTCGCCGAAGAACTGTAAGGTCGCCGATCCCCCGCCCCCGATGCGCGCCTTCTTGCCCGACCGGTACGTGGCATCGGCGCGGCCGTACACGGTGTTGACGGCGACGCCGTTGATGTTTTCCGGATCGAAGTACTGGTGACCCATCGTGATGGAAGACCGGACTCGGGAGTTGATGTCGTATTTGAGCCCAAAGACGACGTCGTTTTGGAGGTTCTGACGGCGAGAATCGCGCCGTCCCGTCTCATCGATGTCGTCGGTCGACGGATCGTCGGAGATGAGCTCGCTCGTCACGGAGTTCGTCAGGCGAAAGCTGTCGCTCCCGAAGGCCTGTAAACGCGACGTCAGCATCCTTTCGAAGCTCGAATTGACGTAGTGGTTGACGTCGTCGGCCGTGGGATGCTCGACGAACTTCTCGAAGTCCGCTCGGTAGCCCACGTCGTACCTGTACCTGTCATCGCTCTCACTGACTCGAACCACGGGGGAAAGCCGGATACCGAAGTCGGGCTGCGGATCGTCGGTGCTCCGGAAGACGTTGCTCTCGTACTGCAAGCTGCCCCCTAGGTTGAGATCCACGTCAACACCATTGGCCGCCGATGAGGCGATTGCGGCGAGGATGAGGGAGATGACGACACGCAAGATTCCCAACGCTAATCCGGAACGATGATCGTATCCCCGGGCCTGAGTACGATATTGGTGCCCGCGGCGTTTCCCTGGATGTATGCGTCATAGTCGAATCGATATTCGGACTCGCTTCCGTCTTCGTGCTGGCGGACGATGCGCACGTCGCTCTTGTCCGCGAAATTCGTGAAGCCTCCTGCGTTAGCGATCGCCTCGATCACGCGCATGTCGCGGCGCAGCGGCAGCCTCGTATTGCGGCGGACCTCGCCCATGATCGAAAAGAGCTGACTGTTCGACTCGACGACAGTCACCGTCACATCGGGCGCAGTGACGTACTCGGAGAGCTCTCGCGTGATGACCTCTTTGAGCTCCATGGGCTCGAGGCCCTCTGCCTGGAGATCGTCGAGGAGGGGGATCGAGATCATGCCATCGGAGCGCACGGGAACGCGAGCCAGCGAGAGCTCGGGGTTCTTCCAGACAGTGACCTTCAGCGAGTCTCCGTTGCCGATCACATAGGTCGTTCGCGCCATCGGAACGGGATCCATCGGGGGCGCCGACAGGTCCCGGCGCGCGCAGGCGGGCACAGACAAGGTCGCGACCAGCAACCCGGCCACGCACCAATGCTTGAATCTGAACTCGACTCGTGTCACTGGATGCTCTTCTCCCGTGTTCATCGACGGCCTCAACGTCCCTCGCTGAGACCGTTCTCCTTCATCTTGTAGAGAAGCGCCTTGTAGCTGATCTGCAGCTTTTCCGCGGCCTCCTTGCGATTCCAGCGGGTCTGCTGAAGCACTCGCTCGATGACCTTCTTCTCGGCCAGTTGAGATGCTCGCCGTGAGATGGCTTTTAGATTGAATCCGTCGCCGTTGCTGAAGTCCACTCCCAGAGCACCGAGGTCGAACGCGCTGTCCTTCTTTCCCGACGGATGCACCATTCTCTCGCGCCCGGTGATCTCCTCGAGCAGACCGGACTCGTTTCCGAGGACGACCATTCGGCGCACCATGTTCTCGAGCTCGCGGACGTTTCCGGGCCAGTGATAGTTCATGAACGCGTCCATGGTGTCCGAGGAGAGCACATGGAGGTTCTTGCGGTACTGTTCGTTGTTCTTCTGGAGGAAGTAGTCGACGAGCAACGGAACGGCGTCGATCCTGTCGCGCAGCGGCGGCAGGTGCACCGTGACCACGTTCAGCCGGTAGTACAGGTCCTCCCGGAAGCTCTGGTCGGCGACGGCCTCCTCGAGGTTGCGGTTCGTCGCGGCGACGATGCGCGTGTCGACGTGAACGTCGCTCTCTCCGCCGAGGCGGGAGAACTCGCCGTCTTGGAGCACCTGGAGGAGCTTTGCCTGCAGAGCCGGGTGCATCTCGCTGATCTCGTCGAGAAAGATCGTGCCGTGGTTCGCGTACTCGAACTTTCCGAGCTTGCGCTTTTGAGCGCCGGTGAACGCACCCTTCTCGAACCCGAACAGTTCGCTCTCGAGGAGCTCGGACGGAAGAGCTGCGCAGTTCACCTTGACGAACGGCTTATCGCGCCGGTCCGAGAGCTGGAAGAGCGTGCGCGCTACGAGCTCCTTGCCCGTACCACTCTCGCCGCGGATGAGGACCGTAATGTCGGTATCGGCGACCTGCTCGATGATGTCGCGGATCTCGCGCATCTTCGGATTGTCGCCGCAGAGGAGCATCAGCTCGCTCTCGGAGCGTGCACGTCCGCGTAGCCGCGCCACTTCCTGCTTGAGCGCTCGCTTCTCGAGCGCCTTCTGGAACGCCAGCTCGAGCTCCTCCACCTCGAACGGCTTGCGGAGAAAGTCGGACGCACCGAGGCGCATGGCTTCGACGATGTTCCGTGCCTGCCCGTGTCCGGAAAGCATGACGACGGGTACATCGGGCACACGCTGCTTGAGCTTGTCGAGCGTCTGCAGACCGTCCATTCCCGGCAGCACGACATCGAGGGTGATCAGATCCGGTTGGATCTTCTCGAGAACATCGAGTGCCTGCTCCCCGTCCCCGACGGCATGTACCTCGTACCCCTGGCGAGACACCAGAGCCTCCATGTAGTCCCGCACGCCCGGATCGTCATCGATGACAAGAACCCGAAATCTTTCACTCATATTGCGTCGTTCCCCTCCGGGCGAGCGCGCAGCACGTGCTCGCCCTCCGGAACTCGTGCAGACGGCTTCGGCGCAAAAGGCCGGTTGTGGGGAAACGAATGCGAGATGACCTCGGCGAGGACGCCGTGGATCGAGAATCGAAATTGAACCGCGTGTCCCATCTCAGTCGTATCCAT
>SPKZ01002418.1_pt1 | contig 30195 bp, 21 predicted proteins | sample 2456571 | NCBI WGS metagenome assembly SPKZ01 (sample SAMN11192286, study PRJNA482655) | marine metagenome | biome: ENVO:00000447; feature: ENVO:00000244|ENVO:00000211|ENVO:00000569|ENVO:00002023; material: ENVO:00002151; isolation source: ocean water from marine abyssalpelagic zone ... | reverse complement strand
TGCGGGCTCGGCTTGGCTTTGAGCTGTGCTGCTCTTGGCTGCGACAGCGACGGGCATTCAGAAACTCCCAGTTGTGGTGCCCCCGTGCCTTCGTTTCGCGTCGCGGTGGAGGCGCCCCCGGAGGGGCAGCTGCCAGGCGAATTTTCGGTTTACGTGTTGTTTGGTGGATCGCGCGAGGTGAGTTTCTCGGTGGACGGCAGCGAGCACGACACCGATGTGCTGTGTTGTCAGCTTTTCGCGGGTCTCGGTGAAATCTTGCCGGTGCCAGAATGCGGCTTGACTGTGGATAGCGGGGTAGACGCCGGTCCTGGATCGGCCTCTGCCGAGGGCGGCGGGACATCGGCAGACGCGGGTCAAGACCCAGCGACAGCGATTCGCGCTGTCGTATGCGACCTTTGGACAACAGGCGCCGCCGAGTTGCGGGTAGAATCCGACGGCTATCCCGAGGTGGCGGAGTCTCTCACCGCTCAAGTGGACGAGGCTTGCGAGAGTTCAATTTTGGTAGAGCAGCGATTTGTGCTGCCCTCGCCGGTGGATGGGGGTCCTTGAGTCGACTCGGACGGAGCGTCTCGGGCGACGGGGGATGTGGCAGCCGAGACTGTTCCCGCCCAGCGTAGCTGAATCGCTGACTGACTAGCGACGCCGACCGCTCACTTGATGTCGCTCAGATCGACGCGCGGTCCGTGGGATTTTAGCCGGGCGTGTTCCACCACTAGCGTTGAGCCGCTGAAGGCTTGGATGTCGAGACTGACGATCCCGACGTAGGGACAATAGGTAGTGGCGATGCGTTTTCCGTTCTCCGCATCACCGGCATCTTCCACCGTTTGCAGGCAGCCGAAAAATTCTCCGGCGGGGACTTTGACGGTCTGATCGATGGCCTCGATGGTGACCATACCGGCGAGCCCACGCCATTGAGCGCCGACCTGCAGGGGCAGGCGCAACACGAAACCGCCATCTCGGTGTCGGATCCCAGTGGGCAATAATTGCAGTTCTTGGCTTCGGCCAGCGACGGTGAGCTTCGCTCTCGCCGGGCCGGTGCGGGAAATGGCCATGACCAGCAGTCCCGTGTCTTTCGGGCTGTCGCCAGCGGTGACGAAGGCCAGCACGGTGTTGTCCTTGAGCGGGAAGTATCGCTCGGCCTCACTGCTCAGCTCGCTCTGGCTCTGGGGGGTTGGGCTTTGAGCGGGTTTCTCGGAGCCTCCGCAGGCGGTGAGAAACCCGCTCAACACGAGCGCAGCAACTGGTGCGACTCGGGGAACACCGCGGAGAGTTCGTGTCATCAGTGTCCCCCGTAGGACCAGAGGCAGAGGAATATGAATAGCAAGATGGACGCTGCGAGCATGAACTTGACCGTGGGATCTGCTTGGATTCGGAGCAAGAGCTCGTCGGCTGCGTCTCGAATCTCGGGGTCGCTGCTTTGTTCCTTGAGCCGGAGGGCTGCAATCTTCACTCCTCGAAAGTCGCCGACCTCGAATTGGCGGCAAACAGCGGCGAGTTCCTCATTGTCGGGGAAACTGAGCAGGAAATCTGGGCGGCGTCGGCCATCCGGATCAAGCTGGGTGGCGTCGGCGTCCTGGGCTGGCTCCGGGCCTGCCGCTGGAGTTTTTCCTGACTCCGCGCCGGACACGGCTGGGTTTTGGCTGGATTCTGTTTCGCTTTTGGCCATCAGAACTGGAAGTAGACAAAGGGTACGGCCTGGGCGCTAGCCATTTTTCGAATGGCGATGGCGATGGCGAAGAGCAGTGCCCCTTGCACTGCGGGGTGCGCTTCGGTGAACCCCTTCTGAACGCGTTCAAACCAAGTGTCGGGCACGTAGTGCCCGAACAGACCCAAGGCGAGCACGGCGAGCACTCGGTTATCCAGGTTCGGGTGGTAGGTGCTGAGTGTTATCATTTGAGAGAACATCAGCTGGGCTTTTTGAAAGTGTTCCGCGCGGAAAAAGATCCAGGCGATGCAAACGAAATGAAACGTCAAGCAGACCTGCAAGAGATGCCGGGGGGCGCCCGCTTCGGAGGTCCGGGGCTTGCGTTTTCTCGTGAAGTACCGCTCCAGTGCCAAGCCGCCGCCGTGGAGGCCGCCCCAAACAACAAAAGTCCAATTGGCGCCGTGCCAGAGCCCGCCCAGCAGCATGGTCAGCATGAGGTTGAGATAGGTCCGCGCCCCACCGCTGCGATTTCCACCTAATGGGATGTACAAATAGTCGCGCAGCCAGGTGGACAGGGAGATGTGCCAGCGCCGCCAAAAGTCTTGGATGGTTGCGGCCTTGTAGGGCGAGTTGAAATTGAGCGGGAAACGCACGCCTAGCAGTAGGGCCGAACCGATGGCGACGTCCGTATAGCCAGAAAAATCGCAGTAGATCTGCAGCGCGTAACCGACGACGGCGGTGTAACACTCCAGAGCGGAATACTGGGCGGGCGCGTCGAAGACTCGGTCCACCAGGTTGAGCCCGAGGTAGTCTCCAATGGCGATTTTCTTGAACAGCCCCAGAGCGATCAAGAACAGAGCCTCGCTGCCGACCTTGCCGGAGAAGCGGGGAGGGCCGGCGAGTTGGGGCAACAAGTCCCGCGGGCGGACGATGGGTCCGGCTACCAGGTGCGGAAAGAAGGCTACAAACGAGAGGTATTCGACGTAGCTTTCTTGGGGTTCGAGCTCCCGTCGGTAAACGTCGATGACGTAGCTCATCGACTCGAAGGTGAAGAAGCTGATGGCGACTGGTAGGGCGATCTGTAGGCTGAGCTCGGGTGCGTCGTAACCGAATTGGGTGAGCAAGCTACGGGCGTTGTCGATACCGAAATTGAAGTACTTGAAGACGGCCAGTACGCCGAGATTCAATGTGACGGTGACGCCGAGCCAGCGCTTTCGCACGGTGGGATCTTCCGCTCTACCGATGGCGTTGCCCAGCCACCAATCGATGGTGGAAGAGCCGAAGATCAACGGTAGGAAACGCCAGTCCCAGTGGGCGTAAAACACGTAGCTGGCGCCCAAGATGAACAGTAGCCGAACCTTGCGAGCGCGCACGAGGCTCAGCAGAACAGCGAAGCCGCCCGACCAACCGGCTACGGCCCAGAGAGTCCCCGACGGAACCGGAACGCCTAGCGCACGCAGCGCTGTTCCCAGGGGATCCACGAGCATGCCCGGGCCCGCAAGCCATGCGAAGGCGAGGAAGTTGAGAAATATGGCGGTAACTGCGCGCTTCAGACCGAGCCGTTCGGTTTCGGGGTTGTTGCCGCTTCCGATAGCTGGACGCAGGGCGAGGGTCAGCCCCAGAGCGCCTGCACACACTAAGGCACTCTGGGGGTTGAGCGATTGCGACCCGACATGCAGAGCTAAGCCCACCCAGGGCAGCAGCAACGCCCAACGGCGGTCGATTAGCAGCCACGAGACAACAAAAACAACGCAAAAAAACTGCGCGTAGCCGAGGGTGTTAAAAAGCACGGTGTGCGTAACGCATTAGCCGGGGCGGGAGGGGAATTCAAAATCGCCGGGGCGAAGCGTGAATTTGCGGGGCGAGCGGGCAACCGCGGCACTGAGCCAGCCGGGCGATGACCGCGAAAGTTGCAGTCCGTCGGTTGACGCCTAGCTGGACGAAGGGTCGGGGCCGCCGAGCTGTTTGTCGTCGGATCTGACGGCGGGCAGTTCGATGCGGAATCTGGCACCCCCCTGATAGTCGGGATCGACTTCAATCGTGCCGCGTACGGCTTTGATGAGGCCGGCACAGACCGAAAGCCCCAGCCCGGTGCCGTCTCCGACGTCCTTGGTGGTCACGAAGGGTTCGAATAACAGGTCGCGGACCTCTGGGGATATTCCCGGGCCGGTGTCCTCCACCAAGATCGTGACGATGTCTGATTGGCAACCGGCAGCGATGCGGATTTCCCCTTGGCCATCGCAAGCATCGGCGGCGTTGAGCATCAAGTTGACGAGCACCTGTACCAGTTGAGCCGTGGGCAAGGGGATGGCCGGCAGATCTGGGTACAGATCTAGCGTCACCTCGACCTCTGCCATGCCCTCGTGGGATCGCAGTAGCGTGACCGTTTCGTGGACGGCGATTTCGACGGAGCCGGACTCGTTGCCTTTGCCCACGAGCTCGTCGCTCGAACGGGCGAATTGCAGCAGCTCCTTGATGATGGTGTTGATGCGCTCGGTGTCTTTGCGCATTCGAGTCAGAAAGTCTCGCGACTCTCCGGCGGTCAGGCAGCCGTCGAGCATCAGGTCCTGCATGCCGAGGATGGCGGCGATGGGATTGCCCACTTCGTGAGCGAGGCCGGCGGACAATCGCCCAACGGAGGCGAGGCGCTCTGATTGCACTAGGTTCTTCTGCGTCTGTTGAAGTGTGGCGGTGGTGCGCTCAACCTCGGCGACCTTCTTTCGAAGTGCTTCCTCTTCGGCGATAAGCCGCTCGGTCATTGTGCGCAAACTGGCGCCGAGCTCGAGCAGTTCGCGGCTGCCGGTTTCGGGGACGTCGAGGCGACGGGCTCCCCCCGCAACCCGGCGAGCAGCTCGGGACAGTTGGTCGACCGGGCGCACGATGAAGCGAGTGAGTGCGAAGTAGGACACAATCAGTAGCAATAGCGCGAAGACGCTGGTGTAGAGGCCGACCAAGCGAACCAAGGGAGCGGCTCGGGTGACCGCGGTGTCGGTACGGAGAATAGCGACGACGGATCCGTGATCGCTGGGCAATACGATAGCCAGGCCGGCGCCATGTCGGGTGGGCAGAGAGAAGGACGCTTCTTCGCTGCGTCGAACGTGGTCGAGAATTCGAGGCAGGGTGGCTTGGGGGCCGACACTCGCGACTCGCTTGGCCGCGCGGTCGTAGACGGTCAGGGACTCCACCCCGTCGATGCCGACCTGGGACTCAAGCAACTCGACCAGTGCGGCTGGGGAGCGCACACCCCGGGCGTCAGAGATGTGGCTGGCCACCGCACGGCCGAGGGAACGGGCGCCGACGGTACGCAATTCCGTCAGCGCCACACTGGTGTAGGTGGCCACGGCAAAAAACAGCGGGACTAGCGCCAGAGTGAGCAACGCACCGAGCAGGAGCAGGATCTGAAGACGGAGGCCGGGTTTCACTAAGTGCCCATTTTCTCACATCCTAGCTCGGCCGGAAAGTGGGCCCGGCCGGCGAGAAATTGCTACGCGGTGTTCTTGCGCATGGCCCCTCTTGTGCGAATCGCATTCGCCGCTCAGCAAACACTCACCCGATGTGTCGGGTCCCTTTTGAGTCTCTTTTTTGGGGCCTGCCTCTTCTGGTCGATCCGGGGGGAGACAGCGGTCGTTTGGGACCTCCTGATGCTGGGCAGTTTGGTCCTGTCCCTGGCCATTCGTGCGGTTCGCCGCCTGCGGGTACTGAGCCCGACTGGGGCGAGTCGCTTGGACGCCGAAATCTGCACCCACCTGGTGGTGCTGGTTCTTGCGGGGATCCTGTATAGCCCTGGGGGCCTAGACGGCCAGTACTACCCAGCCCTGTACGCTCTGGTCATTGTGGTGGCGGGCTTCGCTCGTCCCCTGGCAGCGGCGGCTACCGTCGTCTACGCCATCGGGCTGGAGGCGAGCATCGCTCACTCGGGACTCGGGCGGGAGGTGGAAAGCCTCATCCCCCACGCAGCGCTGGTCGTCGTCTTTTCGTCCCTGAACCTTTTGGCGTTTCGGGCGGAGATCACCCGTGTCCGCCGACTCTCCCGGACTCGGCTTCAAGGCGAGATTGACCGGATGAAGGAGGCGGCCCGCTCCTACCGGCTGATTGGCGCACCGAGCAGCGCCATCGATGCCGTAGCTGGCGGCCCGGCGAGCCACGCGGGTGGCGGTGACGAAGAACGCCTGCTGCGGTCGAGCGTGGAAGAGATTCATCTGACATTGGAGCACACCCTCGATCTGCTCCGTCGCTCTCTGGGACTGCGCAGCGCCGTCCTGATGTGGTTGGACAGCGCGGGTCGTCATCTGCACATTCGAGAGATTTCCACCGAGTCCAAACAGATCGATCCGGGCCCTTTCAGCGCGGCCGAAGGAATTTTCGCGGCGGCATTGAGCAACCGGCGAGCGGTGAGCATGAGCGGCGACAAGGCGGGGCGGCATGTGCCGTACTACGGATCGCCGCGCGAGGTCTCCTACGTTCGAGCGCTGCCGCTGTTGGAACACAACGCGCCTCGCGGCCTGCTGGTGGCGGACCGCAAAGAGGCGGAGCCGTTGACGGATGACGAAATGGCGCTGTTCGAGTCCGTGAGCCGCTACATCATGCGCACAATCGAGAACGAACGCATCTTTGTTCAGTTGGAACGCTCCAAGGTGGAACAGGGCAAGCTCTACCGAGCGGTGAACCTTCTGGCCGATGCCACCAGTGAGGTGGAAGTGATCGAAGCTGGGGTCAGCTCGGCTCGGGAATTTACGGCTTTCGACTTTGCTGTCGTCACCCTGTTCGATCGTAGCCAGTCACGGCATGAAATATGTGCCGCCAGCGGCGAAGGCACCGAGGAACTCATCGGCCGAACCTTTCGACACAACTCGGGGCTAGTGGCCATGGCAGTGGCGAACCAGCACCCTTTGCCGTATCGCGGGCACTACGATTCCGCTAGGCAGACCGTGTTTTCGAAGGGTTTGCGCCCCCCCCCGCTACCCGGGCTCTTGGTCATCCCGATGGTGGTGCAAAACAATGTGTTGGGCACCTTGGTATTGGGTTCCGAGCAGAGGGACGCCTTTGGTGAGAGCGTGCGCCCCATCCTCGAAGTGTTGGCGAGCCATATTGCCGTGTCTCTCTCCAACGCCCGCATGGTGAAGCGCCTGGAGAATCTGGCGACCACAGATGGCATGACTGGGCTGCTCAACAAGCGGTCTCTGACGGATTTGGCGGAGGCTAAAATTCGCGCCGCGGTGCGTTTTGGGCGGCCGCTCAGCGTATTGGTCTGCGACATCGATCACTTCAAGAAGGTCAACGATACTTACGGTCACGACGTGGGCGACGTGGTTATCAAGGGTTTTGCGGACGTACTCAAGAGGACCAAACGCGATACGGATTTGGTCGCACGATTTGGTGGCGAAGAGTTCGTCTTTGTTTGCGAAGAGACCGAGTCCGACGGTGCGGTACTGTTGGCGGAACGTATCCGCACGGAGTTGGAGGCGACCACCTTTCACAGTGCGGGGGGGGCCATCAAGGTCACCTGCTCGGTGGGCTGTGCGACCTTCCCGTTGGCGGGCAGTGACTGGGCATCGATGTTCAAAGCGACGGACGAAGCCCTCTACGTGTCCAAGCGCACAGGCCGCAACCGGGTATCGTGCTGGAGCCCGAGCGTTCGCGGCGCTGCCTGAGACGGCGGCGCTTCAGCGAATCAAACGAAAGCTCATGCCAGCGGCGCGCGCGGCTTGTCCGTCAGCGTCGTCTCTGTCTCCGATCACGAGGCATTCGCTAGGGTTGATGTCGAGGGCGCGTGCGGCTCGCAAATACCCCTCTGGGGCGGGCTTTAGCTGACTCGGGCCCCCGGGTTCGCCGTTGGCGACGACGGTGTCAAACAAGGAGGCGACGCCGAGGCTCGCGAGTTTATCTCGGGCTGGGTAGTCGCTAACCAGAGCGGTTCGGCCTCCGGTGGCACGGAAGTCTTCGATTTCGCTTAACAGTTCGCGCCGTCGAAACTGGTGGATCCAACGCCCAGGCTTCTGGTGCATCCAGAGCTCGACGTCCCCTCGGAGCTCGGTTGTCGAAATCCCGAGAGCGTTGGCAGCGCCCTGGAGTTGGATCTCGTAGGCGCTGGCGGTGCCGTTCTGGTCGTCGTCGTTCTGGTCGTCGTCGTTCTGGTCGCCGCTGTCCAGAGTCGAAGCGAGCTCGTCAGCCTCAGCGAGGGCGCGCCGCATATTTTCGTGCTCCGCTCGAAAGCGCATGACTGTTCGGCGCGCTTTTCCGCCGCCGAAGGCCAGCTCTAAGCCGCAGGCAAGTTGCACCGGGAGACGGTGGTATAGCGTCCCATCGAGATCAACCAACCACGCGCGAAAAGCCTGCGAACTATTCATCAGCGCCCCAGTGTAATCGTGTGGGCGGCTCGGTGCTCACAAACGCGATAGATGTGCTCACGACGATATTTTGAGTTATCCAGCGGCTCATTCGGAACCCGACCATTGCAGTCCAGCTGGCAGCTCCTCACCTAGGAAGGCCGCGCGATCGCTGGCCTCCGGTTCGACCACCTCGTTGATGCGGCGGATCTGCTCTGGATCGGCTCCAGCGCCCTCCAAGCGCGTGAGCAGCTCGGTCCGGGCAGAATCGGAGACGTCCCGGCTACGGTCGCCGGTGCGTCGCCCCAGGCTGACCGCCGCTGCCTGAGCCGTACTGGCCTCGTCCCACTTTTCCTGTAGGGCGTGCTTCAACCATTCTTCGGCGAGCCGCGTGGGCAATACATAATGAGCGCTGCCGTAGGCTGGGAGTCGGGCTCCTAGCCGTCCGATCGCTGACCACAAGCGGGGATCTCGGTTGGTCCAGGTATCCTCCAGCAACCATTCCCCCAGTTGGCTTCGTTGGGCCACCGGTACGTTTTCTAGGGTGCTGGCGAGGAACAACATTTCTTCCTTGGCCTGGGGTTTGAAGCCTTTGCGTCTCTTGAGCTTGGCTTCGGCGGGCGCCAGGAAGGGGTCGATGGAATTCCGGATCTGGACTTGCATCTTTTCACCTAGCCCCGCGCACACGCGTCGCCAGGCAATCCAAAATTGCTGCCAGTTGCGAGTTTCCCCGAAATGCGGGCCTGGTCCAAAGAGCGGCACCAGCCGAGCGATGCGTTTAGAGTCCCCAGGAAAGCCGACGCCGGGCCGTAGCGAATAGCCCGCCAGCATCCAAAAGGCTCGTTCGTGGGCTTCGCTGCGACGGCGCACGTTGGGGTAGTTGAGCAGCTCGTCGTACAGCGCGCGGCACAGTTCGGTAGTCCAGACTCGACGCTCCCCGAGCAGTTTCTCTAGGCCGCGCATCAAGTCTTTGGCGCGGCGGGGCGTTGGACTGCGTGCGTCGTCGAAGGCATCTCGGATCAATTCCGTCGCCTGATACAGTCGCTGTCCCGCACGCCCCACTGAGAGCTGGGGTGGACGAGGGGGGGAGTGAGCGTTCTTGTCGCTGGCGGCGTCAGCGGGTGCATCTGAGGTAGTCCGTAGCTCAAATTCAAGGGAGAAACGTTTGCCGCTGGCGACTCTTTGGCGCAGCTCTACCGCCGCCAGTTCGAGGGTTCCCACTTCGCTCAATAGGCCTCCGAGAGCCACGGGGAGTTCGGATTGTTGCTTGTCGGTGGAGTCGAATCGGGTGGTGACCGGTGGCAGCTGCGAATATTTCTCGCCGTCGATGTCGACGACAGCCCCTGGGGCATGAAGCTCGGTCTCGCTTGTATACAGATCGAATCGGGCCGCTCGACCTAATACGAGGCGGAGTCCAGGGAGCATCGCGGTGTGTTCTTCGCCCTCGGTGGCCCCCCGAGGCAAGAGGCATACGGCCTGGCGATGTTTGTCATCGACGCCGACATAGTAGCCCCGGGGCGAACCGCCGCCGATGCGGACGCCGTGTCCGAGCAGCGCTCGGGCGAAAAATACCGCCCCCCGCGCCACACTGTGGCGAGTATCAGGCACGTAGTCGAAGGCCTGAGTTTTGTCTGACCACTGGGAGAGACAAGCCGTCAGGCGTTCGGCGATTTGGCTGGATCCGAAGACCCCGCCGCAACCCAATAGGAGATCCGGATTTGTTGACTGCTTGTGGGTCTGCAGGAACCGAGCAATGTGTTGGGTGATGGCAGGATCGCGTTCATAGGGCAGACCGAAGCCAGTGAGGCCGGCCCGTGTGGGGCGTGGAGCGGCGTCCCGGGTGACGAACGGAAAAAAACCATTCAGCACAAGATCGTGCACCTGTTGGCGAGTCAACGTGGCTGTCTTGATCGAGCCCGTGAGGCGGGAGCTGCGGGCGGCGATTTGTATCGGGATGTCGTCTGGGCCGTCGGTTTGCAAGAGTCGTTCTTTGGCGGCGCGGCAGCTCTGTTGCAAGGAGGCGAAGGCGGTGGGATCGAGGCGTTTGCCGTCCGTGCTCAGCTGCGACTCCAAGAGGTGTGCGAGGGCGAGATCCATATTGTCGCCTCCCAGGAGCAAGTGTTTGCCCACGGCGCTCCGATGGAGCAGCAGACTGCCGTCACTGGAGCGTGAGGCTTCAATCAGGGTAAAATCCGAGGTGCCCCCGCCGATATCGCAAACTAAGATCTGCGTTGCTTGCTCGTTGATTGAGTCGTGCAGCGGGCAGTCAGGGTTTGCCCAGTAGTCATAGAAGGCCGCCTGCGGCTCCTCCAGTAGTCGGACGGTGAGGCCGGCTGTGTGTGCCGCTTCTAAGGTGAGTCGACGGGCGACTTGATCAAAGGACGCCGGCACGGTCAGAATGACCATCTGTTTTTCTAGGGGGGCGTCCGGAAAGCGTTCGTTCCAGCAGTCTCGAAATACGCGGAGGATCCTTGAGCTAGCCTCCACCGGGCTCAGTTGGGGCGTACTGCCGTCCGCGCCCCACGGTAGAATTTGGCTGTGTCGGTCGACCCGGGCGTGACTGAGCCAGCTTTTGGCGGAGCTGATGCAACGTCCGGGTAACTCGGGGATCCTCGATTGGGCCCACTTGCCGACGACCCAGTCCTGGGACTTGGAGCGCTCTTCTTCGAGGGGTGCGTACAGACACGAGGGGAGAGAATCGGAGCTGGCGCGCTGAGTGCCCGATACCGCTTGTTCGACTTCGAATACGAGTACCGGAGCTTGGGGATCGCTGGAGGGAGCGTAGGCTAGCGTAGAATGCGTGGTGCCGAGATCGATGCCGCACAACATGAGCGATGGATTGGCCAATGGCTTCATGAGATTTAGCCTCGGACGGAGAGTTCGATTTTCCAGCGCTCGTCGGGCTGCAGTGGGGTGGTGGGTACTGCCTCCAACAAGAGGGTGCCGACTGCGGTGATGGAGGCTTCGAGATGTATCGCTACGACGTCGCCTTCGCTTCGGCCGTCGGCCGTTAGAGTGATTTCGATGGGGGCGAGCTCTACCAGATCCGTCGAGTCGACGGATTCGTGGAGGGTGCCGGCGGGCTCTGTGCGAGTTGTGCTGCTGAAGAAACGGAACTGAACCGCCTCCCCAACGATCAGTCCGAGCTCGGTGTCGGGTAGTGCCACTTCGCTGCCCTCTTCCATCCCGAGGGGTGCGACGCAAAGCGCGCTGACGGGGGGCTCGATTCCGGGAATGGCCGGGGCGGGGCTTTCTACGCCGACGTAGTAGGCGCGACCGGTGCCCCCCCGGATACGGATGCCCCGACCTCGGCGGACTTGACCGTAATAACAAGCGCCCCGGGCGACCGCTCCGTCGAGATCGGTACTGGGCAGTTCGCTGATAGTGGTGGTGGGGAACCAGCCGCCTAACATCTGGAGCAGTCGCTCGCGGATCGCGGTGGACTTGAGTACGCCCCCGTTGAACAGCACGCGGGTGGGGGTGAGGGCTTGCCCGTCCGGACCGTGCTGATGCAGAAACTGAACGAGGTGTTTGCTGATCGCAGGGTCGCTCGCGTAGGGCAGGCCGATTTGCGTCAGTGCGCCGCGGGCGCGCGATCGCGGACGATCGTCGAGAGTCACTTCGGGGAAGAAGCCATTGAGTACCAAGTTGTCCACTTCCTCGGCGCGCAGGTCAGTTTGCACCACGCCGCCCAGAAGCTTGGCGCCGCGTTGGGCGAGGGCCACGGGTACCTGCTCCGGACGGTTCTCGCTCAGCAGGCGTTCTTTGGCGGCTCGGCAGGCATGAGTCAGCGACTGCAAGGCCGCGTTGTCGACACAGTGCCTAAAGCCTGTGAGTTTCTGTTTGATGGTGTGGGCCAGCGCCAAGTCGATATTGTCGCCGCCGAGCAAGATGTGATCGCCCACGGCGATCCTTGAGAATCCGAGATCGCCGTCATTGTCTTGAACAGAAATTGCGGAAAAGTCGGTGGTACCGCCGCCAATGTCGATGACGAGAATGACGTCACCCACCTTCAAGTGTTCGCGCCAGGCATCACCGGATGCTTCCAACCATGCGTAGAGAGCCGCCTGGGGCTCCTCCAGCAAGAACACATTCTCGAAGCCTGCGGCGTAGGCGGCTTCCACCGTGAGATCGCGAGCGCCGGCATCGAAGGATGCCGGTACCGTGAGGATGACTTCTTGGTCTCCGAGTGCCTCTTCGTGGTCCTGGGACCAGGATTCGGCGAGATGATCGAGATAACGAAACGAAGCTTCGACTGGGCTGATCTTCTCGATGTCGGGGGCGCCGTGGGGGGGCAAGAGCTCCGCTCGTCGGTCGACTCCAGAGTGGGAGAGCCAGCTTTTGGCGCTGGAGATGACGCGTCCTGGAGTCGAGGCCCCGTGATCTCGCGCCCAGCTTCCGACGGCGAAATCGCGACTATCGTCCCAGGGCAGGGCGAGAGCCTGCTCCCCATCCGCTGCGAAGTACAAGAACGAAGGCAGTAAGGGCAGACTTTCCAGTCTGGAAGGGCCGCTGAGTTGGCTCACGGGCTCCAGTTGTAGGGGAGAGGAGTTTTCGACAGCGCCTTGTTCGACCAAGCATTGGGCGATGGCCGTGTGAGTGGTGCCGAGATCGATGCCAACGACGAAGGGCGCGCTCACAGCAGCACCTCGGCGGGGGCTAGGATCTCGGCGTCGTGGTCCGGCGCCGGGATGGGCAGCTGCAGGCCGCTGGAGCGCCACCCTGGGTGTTCTAGAGTGCCCGAATAAGGCGCGGGTCCGCTGATGTTGCCACTGAGCTTATAGCTCTGGGAGCCGTAGCCGGCGGGCACGGTCACGGGGCTTCCCTCGGGCTCGCTGAGCAACGGCGCGATCTGTGTTCTCGCGTTGAGCGTCTTGCGGCATCCGGCGTGCACGACTCGTGCCGCTGCGGCGAGATCGCCATCCGAGTGACCTTCGACGTCTTGTTGGAGAAAATCGATCAAGCGCCCGTCTTGCTGGAGGAGGCTCAATAACATCAGCGCGCCCCGCTCCCGTTCGCTGGACTTGTCGTGCGGTTCGTTCTGGCCGCTGGGGCTCATTAGCGTCGATTCCCCCAGTGTGCTTGATGGCGGATGGGGCGAGTCAGCGGTCTCGGGTGTGCTGGTCAGTGTGACATCGCCAACAGTAATGGCCGGCGGCAGGCTGCGGCATTCGGCTCCCGCGGACGCAGCGAACTGCCCGTCGAAAAGGACGCGAAAAAAATGTCGGAAGGCCAGAGGGATTCGTTGTCCGAGGGTGAGAGCAGCTTGCATGAAGGCTGCGCTTATACCCCAGCTAGGTACGGCGGGGGCCTCGGGAGGCCGATCCCCTGGACGGGAAACGGGGCGATCAGGTGTTCAGCATCCGGTCCGCTGCGCCGCTTGGGGCACTCCAGTAGAGCCAGGAGCGACGAGCGAAGCCGACCGCCCTCACCCCGCCGCAGGCCCAACAGGCCGAGGACCTAAAGAAATGACTCCGGTAGCGCCAGCGGTCGGCGAACGAGCAAGACAATTTACCCTTCACCCAAGGGGGGTGAATTGTCCTGCGTCGACGGCGGCTCGTATTCCGGACTGGCCGAAGGTCAGGCGGTGGGCGGCGCAGCGTTCGTGCCAGGGCTTGTACACTGGACGCGCCGAAGGCGAGGCGCCGCAGCTCCGTAGGAGCGAGGGTCTAGAGAGAAACTCCGCCGAGACCACCCGTAACGAATGAGTGGAGTGTCCCGCCCTCGCCCAGACTGGGGCGGGACACGCAGCGATCGCTACTTGGGTCTCGATAAGCGGGCTCAGCCGCCCGTTAGGGAGGCGATGCCGTTCTTCACGCCGGCGACCGTCTGGGAGTCTTTGGCTGCCGCCTTTAATACGGGACCGGAGAGCGCCGGGTTGATCTTCGCCATTGCTTGGGCCGCTGCGATAACCGCCTCGACGGAGTCTTCATCGGAGGCCGTCCCGCGATGTATCGAAAAGAACAGCTGCAGCGCCGGGTACTCTTCCGAGCTGCCAAGCTTGATGAGCGCTCGGGCTGCCCGCAGGACATCCTTGATGGGGGTGGCTGGATCCCCGAGGTGTTCGGCAAGCAAGGACGCGGCCTTGTACTCTTTCATAGCCGCCAGTGCGTCGGCGAGGGCGCCTACCGGTGGAATGCGAGTGACACCTTCGAGGTAATCATATCGTGACTCCAGCGCTGCCAACATGTGCTCTGCACCGTGCCGGCGCGCTGCGAGCAAACCGCTGGCATCGTCGCGCAGCATGGGAGGCGTGCGGGGGCTGCTTGCCAGTCGAATCAAAGTCTTGGTGACTTCAGGATCCTCCCGGGTTGCCAGTTCGCGCAGCAAGAAGCGCTGCATAGTGACCATTTGGGATGCCTCGAGCAAGATGGCGTTTTCCATTTGCTGTGACAGCGGTCCAGTGTCGCCGCCACCTTGGATGCGCAGATCGCCGGCTTGCACGATACAGGCGTCAATGTCGTGGCCTATGTTGAGCTTGAGAGTTTCTCCGCCGCGTTTTCCTTCGAGCACGCGCACACCGCCGCCGACGTCGCAAATGACAAAGCCGCCGGACGCGGCGTCCCCGCCGAGCACGTCCATCTCCGTCGTTTTCGCCCACGCAACGGCGCCGTCTACCGCGCTCATGCCCAACACGACTCGAAAGTAGGTGGCCATGTAGCGGTTGCCCTCAATGGAAATGCCGGATTCCGTAGAGGCTGGACGGGCGTAGAGTCGGATCTTGTCTTTGGCGGTGGCCAGTTCGGTCTGAGCCATCGAGCCATCGTGGAGCCACATGGGCTTGCCGGGTAGTTCCCTTTCAGGCAACAGAACCGAAGACCCCAAGTGTTCGGAGGCTTTGGATGCCCTCTGGTCGAAGCGCAACAGACCGCGCCCGCCGAGATACAGGCTACCGCCAATGTTCAGCGCGTGGCTTACCTGAGAGCGCACAAGCATGCGTCCGATCTCTTTGCCGGACTCGACATCGATGGCGGTGACGTACTGGGCACTCCAGGGCACGAACAGCACGCCGCCGAGGAGAGCGGGAGTGCCGACGCGCGGTTCGACGTCCATTTTTTGCACGATGCTACCGCCGCGATCGACCACTAGGATTTGGCTGCCCTGGCCGGCGCCCATGGTGAAGCTCATCGCAGTGAGGGAGCCGTCGTCGCCGGCGCCCAGCAGCTGCCCCTTCGGGGCCGGGAGCTTCCAGAGCGGCTGCCCGCTTTTGGCGTCGAGTGCGGTGAGTTGGCCGCCGCCGACTGTGACGACCACATCGCCAGTGATGACCGGGCGCTCGTCCACGGGGCCCGTGTACTTCCACTTGCCCTTGCCATTGAGCATGAGTCCGGTTAGCTCGGACTTGGTTATGCCCAAGGCTATGGCCGTACCGGTGGGCATGCTGGCGTGTTGAACTCGTTCGTAGACGGCGGCGATGGATTCACCGCCATCGTTCTGCCAATTCTGCGAGAAGGCCTTGTCGCCGAAAGCTGAGTTGCCCCCACAGGCGATGGCAAAGCTGAGGGCGGCGCAGGTGGTGAGACGTCGGGCTAGATTCTTCATCAGGAACCTCCTGTGGCTTTGGTTGCGGACTGCAGGGCTTGTTTCACCTTCTTGCTCCAATCCGAAGGCCATCGTTCCAGCACGTCGCCGAGAAAGGCGGCTGCCTCACTGGTACCCAGTTCGCGGACTCGGCCGATGATTCGCAATTTCTGAGCGTCCGGCATCTCTTTGGTGGGACGAAACAGAATTTGATCAAAGCCGCCGGTCATCACGTCGAAGTGCGCCTGGCCCACCCTCTCGGCGAAGTCCTCGCACTCCTCCGGGAGACAAAGTTGTCCGATGGCGGCCGCTGCTTCGGCTACCCCGTGATCGAAGGCAGTCATCAAGTCGTCGATGGACTCGTGGGCCGCCAAACTGCCGAGGCCGGTGGCGGCGATACCGCGGACCCGGCCGTCGTTGCTTCGCAGGGCGAGCTGAAGAATTTGAACAGCTTCGGGGCCGCCCGTTCGGATCAGAGCTTGAACTGCGGCGCGCCGGATTTCCGGCATGCGGTGACGGGCGTAGGGGCCGACCGCGTGGGTCGAGGAGCGCTGGCCGAGTTTGCCCGCAGCTTTGAGTGCCGCCTTGAGAACAGGAGCGCTGCCCCCGCGGTTGAGCAGACTATCGAGTAGCGGGGCCGCTTTCGGCTCCTTCGATTTTCGGATCGTCTTCAGTGCCTTGAGCACCGCTTCCTGATCCTGGGAGCGCAGCGCGCTTTCCATGGCCTCTATATCGAGGGCTTCTTTGGCAGAAAGCGGCGTGAGAGTGAGAGCTCCGCAGGCGATGGCGGTGGCAAGGACTAGGCTTCGATAAGACATAAAGAGGGTTCTCTCCGATACTTATGCTGTACCGCGCTCGCACCCAGACTGGCAAGACTAGGGCGGATTCCGCTCAGTCGGCCCGTGGTCGTCCCCCTAGCGGGGTGCTATCGTGGGGCTGCCCCTGGGGCCGTTCGTCCTCCCGTCGTCATGATCTGTGAACTTCGCTCGAGTCAGCCGCTGTGGCAGCTGCAGGAGTGCCCCTCATGAGCGCTCCCAAAGTCGTCCTGGTGGCCAAGGAGACCGCCTACGGGAGGTACATTGAAGACGAGGAAGACGCCCACGCTCGTCGTCTCATTCGGCGCGGGGACATCAGCGTCGCCCGCTGGAAAAAGGCGCACCAGAATCATGTTGCGACCCTGAAGCTGGTGCACCGCGTACTAAAAACCGCCGGGGCAACGGTTTGGCAGGTACGCGGCGCCCAGGTAGCGTTTGATCCCACGGACGCGGTCCTGGTGGTCGCCGTGGGCGGAGACGGAACGCTGCTGGCGGCCTCCCATCATATGAATCGTGTGCCGGTGCTGGGCGTGAACAGCTCACCGGAGCACAGTGTCGGTTTCTTTTGCGCGGCGCGCTCCGAAAACGTGACCCAAAAGCTGGAGGCGGCCCTGCTTGGAAAGCTGGCGAAGATCAAACTGAGTCGCATGGAGGTGGCGCTCAACGGGAGGACGATCTCGCGCCATGTGCTCAACGAGGCGTTGTTTTGTCACGCCATCCCGGCGGCCACCTCGCGCTATATTTTGCGCTGCGGCCGAAGTCGCGAAGAACAACGGTCGAGCGGTATCTGGGTGTCTACAGCTGCCGGCTCCACCGGAGCCGCCCATTCGGCGGGCGGCAAGCTAATGCCCTTTTCGTCCAAGCGCATTCAGGCCGTTGTGCGCGAGCCGTATCTGGTGATGGGCAAGCCCTACCGTATGAGCCGTATCGAGATCCCGAATACCGCCAAGCTAACGGTGCAGAGCAAGATGCAAGATGCTCGACTGTTTTTGGACGGGCCCTACAAGCAGACCAAGGTCGGCTTGGGCGATACCATCACCATGCAAACGTCCCCGGAACCGCTCACGGTGCTGGGCCTCAACGCGAAGCGGCGGACCGTTCCCGTAAAATAAACGGCGCGTGTGCCCTGTTGTTCTCGCCCTGTTATCCACTACCGGGGCCTCGACCCCAGTTGGTCACTGCCCGGGGACGGGCGCCGGATTTGACTGGATGATGTCCTGGCTCTGTCCACGGGCGTAGGCCTCGAAGAGCTGCCCCCAGTGGGTTTCGGCGCACCACTTTTCGAAGACCTGCTTGTCCTTGCGGGGCCAACGGTAATAGTCGTGATAGGCCTCGCTGCCGGCCACAAAGATGTTCACCAACGGGGTGTGGAAGAAGAGCTTCTGAAAGCGTTTCATGGGGCCGAACCACATGATGTCGCCCACTTTGCTGGCCGCGTTGTCACCGACGCTGAATCCCCAGGACTCGCTGCTGATATCGTCGCCGACTATTTCGATGTCCCGGGTATCGCCGACTCCCAGGCCATCCTCGTGGGCCACGTTGATGTACTCGAGGCTCATGGGATCAAAGCCCATCATTTTGGCGGCAACCGCATCGATCGCTACCTGGTCGTCGGACGCGAGCATGTAGTCTTTGATGACGGGGAACATGGTGCGTGGACCCGGGCCGTTGCCGGCGGTGGTGCCGTCCATGATGGCGAAGATGCCGCTGTGGATCTCTTTTTGGATGGCAAGCAAGTCGACGAGGGTGCGGTGGATCCAGCTATGGGTGTAATGCCGTTTGGTGTTCAACAGACCACCGAAGGCGTTCTTCATGGCGCCGGTGGTGGTGGTGTAGATGTGGCACTTGACAGTGGGCAGGTGCACGATGTTCTTGCCGAAGAAGTACTCTGGCACCTGAATGCCTTCGGGGAAGATGTCGTGCAAGACGTGCATGCGCGCCTTGGGTCGGTAGTTGACCCAGGTCATGTCTTCGGGCTTGAAGTTGTACAGGACGGGGATCTCGTATTTTTTGAACAGCGGTAGGTAGTGGTTCAGGTCTTCGCCCTTGAAGGCGTTGGTCACTACGGTCTTGTTCTGGACGCAGCTGATGTCGGCGAAGCCGGACTTCTGCAGCGCGAGGATGGTGCCTTCGAGTTGCCATGGCGTCGTGTTGGCGCCCGGGAACGGGTAGTGCCAAGAGATGTTGTCTTTCAGGATCGTGGTGGAGTCATGAGCCATGCATCGCGCCATGCCAGCGAGGTCGCACAGCTTTTCTGTGTCTCGCAGGATGGTTTCGGGTTTGACCTTGATGACCGCGACTTTTGCTTTCGCCATAACAGACTCCTGAACATCCGGCCAGCGCGGGGTGACGCTGGGAAAAGGGCTCCCTCCATAGCCCTAGATGGCGGGCAAGCCCAGCCCGTAGGTAGACAAAATAGGGACCGATCCCCACGAGTCCGGCCGTCTGGCTCCAGCGGTGGGCTAGAAGCGAGCGAAGGGGGCTTTGCCAGCGTAGATCTGGCCTTCGCCGAGCTCGTCGCTGATGCGCAGCAGCTGATTGTATTTAGCGATGCGATCGCTTCGGCTCAGGCTGCCAGTCTTGATCTGTCCCGCGTTGGTGGCGACGGCCAGATCCGCGATGAAAGAGTCCTCGGTTTCCCCCGAGCGGTGGGAAATCACCGACCGATAGCCGGCAGCATCGCCAATGCGGATGGTCTCGAGGGTTTCGGTCAAGGATCCGATCTGGTTGAGCTTGATCAGAATCGAGTTGGCGATGCCTTCCTCGATGCCCTTCTCGAGACGAGTGCGGTTGGTCACGAACAGGTCGTCCCCCACCAGCTGGACTTTCTTGCCGAGCTTATCGGTGAGTTTCTTCCAGCCATCCCAGTCGTTTTCGTCGAGACCGTCTTCGATGCTGAGGATGGGGTACTTGCCACACAGATCGGCGTAGATTTCGACCAATTCCTCGGCAGTGCAGGGTTTCTTGTCGAAGGTGTACTTGCCGTCGCTGAAAAACTCACTGGAGGCGCAGTCGAGGGCGATACCGATCTGTTCGCCGGGCTCGTAACCGGCGGCTTGGATGGCGGAGATGATACGGCTCAAAGCCTCTTCGTTGTTCTCAAGGCGCGGCGCGAAACCGCCTTCGTCCCCGACTGAGGTGGCGAGCCCGTCTTTCTTGAGGTTCGCCTTGAGCGCGTGAAACACCTCCGCGCCAGCACGCAGGGCTTCTTCGAAGGTGGGCAATCCGAAGGGGATGACCATGAACTCTTGAACTTCCAGCCCGTTGTCCGCGTGTTGTCCACCGTTGATGATGTTCATCATCGGGGTCGGCAATACCCGAGCGTTGATGCCGCCGAGGTAGCGCCAGAGCGGCAGCCCCAGGGTATCGGCGGCTGCCCGCGCCACGGCCATGGACACGGCGAGGATGGCATTGGCGCCCATCTTGCCCTTGTTCGGAGTGCCGTCGATCTCCAACATCAGTGAATCGATGCCTTCTTGGTCGGCCGCGTTGAGTCCACACACGGCGGGTCCGAGCGTGTCGTTGATGTTCTTGACGGCGTTCAGCACGCCCTTACCCAGGTATCGGCTCATGTCACCGTCTCGCAACTCAACCGCTTCGTGTTCGCCTGTGCTGGCCCCGCTCGGGACAGCCGCGACACCGAAGCCACTGGTGGTATGGACTTCCGCTTCCACCGTAGGGTTGCCCCGGGAATCGAGGATTTCACGTGCGCTGACTTCAAGGATTTCCGGCATATCGCGCGAACTATCACGGAACCCGAGACCCGGCCAGGGCCTACCGGGGGCCGAAAAAACCAGCTAGTACCACCCGGTGTTTCCCTCAGGCCTTTTCGTTCGGCGTGTCTGTTTGTACGGCTGCAGGCCTTCGCCCAGACTGCCGTTGGGGACGTCGTGCGCGGTGGGGAGCAACGGTTCAGTGTCGCAGGTTGAACCTGTAGCGGCGAAGCATCGGATCCGGCGCGGGCTCGGATGCGGTGGGGCTTCAGATGCGGTGGGCGTTAATAAAGCGCGCCAGTGACTTTGAGCCACGGCTCGGCGGCGACGAAGATGCGCACCAACTCGGCGTCCAAGTGGCCGTCTTTGACTTCGTAGCCGAGGATGTCGAGGGCCCTGGGTACGGGCATCGCGCGTTTGTAGGGTCGGTCACTCGCCGTGAGCGCGTCGAAAATATCGCTGACGCTCATCATACGGCTTTGAATCGGAATTTTCTCTGCGGGCAGTTGGTTCGGGTAGCCGTCGCCGCTGAGGCGCTCATGGTGGGCACCCGCGATGGCCGCCACATTGGAGAAGCTCTTGCCCCAAGGTATGGCGGACAAAAAACGATAGGTGTGCTCGACGTGGGAGCGGATCTCGGCGAACTCCTCCGGTGTGAGCGAGCCTCGCTTGATTTCCAGTGACGTGACTTCTTTGGCGGTGAGCAACGGTAGGGACTCGCCTGTCAAGGAGCGGTAACTGCTGCGTCCGAGCTCCTCGATACGCTGAAAATCACCTTCGGCTAGCACAGTAGGTTCGTTGGCGTGTTCGATGGTGGCCCAGGTGGTTTCGATTTCTGCACGGCGCTCGTGCATTTCGCGGTCGAGGCTCTCGAGTTGATCTCGGGTGCCGCCACTCTCAATGACCTCCAATTTCCGCTGGAGGGTCTCGGCCTCGATGGTTCGCAGCACGAAATCAAATCGCTGGCGAATGGCCGACAAATTCTCTGGGAACAGCTTTTTGGCCTTGACTAAGATGTGCTCACGAACGCCAATTTTGCCGAAGTCGTGGAGCAGGGAGGCGTATTCGATCTCGCGCAGGTCGCCGCGTTTCCAGCTGAGCTCCTTGAACTCGCCGCTGTCTTCGCGTTCGACGGCGTTGGCCAGGCCTAGGGTGAGCTCCGCGACGCGTCGGGAGTGGCCGCTCGTGGTGGGATCCCGTGCCTCGATGGCGTCCACAGAGGCGCGCACAAATCCTTCGAATATTTTGCGAATCTCATCGTAAAGGATGGCGTTCTCTAGGGCGATGCCTGCCTGCGCACCGAGCGTGGCAAGCAGGCGTTCACTGCCGTCGTCGAAGGGCACGACGTTCCGCTCGAAGTCTCCGGGCTCCGTCAGCTTCACCTGGGGCGTGAGCTTTTTGTTGATGAGCTGCAACACCCCCATCACGTCGCCCTGGCTCGACACCAGCGGAAAACACAATACGCTCTTGGTGCGGTACTTCATGCGCTCGTCGAAGGAGCGATCGAAGCCATAAGGGCTGCCAGAGGGCAGGTTGTAGACATCGTCGATATTGACGGTCTCTTTCTCACAAGCGGCGTAGCCCGCCATGCTCTTCTGATTGAGCGGCATCGTGAACTCGGCCGAGTCAAACCCGATAGAGTCGTTTTGGCTGAGCTTGAAGCGCAGCCGATTTTTTTCGCCGTCCTCGTCCGAATCTTCGACGATGTACATGCTGCCGGCGTCAGCTCCGGTGATGTGCCGGCTCTTTTGAAGGATCAGATCCAGCAAGCGCTCGATGTCGTGCTCGGTAGTTAGCGCTCGGGCAATCTCGATCATTTCGTCGAGCTCGTAGCGGTACCGCGTGACCGTTTGGGCGCGCACTTTGCTGCGTCCCTTCACGGCCAAAAAATCGAAGGCCTGCCGCACGCTCACGATGAGCTCGTCGGTGCTGGCGTCCGTCCGGAGAAGCGCGCCCACACCCAGCTCCATAGCGCGGGCGACGTCGACGCTGGTGGGGGCGCCCAGCATGATGATGCGCGCCTGAAAGTCCGCCAGACTCCGACTGTAGGGTTTCAGCAATCGACGATTGGTGTCCATCGCCGCACCCAGCAGGACGAGCACGGAACGACCCTCTTCCTGAAGTCGGATGATGTCCGGATCGGGTCGGGTCAGCCCGAACTTGGAAAATCGACCATCCTGGCTCAGTTCGCCAGCGAGATTTTCGAGATCAGTCAACGCGCCCACCCGGTCCGCTGTAGCGCGGGATGCCAGCCGGTTCTAGCTATTGCGCGTCAGGGAGCAGAGTGATTTGCCGGAGGGGGTGGGCGTCTCCACCTTCGATCACGGCTGAAAGGGCCGCACAAGGGCGTCGATCACGTCCCGGGGGGGGCTCCCTTGTTTCGCAGAGTCTGCGCCCGAGAATCGTGGGGAGGGCTGGAGGCACGGCTGGCGCCGTCAGTGGCTTGACTGGAGCGGCGGGGATCCTCGGCGGCGGACCGTTGGGGCCTACGGCGTTGCGCGTCCGCGGCGTCCTTGCCCTCGTAGGCCACCACGATCTTTTGAACCAAGCTGTGGCGCACGACATCTCGGTCGGAAAATTGACAAAAGCTGATGCCGGGGACGTCCTTGAGAAGCGCGTGAGCCTCGGCGAGCCCACTTCGCTGTCCGGGCAAATCGGTTTGAGTTAGATCGCCGGTGACCACTGCTTTGGAGCGAAAGCCCAGCCTCGTCAGAAACATCCGCATCTGTTGGCTGGTGGTATTCTGGGCTTCGTCGAGAATGATGAAGGCGTCGTTGAGCGTTCGGCCCCGCATGAAGGCGAGAGGGGCGACTTCGATGAGACCCTTGGCCCTTAGCTGCTCGACTTTGTCGTAGTCCATCATGTCGTAGAGGGCGTCGTAGAGTGGGATGAGGTAGGGATTGACCTTTTCCGCGAGATCGCCCGGCAAGAATCCGAGTTTTTCGCCGGCCTCGACCGCGGGTCGAGTGAGGATGATGCGTTTGACCTCCCGCGACAGGAGCGCGCTCGCGGCCATGGCCATGGCTAGGTAGGTCTTTCCGGTGCCGGCGGGGCCCAAACCGAAACTCAGATCGTGAGAACGAATGTTCTCGATGTACTGACGCTGGGTGAGGCTTTTCGGAGCGACTCGTTTGTTGCTGGCCAGGGTGATGACCTGATCGAGCCAGTCCGTTAATGCGGCTGTCGGATCGTCCCTGAGAGACCGCAATGCGGGGGCGACGTCGTGACAGCTGACCCGGAAACCCCCGCGCACCCAGGCGACGGCTCCGCTGAGAAAGCGGTGGGCCAGCTCGACGTCACTCGGCTTGCCGGCCACCAGCAGGCTGTTCCCTCGAAGGTTCACGGTCGTGGCGGTCTGCTTTCCCAGCTCGGCCAACAGCTCGGAGTTGGGCCCCGCTAGCGAGATCAATACGTCGCTCCGTTCGACTTCCAGCTCCTTGCGGAAGGTGTTTGAGGCCATGGCAGGGAGTTTAGCCGGCTTTCCGGTGGTGTTCGTCCCTTTCCGTCGGCCGAAGTGGATCGCGTTTTTTGGCCGATAGAGCCGTCTGGAGTTACCGAAGAGCTATGCCTTCAATCAATCGGTGGATCGGAGTGGCGGCCGCCCTCGGAATCATCTCGGCGCTGGTTCCCGTCGTCCAAGGGGCGAATGTTGCTGGAATCGACCTCACGGATCCCCTCGGTAAGCTCGAAAAGCGCGTCCGGAAGTCGGATCAACCAGATCTGAAGGGCTTGGATCTCATCCGGTTGAAGATGCGGCCCCAGCGAGTGACCACGCCGCTTTCGGGCGGGCGTCTGGCTGAATTGACCCTCGATCCTGAGTTGCAGCGCTCCGCCAAGGCCGTGATGAAGCGATATCGGATCCCCGAGGCGGGAGCGGTGTTGATGGACATCAAGACTGGCAAGCTGCTGGTGTACGCGAGCCATGTCAGCGGCGGCGAACAGATCGATGTGAACGTCAGGGCTGAGGCGCCCGCGGCCTCGGTGTTCAAGATCATCACCAGTTCGGCTTTGGTTGAAATCGGCGGTCTCAGCGCCAGCACCGAGCAATGTTACCACGGTGGCCGCAGTCGTATCGGCGCGAACGAACTCAAGGACAACCCAGCGCGAGACAAGTGGTGTGCCAGTCTGGCGATGGCCCTCGGCCGCAGCATCAACGTGGTGTTCGCGCGACTGGCGCAGAAGAACCTGACGCCTGAAGATCTTTCGATGATGGGCGGCGCCTTCGGTATGGGCGCTCCCATCCCCTTCGCCGTCAAGACTGAGGCATCGAAGATCGACATCCCCGAGGACCCATTGGAGTTCGCTCGAACGGCTGCGGGCTTCTGGAATACTAGTCTGTCACCTTTGCAGGGCGCGCTGATCGCGGCCACCGTGGCGAACCAGGGAGTGACGCTCCGCCCGCGAATCGTGGAGAAGATCTTTAAGGGCCGCGAAGAGATTTGGACGACTCCTGAGGAGCCCCAGATCCTGCGGCGCGCGATCAAGGCCGACACCGCGCGAGAAGTGACGAAGATGATGATCCAAACCGTCGCGAGCGGATCGGGCTTCAAGACCTTCCACGACCGGAAGCGAAATGCGTTCCTGCCGGGCATGCAGGTGGCAGGCAAGACCGGCACGCTGACCCGACACAAAGCGAACCGCCACTACACCTGGTTCGTGGGTTTCGCACCGGCGAACAAACCTGAGGTGGCGGTCGCCGCATTGGTGGTGAACACGCCCATCTGGCGCATCAAGGGCCCCACCCTGGCGCGTGAAGTGTTGCGGGCTTACTTCGCCAAGCAAGGCCGTCGCGGCGTAAGTCGTCCCTAACGGGCATCGGGGCCAAGGCATGGACGCGGGGCTTCGGGCCGCGTGGGCTCCCTGGTTACTTGACCCCAGCGGGTGGGAAGGGTCGTTCTGGCTCGCTCCGACTCATTTTTCATGTTCACTCAGCGCCCCTGTCCTCGGCATCTGTTCAGTCTCAGCGGACGACGCCTCAGCGCAGCGGATGGCGCGGCGTGTCGCGGGCCGTAATGAAGATCGTCCCTAAGCGGGCGATACTGCGCGGCTTGGCTCGCTCGCGGTGCTCACCCCGTTGAATTTACTCCGCAAAACGAGGGCTCGTGGCCCCAGTTCACACGAGCACGTAGGCTTCTGTAGGCTTCGAAATTGCTCCCGTTGTCAGAGCTAGCACACGAAGAATGGCGTGCATGAACGCCCTATCGTAGCTATAGTTGTTGAGATGCAGGTCGTCCTCCGGAAAATAGGTAAGGGCTCCCGGTCCGTCAGTGGTCGGTTGGTACGTGCGCCGCGCAAGGGATCGGTTGTCGTGATCGAATTTTCTGACGGCATGCACGAATACGTGACGACTCCCGTCAAGCGCGTGCTTCGAATGGCGGCACGCGATGTGTTTTATATCGAGACCGTCAACAGCCGCTATCGCCTCGAAGTACGCGACCGCGAACGACGTCTCGACGACGCTTCTAGCGGCTGATGGGCACTCGGTTGCCCTGAACCGAACCAAGTCTAGGTGGGTCAGTCTTCTAGACTGGCCTTTTCCCCGGCCCTGAACTATCAGTGTGCACCCCAGAGCCTCCCCGCGGCTTTTGGTCAATCTAACCGGCTGAACATCAATCAGCTGAACATCGACTAATCAGAACATCGAGAGCAAGTAACCATGGCAAGCTTTGACCGTAGAAATTCCAAAAAGATGCGTCGCCGCAAGGCCCAGGCAAAAAAGAAAGCCCGCATCGAGCGTCGCGCCGAAGAGACTCGAAAGGCTCGCGGCAAGAAGTAAAGCCCCGAGCCCGGCATCGCCAGCTGAGCGATGTTCTCGGGCAAACGATACAAAAACACCGCGCTGCTAGCGCGGTGTTTTTCGTTTGTGTCGCGGGCGGTTTAGATGCGGCGCGGTCGTAATCTGCGGCGAGCCGGGATGAGCGCCAGTTCTGGGTGGCCTCAGCGGGCGCGGATAGTCTTGCTGGGCAAGTGCACGTCTTTTCGGCGTTGCGCGGGAGCTTGCACGACGTTCTCCCCGAGTAGTCCGAAGTCCCCAGCGACGCGGCTTTCGCGCTGCAACACCCAGCCAACCCCATCCTGGTTCTCCCAGACTTGAGCGATTCGGGTGGAGTGCATGATGGCTTCGTTCATCCTCATCCAGGAAAAATCTACGTAGGCGGTGGCGTGCTCGGGATCGGTCATGCGCACGTTGCTCACGGTGGTATCGAGTACGCGGATATTCTTGCCCCACTCCCGATGCTGCTCGATGAAGGTTTCTCGGCCTTTCCCTCGGGTGTGGGCCATGGCCACGTCCAATCTACCGAAGCGCGCCGCGATGGCCACGTGCCGGACCGTGTCCGAAAACTTCTCAGCCGGAGAAGGAGGCCGCATGCAGCCGATCAGTGTGCTTCCAGAGAGCGCGAGGACGAGGAACAGTCGGGACATTGCCAAGGCCGTAACACCGACTGACCCTCCGGGACAAATATAAGGAGGTCACAAACCGCAGCGGCAGCTTCCGGGCCGCCGCCGCCGCCGCTCTACCGGCGAGGATCCAAAAAAACTCGGGTAGAGCCAGAGGCGGTCGATCGCTAAAATTTAGAGCCCAGCACCACGTAAGTCTGTCCTCCGGCGATGGCGTCCCCGTCGAGACCATAGGCGTAGCCCGCCTGAGCTTGGATGGGGCTGAAGTAGCCGAACACCAGATCCACGGCGAGTTCTGCACCTACCGAGCCGTGGTAGGGAGCGAGAAAATCATCGGGATCCCGAGTGGTCCAGGCGCCGCCGTAATCGGCGAAGAAGGTTCCGTTGAATCCCCGAAGGAAGAGCGGAAGTGTGTCGACGCCGCGGTCGATGGTGGCGATTGGGAAGCGATACTCGGCTTTGTACACGACGAAGTTCCTGCCGGCGAAAGCGCCCGGTTCGTAGCCTCTCAAGACAAATGTCCGTTGCCGGATTCCGGTATCGTAAGCTTCGACCCAGTCCATGTCGACGAAGCCGCCGACGGAATAATAGCCGCGACCCGGATAACTGCCGGCCGCTGTCCCGCCGGCGCCGGCGAGGGCTACGACGTGGTGAGGCAGCCAGGGCATGACCCAGTGGGTGGCGAATGCGCCGCTGAGCGAGGCGAGACTGCGGTCGCTGCCAGTCGCCTCGGAAGCGAAATCTCCCGCGACGGACACCGACAAGTGTCGCTCGGGCGAAATGGCCTGGACGCTGCCTTGATGAAAATCGAATCCGTAGCGGAGGCGTAGGCTACCTAGCAAGCCTTCGAATCTGCCAGCAGGCAGGAGGAAGGGGTCCACCTCGCTGCCCAGTGGGATGTCCGATTCGTAGCGCGTGACCGAGTAACCGAGGCTCACGCGCTGGGAAACGTAGGGGGCCGGCCATGCGTAGGACAGCGCGTTCGTGACTCCGATCAGGGACTCGTTGAAGCTTTCGTTGGGGGCAAAACCTGCGCCGCTTCGCGGAACAAAGCTGCGGTATAGAGTTGCCTGGTAGTCGAAGGGCAAGCGGCGATAGCTGTAGCTGACGGACGCGGCAGGTGTCGCGATGTCTTCCGCCGTCGCGACGGTGACATGGAAATTATGTAGCCCGGCGATATCGCTTCCGTTGGTGCGAAAGGTCGCCGTTTGCCCGAAGTTACCGGGGCCGTATTCGATGGAATAGCTCCGCGGGCGTAGGGTCTCGAAGGCGGAATAGGGCGTCACCGGGTACGCTGCGTGGGGCAGAAGGGCTCGGGGCTGGGGGCGCACTTGGGGCGATTCTGGAGCTAGAAATCGAGACGGCTCGAAAGCCATTGCGAAGAGATCAAAGCCGAAGCTGGTGTAGCCGACGTAGATCAGTTGGCGGCCATCCGGGCTCAGCTCGGGGGAGTAGGCGCCAGAAACAACGTTGGTGACCTGATGAAGCTCCGAGGTCGCCACTTCGATGGCGTAGATGTTGCCGACTCCGCTGCGATCCGAGGAAAACACTACGTACTTTCCGTCCGGTGACCAGCTGGGCTGCAGATGCATCCCGCGACCCCGGTACAGTTCCGTCAGCGTGCCAGAGCGCAAATCGACCCGACGAATCGCGCGCCAGCCGCCGCGGAGCCACGCACCGTAAACGAGGGAATGTCCGTCGGGTGAGAACCTTGGCGTGAAGGTTTGTTCGAATCGCGGCGTGGGCACCAGCCGCCGCTCGGAGTGCATGTTCCCGCCGGCGCCCAGCTGAGCGATGCGCAGGGTGGAGGTGCCTTGGTGGTTGGTCACATAGGCGATCTGCCGCCCGTCTGGACTGACGTCGGGGTCCCTGGCGCGGTGCCCGTGGGTGAGACGCTCAATGGAGGAGGAGAGCCCTTGGGGGGAACTCGTGCCGAAAGGCTGCCGGAGCAAGTCGCTGAACTGGTAGCGGCGACGGGATGGCATCACACTGTCGAAGACGGCCGAGCCGTCTGGCTCGAAGCTGAAGCTCGAGTTGCCGTTAGTACGCACAATGAGCTCGCCGCTGTTCTTGGCAGCAGCCGGGCCCAAGGGCAGACGATAGATGCCCGCGGGTTGGTCGAGATCTGCGCGCCAGTACCAGAGCTCGAGGCTGGATCCACGTCGCACTTCGGCGGGAGCGAAGCGCGGGGAGCCAGCCTCCCCACCGTGAAAGGTGAGCCGTGTGCCTGCTCGCAAGCCGCGATTGAGGATTCGTTTGCGCTGGGCCCGATATTGTCGACGGAGTTTTCGTTTCCAAGCCTCAAACAGCTGGGGGTAACTTCGGCCGGTGGCGCGCCGAAGCGATCGATTGATCCCCCAAGGGATGATATTGTTGCCGTAATCGTGGGCGATGACGGCGAGGCTCTGGGGGCCGTAGGTCTCGGAAATAAAATTGAAGAATCGCCCGCCGTAGAGGTAGGCGAGGTTCCCGCCGGGCCAGCGGCGCGGCAAATGACTGAGCTGATCGAGCGGAGCCAGCCGGTCTTCGAGCACGTCAGCGCGCAGATACATGTCAAACAGAGATGAACGGATGCGGCCCGCCGAACTGAGCTGGGACTCCAATGCGACGGCGAAGCCTTCCAGTACAAATCGGGGCTGAGCCATATTCGGCGCGTAGGTTCGGCCCAGCACGGCGTTGACGATGGCAGGCACGCCCGACATGTTGTCGGTGTGTAGGACGTGGGCCTGTTCGTGGGTGACCAGCAGTCCGATCCAGTTCTCGTAGTCACCGATCGTCGACATGTCGTCGGGGGCGGTGACCCGAAGTTTCACCTGCGCGTAGGGAACACTGGTGGCGGAGCCGTTCGCAGCGTCGCTAGGGTCTATGATGAGAATGTGCGTGGGCGAAGACGGAGTCCACTTCAGGCGCTGGGTGAGCCGAAGTTGAGCGTCCTCGGCGACCACCGCCACTTGTTGAGCGATGGCTTCGAGGCCCACGCTAAAATGCACCCGGAAGTGCGGCGAGCGCACCGTGCGCCACTGCAAATAGGGGTCTCCGGCGTGTGCCGTCCCAGCTGCCAGGCAGAGGCAAAAGGCGAGGCTGAAGACGCCGCTGAAGACACGCCTGAAAACGAAGAGCTGCCCTCTCCTAGTAGGAGTCACGAGTCGAGCTTATCAGGGCCGATGGGACTGAACTACAGATCGTCGTGGAACAGCGGTTCACGGTTGCGAACGTAGCGGTAGATCAGCTGACGACCTTCGTTGGATATCTCGGTGAACTGAGCGCCGAATCCAGGCTGAGCATCCAGCTGTTCATTGCCGGCAGCCACCTCGCGGCTCCAAGCCACTAGCCCGCGGGCCTCAAATTCGTAGCCACCGGGCATGCTGACTTTGATGATCAGATTCTGACCGTGGGGCGGAATTTGGTAGGTGGCGACGAAGATGCCTCCGGCGTCGACGACGTCGTTGCCGCTCAAACCCTTGTAGAAGTTAGTCACGCTGTGGGCGCCGAGGGCAGCTTCTACGATTTGATATTTACCGTTGCCCTGGGGCGCGCCGGGCACTGGCTGGGGTACCGAGCCACCGGCGGTAGGGGCTGGGGACGCCGCCGCTGCGACGGCCTCAGCTGGCGCCGCGATCAGCGTGCCAGCATAGGCAGCATCGGATTGGGCGGCGACGGGCTGCGCGACGGGCTGAGCGACGGGCTGAGCAACGGGCTGCGCAATAGGCTGCGCAATAGGCTGCGCAATAGGCTGCGCAATAGGCTGCGCAATAGGCTGCGCAATAGGCTGCGCA
>SPKZ01008676.1_pt1 | contig 30336 bp, 27 predicted proteins | sample 2456571 | NCBI WGS metagenome assembly SPKZ01 (sample SAMN11192286, study PRJNA482655) | marine metagenome | biome: ENVO:00000447; feature: ENVO:00000244|ENVO:00000211|ENVO:00000569|ENVO:00002023; material: ENVO:00002151; isolation source: ocean water from marine abyssalpelagic zone ... | reverse complement strand
TGAAGCCGCCAACGTACTGAGGCTCGTACTCGAGCAAGCCGGCCGTGGACTCGAACTCATCGAGAAACCCCTCGGCGGATGTGCTCTCGACGCCGGCGACGAGGCTTTCCCTGCTGCCACCAAAGAGGCCGTACTGGCGGCCGACGCAGTATTGCTCGGAGCTGTCGGCCTCCCCAAGTATGACGGCGCCACCGGCAACCGACGCCCAGAGAAAGGCCTGCTCGATCTGCGGCAGGCCATGGGGGTATTCGCCAACCTGCGCCCCGTGCGCGCTATTGACGCTCTCAACGACGCCTCCCCGCTCAAGAACCATGTAGTGAAGGGCACCGACATGATCGTCGTGCGCGAACTGCTCGGTGGCGTGTACTTCGGCGAACCGCGCGGCATCGACGGCGATCGCGGTTTCAACACCATGGTCTACACGAAGCGCGAAGTCGTGCGCGTCGCCAAGGTGGCTTTCGAGATCGCTCGGGGCCGCGGCAAGCGCCTGCTCAGCGTAGACAAGGCGAACGTGCTCGAAGTGAGCCAGTTGTGGCGCCAAACGGTGACCGAGCTGCAACAGAACGAGTACCCGGACATTGCACTCGACCACCAATACGTCGACTCGGCGGCGATGGACTTGATCCGTCAACCCACCAAGTTCGACGTGGTCGTAACCTCGAACCTTTTCGGCGACATCCTGACGGATGCCGGCGCCGTACTCGCGGGATCCATTGGCCTGCTGTCCAGCGCCTCGCTTGGCGAGGGTCCGGGGCTCTACGAGCCCATTCACGGCAGCGCGCCGGACATCGCGGGCCAGGGCATCGCGAACCCACTGGGCGCTATCGGAAGCGTCGCTTCCCTATTGCGCAATTCGTTACAGATGCCTGAAGAGGCAACACGGGTGGAAACCATCATTGACCAGGCTCTGGCCGATGGTCATCGCACGGCAGACTTAGGTGGCAAGGTCACCACGAAAGAAATGGGCGACATAATATGTCAAGCGCTGAAGGCATGACTGCCAACCCAAGCAAAACGACATCACCCGACACCACCAACGGGAAAGGCGCCATCGCGCCGGGACCCGAGGGCGAAGTGATGCGCGGCGCCCGCGTGCTGGTCGAAAGCCTCCTCCAAGAAGGTGTCGAACTCATGTTCGGTTACCCGGGTGGAGCCATTCTTCACGTCTACGATGAGCTGCATTTGCAGAGCGAACGTATCAACCACGTGCTGGTGCGCCACGAACAGGGGGCCGTTCATGCGGCAGAAGGTTACGCCCAAGCCACCGGCAAAGTCGGCGTCTGCCTGGTGACGTCCGGACCGGGTGCTACCAATGTGGTTACCGGCCTCGCTAATGCGCTGAGTGATTCGACTCCCATCGTTGTCATTACCGGACAGGTGCTTACCACCGCCATCGGCAACGACGCCTTCCAAGAGGCGGACGTCGTCGGCATCACGCGGCCCTGCACCAAGTACAACTACTTGGTCAAACGAGTCGAAGACATCGCACCCACCATCAAAGAGGCCTTCTATCTCGCTCGCACGGGTCGCCCGGGCCCAGTGTTGGTGGACCTTCCGAAGGACATCACCGCGGCGGAGTGTGCCTTCCACTACCCAGAGTCAGTCAGCATCCCCAGCTACAAACCCACCGTGCGTGGGCACACCCGGCAGGTAAAAAAGGCCGTCGAGCTCATGCGCTCAACGGAAAAGACCATTCTGTATGTCGGCGGCGGCGTCGTCGCCTCCGGAGCGAACGCCGAGCTCAAAGAGCTCGCGGACAAGCTGAACTTGCCCGTTACGCCCACGCTGATGGGGCTTGGCTGCTACCCGCCCGGTCACCAACAGTGCCTCGGCATGCTCGGCATGCATGGCACCTACGCGGCCAACATGTCGATGGCAGAAGCCGATCTGATCGTTGCCATCGGCTCGCGCTTTGACGACCGGGTGACCGGCGCCATCGAAAACTTTGCGGTCAACGCCAAGAAGATCCACGTGGATATCGATCCCACGAGCGTAAACAAGAGTGTCGCGGTGGACATTCCTATCGTCGGTGACGCCAAGACCGTCATGCAACAGATGCTAGACGCCATCGGCGACGACCCCGCTCCGGAGCGCAAGGAGTGGTGGAACACGCTCACGACTTGGAAGCGGGATTTCCCTCTCGCCTACAAGGACCGCAGCGACACCATCATGCCCCAGCGCCTCTTCGAGGAGCTGGCAGACCTCACCAAGGGTGAGTACATCTGCACCACCGACGTGGGGCAGCACCAGATGTGGGCGGCGCAGTACTACCCGGCGGATGACGGCCGCAAATGGATCACCTCCGGCGGCCTCGGCACCATGGGCTTCGGCCTACCCGCCGCCATGGGAGCGGCGCTCAGTGGAACGAAGGATCCTGTGATCTGCGTCACCGGTGACGGCTCGTTTCAGATGTGTATCCAAGAGCTCGCCACCTGCGTACACGAGGATCTCAACGTTAAGATCATCATCATGAACAACAACTTCCTCGGCATGGTTCGCCAGTGGCAGGAATTGTTCTACTCCCGGCGCTACTCCAGCGTCGGCATGAAGTACTTCCCGGACTTCGCCAAGATTGCCGAAGCCTACGGCGCCACAGGGCTTCGCGCGGAGACTCCGGAAGAACTACGCGGCGTGCTCGAGAAGGGCTTCGACACCCCCGGCACCGTGATCATGGACATCATCGTCACCAAGGAAGCCAACGTGTACCCAATGATCCCAGCTGGCGCCGCTCATTACGAACTCGCGATGGACCCCGAGGTTTATCCCCCCACGACCCCGGAGTCGAAATGACTGAGCCCACACGCCACATCGTCAGCATCCTGGTCGAAGACAGCCCCGGCGAGCTCGCCCGTATCGTTGGGCTCTTCAGCGGCCGGGGATTCAACATCGATTCCCTCGCCGTCAATCGAACCACCGAGCCTCGTATGAGCCGAGTGGTATTGGTGACCCGCGCCGACGAGAAGGTCATCGAGCAGATCACCAAGCAGTTGAACAAGCTGATCCGAGTTCACAAGGTGATTCAGCACCCCCAGGGCACCCTAGAGCGCGAGCTGGTGGTACTGACTCTCCGCTGTCAGAACGCCAAGAGCCGGGAGGACATCGAGCGGATCTGTAAACTAACGGGTGCACGCACGATCACCTATACGGCCGCGGACTTCACAGTCGAGCTCACCGCGAACGCTGCCAAAGTGGACGACTTCATCGAGCTCTGCCGCCCGCTGGGCATTCGACAAATGGTGCGTTCTGCGCCCGTTGCCTTCGGAAAACCCGGCGAAAGTGCCGAATCGGACACTTTCGAAGCCACCGCCTAGAGCAGGTACCCACAAATTCCCGGGCGCTTCTCTGAGCTCTCCGACCCACAACGCGAAAAAGACCCTTGGATGAGGCCCGGAAACATGCGAATTCCGGCTCATCGCCACCACTACTAAGGACGACGAATGAAAGCCTTCTACGACGCAGACGCAAACCTAGATCTCATCAAGGACCGCAAGGTCGCCATCATTGGTTACGGCAGCCAAGGTCACGCCCACGCGCTGAACCTCAAGGACAGCGGCGTAAACGTAAAGGTCGGCTTGCGCGCTGACAGCAAGAGCAAACCCCGAGCCGAGGCCGAGGGCTTGGAAGTGCTGGAGCCGGCAGAAGCCGCCAAGTGGGGTGACGTGGTCATGCTGCTCGTGCCCGACGAGCTAGCTCCCCAGATCTACGCCTCCGAAATCGCCCCCGGTTTGGAGCAGGGCGACTGCTTCTTGGTCGCACACGGCTTCGGCGTGCATTTCAAAAAGATCACTCCCCCCGACGGCGTCGGCGTGTTCCTCGTCGCTCCCAAGGCCCCCGGTCACACGGTACGCCGTGAGTACGCCCGCGGACGCGGCGTGCCCATGCTCATCGCCGTGCACGCCGATCCGAACGACAATGCTCGATCTATCGCGCTCTCTTACGCCTGCGCAATTGGCGGCGGCAAAGCCGGTATCCTGGAGACCACCTTCAAAGAAGAGACCGAGACGGATCTCTTCGGCGAGCAGACAGTGCTCTGCGGTGGCCTCACGGCTCTTATCACGGCGGGCTACGAAACCCTCGTGGAAGCCGGCTACGCCAAGGAAATGGCGTATTTTGAGTGCGTGCACGAGCTCAAGCTCATCATTGACCTCATCTATGAGGGTGGCATCGGCAACATGCGATTCTCTGTGAGCAACACCGCCGAATACGGCGACCTGTCTCGCGGCCCGCGCATCGTGACCGAAGAGACCAAGAAGGAGATGAAGAAGATCCTCAGCGAGATCCAGAGCGGCTCCTTCGCCGACGAATTCCTCGCCGAATGCAAGGCGGGCAAGCCGAAGTTCAAGGCCCTCGAGAAGGCTGGCGAAGACCATCCCATCGAGGCGGTCGGCAAAGAATTGCGCGCCATGATGCCCTGGATGCAGGAAAATCAGGCTGTGACAGACCGCTAACTCACTGAAATAACTCGCCTATGCCGCACCTCGGGGCTCCATGCGACCCAGGCGCGCTAGGCTGAGAAGAACAGCCCCGCAACCTAAGCATCGTTCCGGGGCTGTTCTGCATTTTGGAGAATGAGGTCAGTAGATGAGTCGTGATCCCCTGGAGGAATGGCCGAGCTTTTTGCGCATCCCGCTCGATCAGGCGCTGCCAGAAGCACGTCCCCAAGGGCAAACCCTCGCCAAGCACATCTGGTGGGACGGCGAGATCAAGAACGCCGAAGACCAAAGCATTCACTACTACGCCAACGCTTTGCACTACGGCACTTCCGTCTTCGAGGGCATTCGCTGTTACCCCACCCCCGGCGGCCCCGCCTTGCTTCGGGTGCGCGACCACATCGTTCGCATGACCCGGTCCGCCAAACTCTACGGCATGGCGCTCCCGTTCAACATCGACGAGCTGGTACAAGGCACGCTCGAAGTTGCCCGACGCAATAAGGCAATCAACGCGTACATCCGACCTTTGGCGTACTTCGGGGAGGGGCCCATCGATCTGAAACCGAAGAAGCAATGCCGAGTCGGCGTGTTCATCGCTACCCGCGAGCTCGGATCCTTCCTCGGAGAGAACGCTCTACGCAATGGAGTGCGTGCGACCATCTCTTCGTGGCGCAAATTCCACCACACCTCGATGCCCACCATGGCCAAAGCCAGCGGACAGTATGCCAACAGCGTATTGGCCTCCCACGAAGCCCTCGATCGCGGATTCGACGAAGCGATTCTGCTCAATCAAGACGGCACTGTTTCTAGCGCAGCAGGCGAGAATATATTTTTTGTTCGTGACGGCGTCCTCTACACCAATGACGAAAGCTCCTCCATCGTGCCGGGCATCACTCGGGACTGTGTGATCCAAATCGCTCGAAATCTGGACGTCGAGGTGGTGGTCAAACCCTTCACCCGAGAACAAATGATGCGCTCCGACGAAGTCTTTCTGACGGGCACCGCAGCCGAGGTGACCCCGGTGCGCGAAATCGATGGCACAGAACTTTTGACGGGTCGCGACACCCTAGGCGCCGTGCTGCAGCGGGGCTATCTCGCCGCCGCTACAGCCAAGGACCCCAACTACGGCAGCTGGCTCACCCTGGTGTGAGAGCAGCCACCGCTCGGGAGCCCTGCCCCTGTGCCGAAGCCCTGGGGCTCCGCGTTCCCGGCGGCGGAATGCCCGGCAACACCTTCGCGGGAAGCCTCAGCCTTGCCCCACAGAGGCTCGACGGCCCCTCAGATCCCAGCGCCGGCGACACATCTCGCCTTTGTCGCCGACGTCCGCTAGAAGCTAGCGCGTGACTGTCTCCGCACGACCCGACGGGCTCTCCATGTCCACTCTGCCTACGGATAGGCCTACGGACGGCAGCCCGGAGCTGAGCATCATCGTGCCCACCTTCCGAGAGTTCGAGGCGCTACCCCACCTCTTGGATCGGCTTGCCGAACTCCGTAGGTCCCGGGACATCTCCTTCGAGGTCATCATCGCCGACGACGACAGCCAGGACGGCACCGAAGCGATGATCGCCGAGAAGGACCTGCCGTGGGTGCAGCTGCTCGTCCGTAAAGAGAATCACGGTCTCAGCCCAGCCGTGCTCGACGGTCTCGCCCTCGCCCGCGGCAACACCTTGCTCGTGATGGACGCCGATCTCAGCCATCCACCGGAGGCTATTCCCGCCATGCTCAAGGCCCTCGCCGACGGCGCCGATTTCGTGATCGGTTCCCGCTACACCGACGGCGGCACCACAGCCGACGACTGGGGCCTGGTGCGTTGGATCAACAGCCGGGTGGCCACCGTACTCGCGCGACCGCTGACCAGCGTGGCCGATCCCATGGCAGGGTTCTTCGCCCTTCGCCGGGACACCTTTGAACACGCCAAGGATCCCGATCCCGTCGGCTACAAGATCGCGCTGGAACTGCTGGTACGATCCGGGGCCAAGCGGATCGTCGAAATACCGATCCATTTCAGCGATCGGGCGCACGGTGAAAGCAAACTCACCCTCAGCCAACAGCTGCTTTACATCAAACACCTGCGCCGGCTCTACATCTTCAAGTACGGCATATGGAGCCACCTCACGCAGTTCCTGATGGTGGGGGCTCTCGGCACCTTCGTCAATCTCGGTGCGCTAACCGCCGGCTTGCGCGTGAGTATGACGGAGCGCCACGCCCTGCTCTTGGGCATCGCCACCTCCATCTGCTTCAATTTTTTGCTCAACCGACGCTTCACATTCTCCTACGCCCGAGCGGAAGCCATCTTGAAGCAGTTCGTAGGATTCGTGGCGGCCTCCTTCGCTGGAGCGGTCGTGACCTATTCCGTAACCTTGGCGCTACGAGAAAAAGTTCCACAACTTTCGATCCAACTCGCAGCCGTATTCGGAATCGTGTGCGGCAGCATCCTGAACTTCATGTTCAATCGTTTTCTAGTGTTTCGCGCCAAACACATCCGGCCGGAATCGAGCTAAGCTCGATTCCGCAATGAAGCGTGAACACATCAGCTACGAGGTCAACCAGGGTATCGGGGTCCTGCTCTTCAACTGCCCCGAACGGCTGAACGCGTATAACCGAGCCATGGCCGCCGAAATCGTCGCGGTGCTATCCGAGGCGGCGTCCGATGATGCTGTACGCGTACTGGTCGTGACCGCTATGGGCCGCGCCTTCTGCGCTGGCGCCGATCTCAGCTCCGGAGAAAGCGCGTTCGACCGCAGTCAAATCGATTCACCCGATGACTACCGGGATAGCGGGGGGGAAACGGCGCTGGCCTTTCACCACTTTCCGAAACCGGTGATCGCCGCCATCCAAGGCCACGCCGTTGGAGTGGGCATCGCGCTTTGTCTGGCGATGGACATCCGTGTGGCAGCCGAACAAGCAAAAATTGCATTCGCTTTTACCCGACGCGGGATGGTGCCGGACTCGGCCGCTAGTTACTTTTTGCCCCGTCTCGTCGGCGCTGGCAAAGCGGCGGAATTGATCTTCACGGGGCGCACATTTCTGGCACAAGAGGAGCGCGAGTCGGGCCTGTTCAATTACGTCCTGCCAGCGGACGAGGTTCTACCGCGTGCCCTCGCCATCGCCGAAGAGATCGCCAAGTGGACGGCACCGGTCGCCGTCACCCTGAGCAAATCCCTACTCCGAGACAGCTCCCAAAGGGGTCCCGAAGAGGTGCACCTCTTTGGATCCCGCTTACTCTATTGGTGCGGCAAGAGTCCGGATGCCCGAGAGGGGGTTCAAAGTTTTCTCGATAAACGGCCCCCGCAATTTCCCCTCAGCGCTAGCCGTGACCTGCCCGGCTTTTTCTCCGATCTCAAGCAGCACACCCGCGACGGCGGCGGCACTGGCGAGGCCCCTCGCGCTGCCGCGCCCGCCGGCTCCGCCTCAACCACCAGCGCGGACACTGTCCCCGAAGACTAGTCACCCCAGGGCTTGATCCCCCACCATCCTAGCGGTTCCCCGTCGTCGCAAAGACCTGTAAGCTCAAGCCGCTTATGTACGACTCACTCTCCCCCGACGACCGACTCCTGTTGCTCAAGTTCCTCTGCGCCTTCGCCTGGGCGGATATGGATGTGAGCGAGAAGGAACGAAGCTTCGTTCGGCGCATGAGCGAGAAGTTATCGATCGCAGATCACGAGAAACAGCAGGTCGAGCTGTGGCTGGACATCGAGCCCGCACCGTCTTCGGTGTCAGCGGCCGCCATCCCCGCGGAGCACAAACGAGCCTTCATCGAGGCGGTACGCGCCATGATTTACGTCGACGGCTCCGTCGATCCAGACGAGCGCGCCAACTTCGACCGATTGAAGGCCGCAATGGGCTGAGCCCATTGCGCTGAGCCCATTGGCCCTCGGGGATGGATTGACCCAAGCGGCAATGTCTATCGGGCGGCGACGGAGCTAGCCGGCGTCTTCTCCTGGCCGATCTCCACCAGCTCGGCGCGGTAGATCAAACTGCCATCGCTCGATAGGATTTCGCCGCCGAGATCGCGTCCCATCAACTGCGGGCTCGTGGCGATCTTCAACGTGGCCTCCTGCCCCGCGGCCGATACCCGGTAGCTCACCTCTTCACAGTCGTACTCGGCGCGGTCCACCAAACAGGTCTTCTTCTCGCTCTTCACGAATCCGTCGTTGCGGTCCACGATGAACTCCGTCTTCGCCATCATGTCTCCGAAGCTTTTGATGGTCACATCGCCGTCCAGGGAGGCGACGCTCAACACATCCTGCTCGCCGTGCACCCGCTTTACGACGCGCATGCTCTTCTGCTCTCCAGCCCCTTCCAGGGTGACTTCGACCACGACCATGATGCCCTCCCGGGCCACTACGGTCTCGGTCAAGGTCATCGGAGCGTCGCTGAATGAGCCCGTGAATCGATGCACCATGAAGTCGCCGACCCGAGTCATGTGGTGGGCACTCGGTCGGGCCACCCGTTCCGCCCCGGGTGCAGCCGATTCCGCCGAGTGCACCGATTTTTCCTCGGCATCCGCCGTCTTTACCGGCGGCGAAGCGGTCGAGCAGGCCATCATCCAACAGGCGGTCGCGCAAACGAGAATCTTATCCATGACCACCCGGATATCGGGACCCGGGTCTTACGGCCAAGTTTCAAGCCACCAGACGCGCTTCTAAGCCGGTTCGGCCGAATCGACGCCGCGCTCGAGCTCCAACACCAAGTCAGAGCCGCGAAAGCGGCGAGTCAGGCCCTGCAGCGCCGCCATGCGGCTACCGCTCAGCCAATTGTCGACATAGGGGCTGGCGGCCGTCGCCCCTACAGAGGCGCCGATGGCTGTCGCCCAACCCACTGGGCCCAAAGGGCGGCACCCGAAGAAATGACTGACGCCTGGCGTTTGCACTACCGCGGCTAGCAGCACCGCTGACCCCAGGCTGGTGCGCTGCACCGACCGGCTGCCGTGCCCGGCTCGCAGCGTCTGGCCCAACTGGGTGCCCACCAGCGCGAGCAATCCGGTAGTACGCGCCTTGGCCCCACCGCCCATCAGACGACTTGCAAAAAAGGCACTGCTCGCCCCCAGTGCGGTCACCGCGGCCCGGCCCACCATGTCGGCCGTCAGCTCCTCGTCAAGGGTGCTTTCGGTCGGCTTCTGGCGCAACACCGTCATTCGCTCGGCGCTCGGCGGGCGGACCGCGATGGCCATGGCCGGCGCGATATCGGTCAACAAATTTACCAGCAACAACTGTCGTGCGTGCAGCGGCGGTCGCCCATCGATCAGACCGGCGCCCAGGGTGAACGCGATTTCGCCAAAGTTGCCACCCATCAGGATAGACACGGCGTCGTGGACCGAATCCCACATGCCCCGACCCTCCACGATGGCTTCCACCAGCGTGTGCAGGCGGCCGTCGCTCAGCACGATGTCGGCCGCTTCCCGTGCGGCTGCAGTGCTCTGTTCGCCCATCGCAATCCCGACGTCAGCCAAACGGATTGCCGCCGCGTCGTTGGCGCCGTCACCGACCATCGCCACAACACGACCGGCTCGCTGCAGCGCCCGCACAATGCGAACTTTTTGCGACGGCGTCATGCGCGCAAACACCGCAACGTTCGCCACTCGTTTGTCGACGTCACGGTCACTCAGCTGAGCGAGCTCGCCGCCGGTCAGCACGGACCGGTTCAGCAACATGCCCAGCTGCACAGCAATAGCTTCCGCGGTGCTCGGGTGGTCTCCGGTGATCATGATCAATTCAGTGCCGGTCTCCCGTAGCCCTTCTAGGGCCGCGCGGGCCTCCTGGCGTACTGGATCCGTAAACAACAATAAGCCGCCAAAACACAGCTCGGTGATATCGTCTGGGCTCAGCGGCTCAGTCGACGTGTGAGTCTTTTCGGCGACACCCAGCACTCGCAGCCCGCGCCGCCCCATCTGGGAGACAGTGTCGGACAATTCAGCCCGGCGCACGCCGGTCAACGGCACTCGTTCGCCATCCCGGATCTCTTCGGTACACACCGGCAGGAGCGCCTCGGGCGCGCCTTTCACACTAATCCGCGGCGCCGCATCCGTATCCGCCAGGACCGCGTGGTAACTACGCCCGGCCTCGAATGAAACTTCGCTGAGTCGCTCCCAGCCCGGCACCCGATAGTCCGGCGTCATGCCCGCCAACCTGGCGGCACGGCGCACCGCGTTGTCAGTTGGATCGGAATCGCTCAGAGGATGGTCCGGACCGAGAGTCGCTCGACTCGCCGCAGCGATGGCCTCCAACAAATGACCGCGTAGTTTTTCGACGGGCATCTCGGAGTCCCCATCGCTCAGGGCATGCAGCTCAAGGCGACCCAGAGTGAGCGTGCCGGTCTTGTCGACGCAAACGGTGTCCACTCGGCCGAGAGCTTCCAGGGCACGAATATTGCGTACAAGTGCACCGTGTTTGCCGAGTCGTTGGGCTGCCGCCAACTGCGCAGCCGTCGCCAGCATCGGCAGTCCTTCCGGGACGGACGCCACTGCCAAGCTCACGCCAGATTCGACCAAGTCTTTCAAGCGGCGACCGCGCACCAGCCCGGCGCCAACCACACCCAGCCCCGCCGTCAGCGCGATGGGTCCTGTAAGGTTCATCAGCGCGCGTAGCCGTTGCTCGACGCCACCCTGGGCGCTGAGCTCCGTCTTGCCCGCGCCACGATGCGCCTCCGTGGCTTGACCGACCGCCACCACGACGGCAGTCGCCGTGCCCGCGGCCACCGTCGTGCCCTCGTAGAGCATGCAGCGGCGATCCGCAATTTGGCTCTCGAAGGAGGCTTCCCCAGATTTTGCAACGGGCAAGGACTCCCCCGTGAGGCTCGATGCGTCCACCTCCAAGGAGGTACTCTCCAGAATGCGGAGATCCGCCGGGATGACATCGCCCGGACCGACCATCACGAGATCGCCACAGACCAACTCTACGGCGTCGATTCGATACTCCAGACCATCGCGACGAACCCGCGCAAAACGACGTTTACCTCGTCTCATCTCGCGTAGCTTGCGTTCCGCTACGAAACGCTGAGTTCCGCCCGCCACCGCGTTGACCACCACGACGCCAGCGACCATTGCCGCGTCCGTCACGGACCCGACGACCGCCGACAATCCAGCACCCGCCGCCAGCACCGGAGCCAAGGGGTTGAACATCTCGTCCGTGATGGCTGCCACCAGCTCACCTGCGGCCGCCAACTTCGGCGCCTCCGGCTTGCGCGGAACGAGCTGTTTCGACGACAGGCCTTGCTCTGATGTATGCAATCGCGCCAGAGCCCCCTGAGGATGCAGGGCGTGCCAGGGCGTCGGGTCACGGGGTGGCGGTAGTTCTTTACGCCGTAGCGCGCTGGAGTGGCGAACACCGTTCGCCATGCTCGTCAGCGTCGCCAAGTTGACGACGCTCAGCACTCGGGCGGCACGGAGTGGGAGCAAACCCCCTGCCGAAACCACGGCTCCCAAGGACGCAGCACCCAGCGCTACGTTAACGCTCTGACGAGATACTTGGCGGGCAACACGACAGCTTTCAAGGATGTAACGCACATCACTCAAATCCGAGCGCACTAGCAACGCGGCCCCCCAGGGCGGTCGCTGACCTTCCGGACACAAGCCGATCACGCAATCAGCTGCTGCGAATCCAGCGCTGGTGTGTCCAGACACTAAACATACCGTGCGGCCATCCCGCTGCAGTCGCCGGATGCCTTGAGTCAGTCCCTCCCGGTCGGAAATCACGTCGTCGGCGTTCAAGCTTTGAAGAATGGCCTCGTCGCTGGATGCGATCACCACTCTCAATCCGCTGCTCTGAGCTGTATCCACTAACTCCTCGACGCCCGTTTTCGCGGTGATAGTGACTTGAACCACCGCCAAGACCCGTCCCTCGGATGCCAATCCCAATACCAACGCTCCGTCGCGAGCCAGCTCCGCACCCCGGGCCGCCATGCCCTCGCTGATCACAGCGTCGAGCAGCGGGATCGGGCCTAGCCGATAACCTCCGTCCTCCTTCACAGCAAGGGGATCGCCGACGTCGAACAGGGCTGTTGCCCGGGAGTTGGCATCCGCCGGGATGGCGACGTCGCCCACGACTTCTCCGACTACGAACTGATGTTTGTAGACAACGTCCGAGTCGAGCACAACGCAATCGACGCGATCCAATAACCGCAGCGCCGCGGGGTCCATAACGACGGTGCCACGAGCAGCCAAGACACGCGCCAGATCTGCCGCAAAAACGTCGCGACCCAATCGCGCAGGGCGCGGCACTCCGCCAAACAGCGCGGCAGTGGCGCGCTGCAGGTTCCGGGTCGTCACAAAACTAGCCGCAAAGCCGCTCAGCGAAATAAACCAAGCTCGATCCGCGTATTCCTCGATGGGGCCGCGGGTCATCTCGCGCGGGCGTGTGTGCTCTTCGAGCATCTCCTCGTTCTCCGGGGGGATCAGCTCGTGCAATTCATCATCGCGCTCGCTCCAGGCAGCTCGCCGAGACATCGATTCGCCCAGCAAGCTGAGTCGATGCAGACTCTCCACGAATGCGCTGGAGGGTCGTTGGGCGGCCACGTTGGTCACCGAGCTCGCCAAGTTGAGCAAGAAACCGGTGCGATCTCGACCGAGTCGCTCCTCCAAGCCCCGACGAAGGCGTGGTGAACTGCGCAAGATGGAAAGAGCCGCAGCCGTGTTGCCCGCGAAGGGCACGGTAGGCAGCGGGGAGATCTTCAGGCCGACGGAAGTTGCCAGGCTCAAGGCCGCCACACCCAGCTCCACGCTGCGTCGAAGCGGGGGTTCGAGATCCGTCGGATGATCTTCCGAAGCGCGCAGCTCGGCCCGGTCCACCCGGGCTGCGAGCTCCGCTTCTTCAACAAATCGCAAGAGCTCTGGCGCTGCGGCATCGAACTCCTCGAAGGACACAACCACCCGTTGGGTGAAGGCGTTAACGTCGACCCGTGTGATCGCCGGGTACTCCGCCGCGAGTTCCTTCAGACTCGCCTTGAACACCTCAAGCTCGGCGGAATTGATTTGGCGGTATTCGATTTGAGCCCGCTGGCTGCCGACACTGCAACGGCGAGTGCGCCGCGCGAAAAGCCTGGCGACCGGAGTCGCAATTTCCATGAATCGCATAGGGGGCCTCAGCCTAGCAGGCCCCGTCCCCCAGCCGCGTGCGATGCGGAGACATGGAGCGATGCGGCAATTTGCCACCGATCCGGGACGCCGACGTTACCGATCCGGGGGACGCGTGGTTCTGGAACACCCGGCGTGCGGGCCCAGCCACCACCGAAGACAGATGTTCCGTACAATTCACGATCTAGCCGCTGCGAAGCCCGGGTGGCACCTGGAGCACACGCCTATGGCCGGCCCGGGTGTTTCCATGATAACGCCCATGGCGTGACTACCGAACACCCGGCTCTGACAACAGAAGATGACAATTCTCGTCTTCAGTTGGCTCTGGTCGGCGCCCAGCGTGGCTTTCGAAGCCAGGTCAAAGAGCTGATCGCGGCCTTGCAAACGGGCAGCCTCTTGGTCCCGCTCAGCCGCGCCATGGCCAACGTCCCCGCCGGTGAAGAGGTGGAACTGGGCGAGGAGCTCAAGATCAGCCCTCAGTTATTGACTAGCCCTGACGGAGAGCTGTTTTTCGTCGCATTCACCGAAGCCGCCGCCCTCGAAAAGGTCAGTGATCGAGTGGAATGGACCACCGACGGCGGTCCCATGGAGTACTGCACGCTGCCGGCCCTGGCCGCCCTCCATGTAGCCCTTGAGGTGGTGGACGGTAGCCGGGTTCAAGCCCTGGTGATCGATCCGGGCAGCACTGCCGAGCTGCTGCTCCAACGCCACGAGTTGGGCAGCATCGCCCAGGGGCAAGAGCTACCCTTGGTCGGATATGTGGCAGAGATACCCGCGGGCGCTGACGAGAGCCAGCTCATCTCCGAGTTGGATGAGCCGCCTCCGGCCGAGCTCGTCAAAGTACTCGACGCTCTGGTTGCCAACTATCCTGACGTTCAGGCCTATCATTTAGAGCAGAGCTTCAACCGCGAACGAGACCTCGAACCCCACCTCTGCCTACGGCTGACAGTCGCCGATCTCACAGCCGACCGTAGTGAGCTCCACGAAGCCCTCGGCGAGATGCTCGAAGGCAAGCTACCGGCCCCCGGCTACCTCGACGTCATATTCGAAACACCCCCAGATCTCGAAGCCGACGGCCTATCGTCATGAGCGCCGCTCCGGATCCTCGCCCCAATCTATTGGAGCGCGAACGAGGAGGCAGGCTTTCACGGGTGGAACGAATCCAGGTTCGGCTGATCCGGAGAATAACCGAACCCGGATGGTTCGACAGTGGCAGGCGCTGGCTTCAACGGAACGGCAGCCAGCGCTGGATCCACGCCCTCATCAAAAACCTGTTGACAGAATTCGGCACGGAGCGTCTCCCGGAGTTCGATCCCAACAAGAGCTACATCATCGCAGCGAATCATCTGAGCATATTCGATCTCTACGCCGCCACCTCGCAGCTCATGCGACGCGGGCTGCCCCACCGTGTGTTTTTCCCCGTAAAGTCAGAATTTTTCTACGACACCCCAGCGGGATTCGTCGTCAACGCGCTGATGAGTGGCTGCGCCATGTACCCACCAATCTTCCGCCAGCGGGAACGCGCCGCCCTCAACATCGGTAGCTTGGACGAGCTCGCGTGGCTGCTGCGCCAGGGCGGGACCATGGTCGGCATCCATCCAGAAGGTCAGCGCAGCACCAGCGGGGACCCCTACCAGCTGCTCGAATCACAATCCGGTGTGGGGCGCCTCGCACGCCAAAGTGGGGCCATCGTGATCCCCGTATTCATCAACGGGCTGGTCAACGACTTGTCCCATCAGGTAAAGAGTAATTTCACCAACTCGGGAACTCCGATCCATCTTGTCTTCGGCAAGCCAGTGGAGCTCGATGAGCTCATGCAGAAAGCTCCATCACCGAAGCTGTACCGAGAGATCACCGCACGAGTCATGGCTGCCATTCAAGATCTCGCCTTCGAAGAGCGTGACTATCGGGACCAACTGCCCAACTGAACCGCTGTCCCGCTGCCTGCCGACTAACTCGGCAGCCTACTCTTCGTCGTCAAAAAAGAGCGGGTCCCGGGCACCCAAGAATTCTCGGATCCTCACCAACGCGCCGTCCACGAGACTAACAAAGCGCAGACCCAGCCCCGGCGACACGTCACTGGTTTCGGAATATTCCCGGACCCACCGCACCTCACCAACGCCTTTGATCTCCGAGTCGATCTCCGGAAGGCTGATGGAAAATGCCATCAACTCGCCGATCTTTTTTTCGACATGGGTGGCAATGAAAATCCCACCGGCAGAGAGGTTCTCGGCGAAGCCAGCGTAGAAATTGTGTTCTGAGCCCAGAGTGACATCGATCTGAACACCCTGTCTTGCGTGTTCTCGGCGGGCATCTTCGGGATCGGGGTGGATCTCGGAGAACGTCGCCTCCGCCTTCGCTTCAGTTGCCATTTTCAATCCTTATCTGCCGGGGAAACGCTGCGCTCCCCGAGCTAGTCAGCTCGGCGTAGTGGCCGTCAGTTGCGCCAACATGGGCCCCATGTGTTTCCGCTGGATACAGCGCCCACATCACCACCACCGGATGAACTCGATCGCTCGACTCGGTGTCGTACAAGGCCGTGCCGTGCCAATCAGCGCTGCGCCAATCAGCCCCGAGCCAAGTCGCCTCCGCGAGCTCCGACCGCACCGCGAGAGCGCTACCAACCAGTAGAACACCACATGCCAGCGCCGCACCGGCCCGCCGGGCTCCCACCCCGTACAGCAGCAACAGGGCGATCGCCAGCAAGCTGAGCCAGCAGCCGGGGTGCTGCACGGACACCAGTGGCGACAAGGCACGGCAGAACGCCAAAAAATCCACGTCACCCCCCACGCGATATAACTCGTCGAAGCGTGTCAGATCCGCCGAGTTCAGATCTCGTTTCGTGATCTCACCCGGTTGCGAAAACGCGTACATCGTCGCGCCGGAATCCACGTAGTTTTCCCTCAGCCCGAAGAAGTGCCCCATCTCGTGGGTCAACACGTTCTGAATGTCGTAAACTGGGGCCCCCGACTCCGGCGCCTCCTCAACCGAAGCGAAGGCGTAATCGCCATTCAGAATGATATCCGCATCGAGGATGCGACCGCTGGGACCGTCGAAAGTGATAATCGTAATCGCTAAAGCGCCGTCAGCCGCCGGGTCGCCTTCCGCGGCGAATCGAATCGTGTTCGAGTTAGGTCCCGCCGGCACGTAGCCAACCTGCCCGACACGCCGAGAGACCAACTCCACCTTCGGCATATCTGGAGATGCTTTTTGCCAGGCCCTAGCCGCTGATCTGGCAGCCTCAAAGGCTACAGGGGAGGTCAGTTGCAGAGACGGATCGACTTCCAGAATGACCCGTCGCTCCTGCCACCGAGCATTTTGCGTCGCCTCAACCGCGACGGGCGACGCCGCGTAGGAGGGGCTGGTGGTGAACAGTAGCGCGAGCACGCCTGCCCATAGCCCCCAACGCTGCCCTGCTCCCACACTCACACAACGGACCGAATCCGAGACTCGTTAAGTGGTGGCGCACCTATTCAACTTCGGTACAGGGGCGTCAAGCGCGTGGCACCAGGCTGACTGGCGACGGAGGCCTAGAGCCAGGGATTGATGCCGCTGGTCGCAGGGGCGAGCGCAATGCGCATCACGCGACGACACACCACCAGCAACACCACAAGAGCGACTCCGCAGAGCACCATCGACAGCAGCTCACGCTCAGCCGGTGGCACCCACAGCACGCCCCAGTGATGCAGGGTCATCTCCAGGGCAAAGGCCAGCGCCATCAACGCCCCCCCCGCCCGCCAGCTGTGGCGCAGTACTCGCGGCGCTGCCAGAGACGGAATCGCCATTTTCAAAAGGCCGGCCGCCAGCAAGACGCCTGCAAATTTGAACTGAAAGAACACGACCCCCAGCAGGGGCGACGACTCGACGCCGAAGCAACCTTGACCCAGATTGCCCAGGCACAGAAGGCTGAGCATCGCCACAGAAGCCGTTCGATGAAACCACGCGATCGCCTCGAACCAAGACCCCAGACGCCGAGACCCGGGGCGCCGGGATACCACCGCCTGCCGATATGCCAGCGTGCCCGGCTCCCCGACGAACCAGGCGGGGACAGCTGCCAAGAGCATCAGCAAACAGGTCGGACTCGCGAAGAGCTTCCACTGCCACGGGTAGAGGCCTTGAGCCGTCGCCCAATCCTCAACTCGAAAACTGCCCGTGGAGATCGCGGCCGTGGCAATCATTACCACCAGCGGCAAATCCAGAACCGCGATAGAGAGCGTGCTCGCCATGCCTCGGCGCAGAGACCAACCCAAGCCTTGGGCCCCCCCCGCGATCAGCCCAATCGTAGCGAAGCTGATGGACGAAATCAGATACAGCGTAATCGGCGCGTACTCGATACCCAGCATTCTGGTGCCGCCCGCGGCCGCCGCGAAAACGCCGAGCACAAGAAGCAGCAAGGCGTAGCGAATCGCTCTGGAGCCCGAACGCCCCCGTGTCCGGCTCGAATCGATCAAGGGACCGTGGCCAACGCGGGAAGCCGCAGTCGCGCCATAACGGCGCCAGGCAGCGAGACGAGCGCCGAGGCTCAACTCCAGCCAGCGACTCATCGCAAAAAGCGGACTCATGACGAAACCGAAAGCCAGCGCGGCGATCAGGAGCAATGCTTGCCAGGGAGCGGCGTCTCCGGCGGCCAGCGGAGCGAGGCCCCGGGCGTCCAAAGTGACGGCCACCACGCCCGGCACGCCCGCACGCTGCACCTCAATGGGCAAGAGGTCCTGCCCCGGAGGCAAGGACAGATCGCTCAACGTATACAGATTGAGCCCGTGAAAGCCCGTCAGGCGATCGCCCACGATGATTCCGCCACGCTGGGCGCTACTGCCCGCCCGAACTGAAACTACCGGACGCACCATCCGTTCGCCGGAAGTGCCTGCGTTACCCGCCGGCCCAAATCCAATCCCCAAAGCTTCCAAGCCTTGTATGCCAAGCCGCCGGCGCTGCGCCCGAACCGAATCGGTCACGCCGCTCGGAAAAAAGTCGAGCACGACTCCGCGCAAGGTCCCCACGATGGGAGGCGCACCGCGAAGCTTGGGAGCGAACGCGAGGCGGATGTTTCCTCGAAATGTGGAATGTCGCGCATCATCGGCGGTCCCACATAGCTGAGTACTCATCGCGTCATCCAGAACCATGGACACTTGATCCCCGGCCGAACTCCGGGCTGGAGCGGACACAAGCACGCTCACTCGCTTCGATGATCCAGCGCGCACCACCTCACCCGTCAGAGTCACAGAGGCGATCTTGCCTGCGGGCAATCCGCGACCGTCGATCAGCAGCCGGTCCCCCTGCCGAAGCTGGGCGGGGTGGACCCGCTCAACACTCAGCAGATCCGGCGCGGACTGCAGCTGGCAGGACACTGCAAAACAGCAAAGCCAGAGGACAGCGACACGCTGAAAGAACACGCTTCGGCTATAACCTCCAGCGGTACATCAGGCGAAATTTGGGCGGGCCTCAGCAGGTGCCGGCATCATTAAGTGTCAGTTTCTGGTCCGGTTCGGGGTGGATGCGCGAGGTTCCTGCTCGTGAGTGGCGACAGCTGGCGACATGCCCTGGGCGAATTTCGTAATACCCAATCTGCGTTGATGCGGGCCGCGCCCTATCGCGACACAGGCTTGGTCCCCAACCCGGCGGCCACGGCCGACCAGATCGTCGCCGCCGAAGCCCGCTTGGGCCACCGACTCCCCCCTAGTTATCGTGAGTTTTTACAGCTGCATAACGGCTGGCCGCGGTTTTTCGAGGGAGCGAGCATGCTCAGCGCATCCGAACTGGGAACGCGCAGCTACGAGACCTTGGCCCGTGCCGCCATCGAGGCTGCCGAATCCCCACTGGCGCCGGAGGCCACCCACCCCGCTTTTCGCCCTCGGCCAACCCTCATCCCTTTCGCAGTCGATGCCCAGGCCACCACCCTCTTTGCCTTCAACAGCCAGCGGCGCCACCGCGACGGCGAACTGGAAGTCGTCGCCTGGGTTAGCGAATTGGGAGTCAGTGCAACGAATTTCAGTGATTTTCTCGGATTGCTAGTGAGGCTTTGCCAGCACGAATTGGAAGATCTGCGAGCAGCGGACCGTGTGCCTCTCGGCAGGATCGCCTAGCAGACCCGCCGCCAGGACCTGGCACTACGCCCCACCCCAAATCGCCAGGAGAACCGCCTAGGGCATCGCGAGTCGCGTATCCCGATCAGTTAGTGAAGTCGGCCGCGCTGCCTAACGGCAGCTGACAGCTGAATGATCTCGCCTGGCGGGCACAACTTGACGCCATGCGCCAATCTGACTCTACTGCACGTGTGGATTCGAACCCGGATCCCGCTGAGCGAGAAACCATCACCGTGGCTGAAGAAGAAAGCACCAACGACGACGCCCCGGAGACGGGCGTCGTCCAACAGGAGTTGCGCGTGATCAAGCGCTACTCCAACCGAAAGCTCTACGACACCAAAGACAGTCGCTACGTGACACTCCTTCAAATCGCGGAAATGGTGCGCGCCGGTGAAGAAGTTCAAATCATCGACAACGCGACCAAGGAAGACAAGACGGACATCACCCTCGCGCTCATCATCTCCGAAGAGCTCAAGGCAAAACCGCGAAACATCCCGTTGGGGACCCTGAAAGCGCTGATTCGACACCGCAGCGGGAAGTTCCTCACTCAGTTGAGGGAAAGCCCGATGGGAAAGCTGATCCCAGGGGACGCCGACGAAGCGGAGCTGGCGACAGCCAAGGCCCTGCGCGACGAAGAGGAGGCCGAGATGGGCAACGATCCCCGAGGAATACGAGCGACGATAGAACAGTGGCAGAGCGTAGTGGACGAACGAATTCGGGCGATTCTGCCGAATTTTTCTACTATCCGAGAGCTGCAAAGCGACATAACTACGCTGAAGTCACGAATCGAATCTCTCGAGAGCAAGCTGGCTGAAAAGCAGTCAGACGACTCAGCCGGCTGAGCCGGCTGCAACATCCGGGCTTTGGGGATCTCGGGTGTTCAGGGACACCCTGTTTGGGGACACGCGAAGCGGCGGGCAGCCCCGCAGCTGTCCCGAGCTGTTGTTTGCAGCCAGCGCAGGCCCTTGCTGCGCCGCGGCGAGCTTTTTGTCATTGAATCGGAATAGGACTCTCTAGGTCCGGGTTGCCCCGGGAAGACCCAACGGCGTGCAGACGATGCCCCAGACAGAAGATCAGCAGTTCGAGACCCATACTCTCACCCATGTCGGGGTGTTGCTGAGTGCCGCCCGCCGTCTCACCCGCAACCCCAGTGACGCCGAAGATCTGGTTCAGGACACGCTAGTCAAGGCCTTCCGGGCCCGGCGACAATATCGGGTGGGGACCAACCTCAAGGCGTGGTTGCTCAAGATCCTGCGCAACACCTTCATCAACCGCTACCGGCGCGACACATTAGAGCGGAGCGTCATGACCCTGGAGACGGCCGCGCCACTGCGGGCAGGTTGGACCGGCAACGCTACCTTGAGCGGCATGAGAGAGGCCGAGTCCGGTGCCTTGCGACCCATGCTCGAAACGGAAATTGTCGCTGCCCTCGACAAACTCCCAGAAGAGTTTCGTTTCGTGGTGCTGCTGGCAGACGTCGAAGAACTCTCCTACCGAGAAATCTCCGAAGTCATTGAACGGCCCCTGGGAACTGTGATGAGCCGGCTACACCGCGGTCGCGCACTGCTTCGAAAATCCTTGGTGGCCCAGGCCCGAGCCTTCGGCCTCGTAGAAGCGGAGACGGACGACCAGAGTCCGGTCGATCTCGGAGCGTACCGCAAGCGAGGAGCGCGAACATGAACTGCGAAGACATGCTGCTTTTCCTCGACAGTCTGATGGACGGGGAGCTGCTCCCCCCGCAGCTGTACGATGTGCAAGCACACCTTCGAGTCTGCACCGAGTGTCGTGACCGACTCGCGCTTTGCGAAGCCATCGCCGACTCCACTCGGAAAGCTGTTCACGCCGAGCCCATCCCCACTGCACTCAGCGCTAGGATCCAGGCCGCCATTGCAGATGTACGGGACGACGAACTTCGGAACAGTTCTCCGGCGATCCAATTAGATAGCTCAGCGTCCGACGCCTCGCCTTCTGCTTCCAAAGGGCAAGCGACGCTCCGCCGGGCCATGTCCGGGCTCGCCTTGGCCGCCGCCGTTCTTCTCTACTTTGCCGGGCAGCAAAGCTCAGCTCCACGGCTCGCCACAACCCCGGTGGTTCAAAGCACCACGGCATCGGTCCCGACTAGTCCCGAGGCGGTGTCGAGCTCAGTCGAGAGCATGCTCGATCGTTTGTTGGACTTTCACGCCTCACCGCCTCCACTGTCAGCGACAGATCCTGAAGTGATCGCCCGCTTCGAACCCGATGTTGGAGTGCGCGTACAGGTACCCAGCTTCGAGCGCTACGGCGGCTTGTTACAAGGCGGCAGCGTGATCCCCATTCGAAAACACCACGCTGTGCGACTGCGCTACCGTCTGTCCAATCACGACGTCACGCTCTATGTCTACAACTCTGCCCGAGTCCCGGTGCACCATCGGCTTGAGCGCCGTATAGTCCGAGACCGACCTATCTACGTCGGACGACGCCGCGGATACCAGATTGCAGTCGCGGAACACCACGGTCTCGGTTACGCGATCGCCGCGGATCTAAGCGATCGTGAGACCGCCGAGCTCGTCGCCGGCATTCACTGACTTTCAGGGATGCGGGTCGCGGCGGACCGAGGCGCCGGGAGTCCGTTCAAACGCATTCGGCACGGCCGCCAGTGTCGGATAGCCGAGCCGCTCAGTAAACTAGCGCGAGCCCGTGTTTTCGGGGATCGGCTGCGGCCCTGAGCCCGCGTTCGTCCGCACTAATAATCTGCACGGCGCTCCCGTCACGTTTTTGAATCGACACGATTTCACCACGGGACTCAAGATCAGCAATCAGCGCCGGCGCGGCGCCCGCGATGAGCCTGATGTACGAATTCCGCGTCGGGATCCGCATCCTTGGCGCCTGGAGAGTCTCGGTCGGGCTCATCTCAAATACCAACAGGCTCAGTAGTGTCTGCGTGACGCCGGTCGCGATCGACATGCCACCAGAGCCCCCAATGCCCAGCACAGCCTTGCCGTCACGCACCACAATCGTGGGAGTCATGCTCGATACGGGTCGTGCGCCCGGGCGAGGGCGATTGGGCGATTGTTTCATTCCGAAAGGCACGACCCACGAGCGCGAGCTAAAATCGTCCAGCTCATCGTTGAGCACCACTCCGCTTGCCGCCGCCTCTGCCCGAATGCCGAAGGCGCGATTCACGGTCGCCGTCAGGCTCACCATATTGCCGCCGGCATCACGCGTCACCATGTGGGCGGTTCCGTGTTCTTCTCCATCGAAGCGAGGGATCCCGTGCGTACGGGTCAATGAGATACGAGCGCGCCGTTTCTGCATACGCGCGGGTGCGAGCAGGCCCGCCATGTCCACCGTCTCGAACTTCGGATCGCCCAAGAAGCGAATGCGATCCGCAATCGCCCCGCGCATCACTTCCGCGAGCAAGTGTTGATAGGCGCCAGTGTTGTGGCCTAACGCCCGTAACTGAACAGGATCGAGCATCTTCAGAGCCTCCGCCAACATCAGACCTCCGGCGGACGGCGGCGGCATGCTGTATACGGTACGGTCTCCCCACGGGACGGCAAGCGCCTCGCGGATCTCGACGCGGTAGTTCGCCAGATCCTTTTCCGTCATGGGACCTCCCAAACCACGAACGCGCTGCACGATGTCGCGCGCGACCGGTCCTTCGTAGAACGCTCGGGGCCCCTCAATACCCAAACGCTCTAAGGTCTTGGCCAATGCTGGATTCTTCAGGCGTGCGCCCTGGCGAGTTACGGATCCGCGTAGAAAGTATCGCGCTTTCAGCGCTGGGTCGCCGAACAGTTTAGCCCTCATCCCGGGCAGTACCTGTGCCACGTGCTCACCAAGGAAGTAGCCGGAACTGGCGAGCTTACGCGCCGGTGCCACCACGTCCTTCCATTTCATGGAGCCAAAACGTTGATGAAGGGCGAACAAGCCACGCGCCTCTCCCGGCACCCCGGTCATATGCCCCCGCATCTCTTTGGAAAGCGGACGGCCCTCAAAGGAGTGGGCATCAACCGCCGCTGGCGCCATTTCACGAAAATCGATCACGGTGCTTTTGCGAGCCTTGGCATCCCACACCATCGCAAAACCACCGCCACCGAGACCGCTCGAGGTCGGCTGGGTCACCCCGGACACCAATACCGCCGTCACCATTGCGTCGGCCGCGTTGCCACCGGACTTGAGCACGGCCAACGCCGCTCGGGCCGCATGGGGACTCTCGGCGGACACCGCCATGGATGGGACTCTGGCGGACAGCTCCGGCGTGGCTGCCGCCAATGCCAGCAGCACCACGGCAGGAGCGCTCCATCCTGCGGCTCCAGCCAGCCATCCCCGAACAATCTCCCGCGATTGTCGCCATTGCACGGCTAGCTTCATGCCCTACAGTTAACTCCAAGACCCGCCAGACAGGTGCAATTTCACCCCACAAGGGGTGGCCGCGCTCACTGCCGCAGTTTTCCCTCGAATTCGGCTATCGAATCCTCCACTGTCCCCCGACCACGGCTTTCCCTCATGGCGAGGGTGCCCCGCACTACGAGATCCCCGCACTATGAGATCACAGTGACGTACCTATTTGTGATGGATCCGGCCGAAACCATGTCGCCGGATAAAGACACCAGCTTCGCGTTCTTACGCGCGGCCGACAGCATCAACCAGCCTTGTTTGCACGCCCTTCCCGGCGACGTGTATTGGCAGGGTGGCAAAGTGTGGGCCCATGCACGCCCCATCATCGTCAGCGATAGCCCCCCCCACGTCAGCCTCAGGGACGCCAGCAGCGTGCCTGTTGCGGATCTCGATGCTGTGTTCATCCGCAAGGATCCGCCCTTCGACGAAAATTATCTGCACCTCACCCAACTGCTCGATCTGGTGGTCGATAGCTGCCTGGTGCTCAACCGCCCCACGGCGCTGCAGGCCGCGAACGAAAAACTCTACGCTCTGCGCTTCGCCGAGTGGATGCCCAAAACGATGGTCTCGGCAAATCCCGACATCTTGCTGGCCTTCATCAGCGATATCGGTGGCGATGCCGTCATGAAACCGCTGGACGGCGCGGGAGGCAGCGGGATACTGCGGGTCACCCCCGACGGCCGCAATACCCGGGCAGTGGTCGATCTACTCACCTCCGAGGGCAAGACCCTCGCGATGGCCCAAGCATTTGAACCGGCAGTGATCGGCGGCGACAAAAGAGTCTTGTTGCTCGATGGGCAGTTGTTGGGGGCGATCCGCCGGGTGCCGCGCGCGGATGACTTTCGCGCCAACATTCATGTCGGAGGGAGCGTCGAAGCAACAGAACTCACAGCCAAGGAGGCCGAGCTCGTAGGGCTGGTCGGCCCCCAACTAGCTGCCGAGGGTCTCTACTTCGTCGGCTTGGATCTCATCGGCGAGAAGTTGATCGAGATCAACGTCACCAGCCCCACCGGGATCCAAGAGCTCGCGCGACTGACGGGCACCGATCCGGCGGCAAGAGTTATCCAATGGACGGAGTCCAAGCGGCTCCGCTCCCACTAGAAGAGCCCGTTCCACCTCGAGGAACTTGGCCCGCAGGCCCAGAATGCCTCAGCGTGCTTTCATGGCTACATCCTGTGAGGTCTGTGAAACCCTGAGGAGGCTCGATCACCACTCTGCAGGGGAAACCGACGCCCCCGTGCGAAACCTAATCCTCGATGCGCGCCTCGTGGTCCTGTGCGAGCCCCACGCCAGCGGGCTACGGGACGCCGGCGTGGATTCGCTAGATGGACTTCGCGACCTCTATCACGAGCAGGGCGCCCTAGCCCATCGCCGCTCCTTGGTGGATCGCCGAGCCGAGCTCGACCGACGAGTCTTCCCCGCACGTCCGGAACTGCGTCGCTACGACAGCGGGCGGCGATCCCACGATCCGGAGTAGTCCAACAGCTCTACTGGAGTTTTCTTTCAGGTCCTCGGCCCTGCGGGCCTGCGGCGTCTCGCCGTCGGTGAGTCCTAGGCGTTGCTGTATTCGATGAATTTTTCTGCGAAGCGAGCGATGTGCTCATCGCGATCGGTTTCGTTGAGGAGCTCATGATAAGCGCCATCGATCACCTCGAGCTGACGGATCTCGCTCTGAATTAGCGAGAAAAAACGCCGGGTCGCATCCAGCGCCACCAACTTGTCGGCACCCGCAGCACGGCAGTAGCAGGGCAAGCGAAACGATGCCGCCTGCACGTCGAGTGCTCCCAAAGCCCCCTCGACTTCGGTGAACCAACGCAGGGTCACACGATGCAACACCAAGTCATCCGCTTCCCGCGCCCGCACCATTTCCGGATCATGACTCAAGTCGCTGGCGTTGATAGTCGCCGGCTGGGTCATGCGAGGCACGAAGCGACTCAGCAATCGCCCCAGTGCTAGTTGGATTGCCGGCACAGGCAATCCCAAACCAAAGAACGGTGAGCTGAGCGTCAAGGCGGCGTAGCGTTCCGGTCGCTGCATGGCCGCTCGGGTACTGATCAACGCCCCCAGACTGTGGCCGAATAGAATCGGTTTCGGCGCCTTCTTCCACGCCGGCTGATCTTGCAGAGCGTCGTACACGCGGTCGAGATCCCGCAGGTAGTCTTCAAATCTCTCGACGTGACCCGAAGGGCCACCAGAGTTGCCGTGACCGCGCAGATCGTAGTTCGCCACCAGCACGCCCGCCTCGGTCCATGCATCTACGATGTGGTCGTAGCGCGCCATGTGCTCGCCATAGCCATGGGTGAGCAGTACCGCCGCCTTGGTTTCCCCGGCGGGTTCGTGCAACTGGTAAACGATATTCGGAGTGCTGTCGCCGTTGCCGGCTAATTGTAGGGTCATGTTGTCGGCGACAACATTACCGCATCAGTAGCCCGCTTCCGAGCCAGCCGTGATGATCTCCTCGCTGGGAGCTAGTAATTCATCATTGCTCTCTACCCGTAGGCGTTCGCCATTGCGATCCACCACCTCCACCACCACTTCGATGGCGATATTGGCTGGTTCGGTCGTGCGTAGACCGATGTCAAATCCGGTCACGCCCGGAATGACAGCGGGTTGGTAGGGATCCACCAGCGGGCTCGATCCCGAACGATTCGGCAGTGAGAAAGCATGGTTCACCAAGCCCACCGAGCTCGATTCTTCCATGCCCATGCCCGCATCGGTGGCAACCACTACCCCCAGCTCGAGAATGTTCATCACCGTAGCAAAATCGATCATCATCTCGCGAACGTCAGCGAAATCGTAGACCCGGCGCACTCGCGAAGAGCGACCCAGTTCGTCCGCGGTGCCCGGCAGCTCCAAGAGCACATCCATTCCGGAAAGATTCGGTATGAATTCTCCATCTTCGGCGTCGACCAAGGCCAGCCCCGGCCAGTAGCGACCGAACTCACTGTGAGGATCCACCAAGACATAGACATTGTGCGCCTCGGCATCGAGGTTGCTCAGGGTCCAAACTAGCTGCACCTCAAGATCGTCATTGCTCACCCAAGGCGCCCGCTCGAAGGGCGCGGGCTGAGACGAATAAAGCCTGTCCCAATCCGCCTGCTCCGGGAGCAAGATCGGCAGCTCCACCGAGGTCCGCACCTCGTACAAAACCATTTCGCCATCATCGAAGACCGGTTCCGTCGTCGACGTCATGCCCACCCGCACCGTCTGGGTCGGGTGAGCCGTATCTGGTGCACAGGCGACCGCCAGCCCCACGCTGAGCAGACCGCCGATCCAAGCAGTGCGAACAATTTCCGAGGCGAGTAGGTTTCTAAGTTTCATGAGTTGGAGTGATTGATGCCAAATGTATGCCGCAACAGCTGTCGCCAAGACTGGCCAGATAACTAGCGTTTTACGGAAATTTTAGGCGTCGAAGCTTTGGGGCCTGGGGGCCTGGCCCCCCGGCCCGGCGTCAACACGGGGGGCTAGACGCCCTACTTTTTCCCCGGGCGGAACATGAAAGGATACGCCGCATTGGTGGCCTTGCCCGCCGTCGGAAATCGTAGCCGCCGAACTTGGCGAAGGATGCAGCCCTCCACCCGAGCGCTACCCAAGGACGAACGTGATACCCGAGCGCCGTTAACGGAACCGCCTGCACTGATGCTCCAGGAAATGGTCAGGCCTCCCTTAAGAGAAGGATTGCGCGCGGCCGCCGACTCGTAACAAGCGCGGAATGCGCCGAAGCGCGAGTTGACCACCCGTTGAATTTGCGCCGGCGTGAGTCCGCCGTTCTTGGCACCGCCTTGTTTGCCGACAACCTTTTTCTCGCCGCCTTCGCCGCCACCCTTGCCACCGAGCGCGCCGCCACGACCCTTGCCGTAGCCGCCGCCACGACCCTTGCCCCAACCGGTCTTCATCGTGCCGGAGCCGAATGGAACACCAGCGCTGTCGCCGCCGCCACCACTCCCGGTTCCTCGAAAACCCAGACCGGTGCCTCGACCCAAGGAAATGCTGTCCGAATCGAGCCCGCCGAGGGCCTCGGCCACACTACTGATGGAACCAAGAGTCTGCCGGATCTCTTCGCCGACCTCGCTGTCAAGCACTTCACTCATGGCTCCGAGGCCCTGACGCAATTCGCCCTTCAGCTTAGTGTTCTCTGCGGGGCCCTTCTTGCCCAGCTTGCCCTCTGAGCCCTTGGCTTTCTTGCCGCCGCCTTTGTCCTTCTTGTCCTTCTTGCCCTTGTCCGACTCGGGTTCTGCCTCGATTTGCAGGATCTTGGCTATCTCTTCATCCGAGACCAACTCCATGGGTTTCGGTATCAAACCCGGCGTGGACAGGGCGAACAACAAGGCCAAACCACCCACCAGCGACAGGAAGGAGAAGACGTAGGCGAGAGCAAAAACCCAATCAAATCGAAGCTTGCGCGGCAATGGCGCTGGGTTCTCCGTGAACTGAAAGAAGATCGAAAAATTGCCGTACTGCAACAGACCGTAGTCGCCCGACACGATTGGGATTGGCGCGCCGCTGGCAGCTAAGTGCGCCGGGTTTTCCTGACGGCCGCGCAGATGCACCAGCCCGCCCGTGGCGCCTTTGGCATCCAATTCCCAGCCTGCCCCCACAGCCCGAATGGGCACGTCCACCACGGGAGAGCCCTCAGGTTTCGGTACCCTTCTCGGCGTCCCCAGCTCGAAGGACTCGCCCGTCGCGAGGCGCTCCAGACTCACCACAGTAGTGCCCCAGACCGCCGCAGCGCTGAGGCGGACAAGCCCCTGGCTTGCTCCCTGGCTTGCTCCCCGGCTCTTATTCATCGCAGAGCTCGATGGCGACGGGTGTCGCTCAGCTCGAGCAAAAACGACCGGTGCCCTAGGGCGCCCGTCTGAAATTCCGCCCGTACGCGACGGAGGAAATACATAATCTGTGGAGACCTCAAGCGACCTTCAACATCCACCGCCCCGAAGGTGTGCGTCTCCACGCCCTCGCGGTTGGTTTTCGTGTCCACCTTAGCGGGCGCCACCTTGGGGGCCCTCGCCGGGGCGGCTTTCTTCTCCGCCCGCGCCCCACCTTCGGCTGCCACTGTCGGACTCAGCAATGCTGTCGCCAACAGTACGAGTGAAAGAACGTTGTGCCGCAAACGGGGCGTCGGGAGACGTCTCAATGCCATGATTCCGGTAGCATAGCGTCGGATCCATCCGCTCCGCTAGACGGCGACGCACCCCAATGGTGCCTACAGCCCCCAGAACCGCCGGACGTCCAGTGCCGCCATGTGGGTAAATGTGGGGCACTCCCGACCCGTCGACCCCATTTACCGCTGGGGCACTGAACAAGTGCCCGAATTCCCCGAAAAGCGGGGTTGCGAAGCGCTACCCCGCAGATTAGGGTGCACGCCCTTCAAATGGCTAGTGCAGTAATTCAAACAGGTGGCAAGCAGTATCGTATCGCTGAAGGCGAAACAGTCCGCTTACCGAAACTCGACGGCAAGCCCGGCGACAGCGTGACCTTCTCCGAGGTCCTTCTCGTCAGCGGCGATTCCCCCAAAATCGGCAAACCCCTAGTCAGCGGCGCGTCGGTTAGCGGTGAAATTGTGAGCCAAGGTCTCGACAAGAAGATCGTGGTCTTCAAGTTCAAGCGCCGGAAGCGGTACCGCAAGAAGAACGGACACCGACAGCAGTTCACCGAAGTTAAGATCACGAAGGTAGCGAGCTAGTCATGGCACATAAAAAAGGTGGCGGTTCAACCCGAAACGGTCGCGATTCATGCGCACAGAACCGAGGCGTCAAAGTCTACGGTGGCCAAGAGGTCAGTGCCGGCAGCATCCTGGTTCGTCAGGTTGGCCAAACCATCGACCCCGGCCGCAACGTCGGTCGTGGCAAAGACTTCACTCTGTTCGCGCTGATTGACGGCGAAGTAAAATACGAGTGGGTCAACCGCAAGAAAAAGCGAGTCAGCGTCTACGCTGCCGCCGTCTGATTGTAGTTCAACTACAAGCTGAATCGAAGCCAACGGATCCTCAGATTCCTGAGGCCTCCGCGCCCGCCACAACGGCACCCTAAGGTGCCGTTCGTCAGTTTGTCGTAGCGGCCTGTGTTCAGCGCAGCTCGATTTGCAGCGCAGTTCCGACAGATTTGGGCGGACACTATCCGCCGCCTCATTTTCTCGCTACCCAAGGGAAGCCATGAGCGATGCGCCCAGCCCCATCGAAAGACCGAGGTACCTGCTCCTTGCTCTGATCGCGCTGTGGTGTCTCGGCATGCACGACATGAGCGACGGCTGGCACAGCACGCAGCTCATCACCGATCCGCTGAGTAGCACGCTCCGACCAGCCGGAATCAACGAGTGGCAATCCCTGTATTTCGATGCACGCTTCGATGCCATCGCCAGTCACAATCAGCTGATT
>SPKZ01016179.1_pt1 | contig 30376 bp, 27 predicted proteins | sample 2456571 | NCBI WGS metagenome assembly SPKZ01 (sample SAMN11192286, study PRJNA482655) | marine metagenome | biome: ENVO:00000447; feature: ENVO:00000244|ENVO:00000211|ENVO:00000569|ENVO:00002023; material: ENVO:00002151; isolation source: ocean water from marine abyssalpelagic zone ... | reverse complement strand
TTTCTCCTGTAATCTGATTACTCTTTTCCAACTTCAAAAATGAATCATAGTAATATTTCATACAATGGTCATCAATAAGGTTTGAATTTTTGTTAAAATCCGGCAAATGTATTAAAGGAGCCGTATGGACATACCCGTTAATCCATGGAGGACTGTGTTGAACAGGGTCATTCCCATGAACAAACCTGTAATGTTTTACACCCTTTAACCTGTACCTTAGACCTCTTCCTCCAGGTCGTGGAGACCCGAAGGTTACCATAACAAGGTTATTTTTATTAAGCTGTCCAAGGTAACTGGCTATGACTTGAGCGACAGCCCCACCCATACTGTGACCACAAATGACCATTGTACGATCTGTGCAAGGAAACTCAACGCATCTAGATCGAACTTGTTCTAAATACTGCCGAGCGATTATTTCAAACCCAAGATGAGTGTCATCTCTTCGGAAAAGAAACTTGAAATCCTTTACCCAGTCCTCTCTACAAGTAGTTCCTTGAATAGCGAGATAACAGACATCAGGATCTGTCATAAAAATCCATTCCTTGTCCCTCTCGTAGGTCTCTTTACACATACGAGCCGCCGTCTCCAAAATATCTGTGTCAGCCTTCATAAGCGTTTAAGATTCTCCCTAGTAAACCGTTCCTTACGCTGTCCTCCGCTTCAAATTTCACGGTCCCTACCCCATCAATATGTCCTATTCTTTCATAAGCGTCTATCAGACCATTGGTCCTATTAAAAACGTTTAAGTCGGACTGAGAAGTATCACCGATTAAGGCTAGTTTAGAGTTTTTGCCTATTCTAGTGATGATTGTCTTCGCTTGGTTGACGGTGGTATTCTGCATTTCGTCAGCTAATACAAAACAGTTGTTGAATGTTCTTCCTCTAATATCCTCTAGGAAAACACCCTCAATAATACCTTTATTGATAAGGTACTCAAAAGCACCTCTATTCCGAAAAACTAAACTTGCATTGTCTATCAGTGGGGTTAACAATGGCATAAACTTTTCACCATAGTCTCCCTTAATAGCTCCTCTTCCTCTCTGGAACTCTGTACCAACATCTGAGCGAACGTAAACGAACTTCTCAAAATGTCCAGAGGCAAGGTAATCCATCCCAAAATGAAATCCTGTTAGGGTTTTGCCTGTACCACTACAACCTACTGCGATGGTATAAGTGTTTTTCGTTAGAGACTCCCATAAAACCTGTTGCTTATGGGTTCTGGGGACAAAGGTTGTTATATCGTGTGAACCTCTTCTTTCTTCCATTTCTTCTCTATGTCGGCGGGATTTACGCTTATCACGGGATTTTAGACTCATATTTGTATTCTCCAAAGGGTTATGTGTGTAACTGATGCAATTCTCGAAGAAATAGTCTAGTCTTTTCCGGAAATCACCCCCCTCATAATAATGTTCCATTGTTCTATTTTACCCTTTTACTTCCTTCTTCTTCATGGTTCTGTACCAAAAGTTCAAGGCTCTGTTAGCAGAACCTTTTAAGTTAACTTTACAGGGTTCCCCCTTTGAAATACAAGTGGCTGAACAGTTATAACCCTGAATACATCTAAGCATTTGTTAATCCTCCCAAAATAAGTTCCTACTTCCACGGCTACTGCCATGGCCCCTATTCCAGAGATGCCCATCGCTCCAAAAAGAATCTCTCCGAGAAGTCGAAGTATCTATACCTCTACTGTTAATCTCCTCTTCTGCTCTTTGTTGATGCCAGTTTTGACTTTTCATCACTTGTCCCATCAACCTGTCCTTAAACCCGTCTAACTTATCTTGGAAGTATATAAGACCCCATACAAGGGAATCTACACAATCGTCATGTTCTCCCAAAGGGAAGTTAACTAACTGGTCTCGGAGTTTCTTGTTCCAAAACTCATCTCTAACTATTTTTACCCTATGGTTTTCAAACAAAGGGAGAGTCTGTTGCAAACGAATCTGCTTAGAACGAGAGGCTACGTAGCCATCTTCCGGATCAACGTGAATCTTAGCTTCCTTCTTCAAAACTTGGATAAGAGAAATACCAGCAGCAGCCCTTTCGATAACAAGGTTGGCAGGGTTGTAGAATTTTGCCATTTGTTGAAGGTTAGAAATGAGTTCGGGGAAAGCCCATGGCCCAGAAACTTGCTCTAGAACCCAAACATAGTCATTCCTTGGCTCCCCTGGTTTCGGTCGTTCCAATCCAAGGACAGTTATCACAGAGTCATCCGCACTCTGTTTTTCCGAAAGCCCACAATCTATGGAAAAGTAGATAATGTCACAATCAGGTTTATTATCAGATAAAATGAAGTACCCTGGCTTAAAGATGGAACCTTCATCTGGAACGGGGTTCCCTTGATACAAGGCTGCGAACCTATTCTTCCCCATTGTTCTCTTCTGAGCCAATAACATAGGGACAGCAAAAATAGGGTTAGATGGCCAATGAGACTCTCCTTTTTCCCTCATTAAAGGGTCGGAGGAAGGGTTTTCACAAATAGCTTCAAAGTTCAAATAACGCCACCCTAGAGAATTCTCTTCAGGGTCATAAATACCGTCATTTTGCAGAACAATCCCGTGAAGATCGTGCATTAACCAACGGGTTCCGATGACACATTGTATCCATTGGTTTGTCTTACGAGTGGAAGCTTCTTCTCCCCACCATCCCGGAAGAGCCTTAGCTGCTGCGACTTGGCTCCCATTTTTTAGAATGTCATCTACTAACATTGCCCCTGGGGAAGTAGCACTCGCTTCTAATGATCCGGCTGCGAACCCTGTAAGTGAAGCACCTGGGGAAGTTGCGTGAAGGATACCCCCACCCGTCAATGTCTGGCTTATTTTACCGTCAAAACCTAAAAAGTCTGGGAACACCTCTGAGAACACGGGGTTCTTCATAATCCTTTTAATCCCTCGTTCAAAGACCCCACTCAAGTCTTTACCGTAAGAAGATATGATGTTAGAGATTTTCTGGTTTCTCCCATATAACCACGCTGCAAAGTGTTGAGCTAACATACTTTTTCCAGAACGTGGAGCGCAAGACAGAATCAATCTTCTGTATCTAAGGTTAGCTAAGTCCTCAAAGGCGGCTCCGATTATTTCATGGAAGGGTTCCACCACTAACTCCCCCTTCATCAAGATATCCACAAAGGCTAGAAAGCAACTTTGGGCGGCTTGACAACGGAAGTCTCTTATAGAAGAAGGGGGAGCCTCTAATAGTTCTAACTCCCTAATCCCTCTAACATATTTTCTCCATGAACTATGTTCTTCTAGTTGCTCTACTGTTTCAATAATAGGTCTCATTTAATTCTTAAACCCCTCTAGAATCTCCTTAACCTTGGAAGTATATTGATTGGCGAGTTTAGCCTCTGTCTCACTCTCAGCTTCTCTGGAATTGAGAAGGTCAGAAGTAAGCTCCCTATGAGCTTTTACCGCACTGTTAAAAATGTTTAACAAATCCCTTACAGAGATTTCATCCCTCATCATTACAGTTAGGTCTTCCAAGGCATCCTTAGCAACCACTAAAGCAGTGTCAGCTAAGTTTTGCTTTTCTGCAAGAATCTGTTCTCTACTTTTCATATTATCTTAACCTCCTTCCACATCTTCCACAACCTCTCTTCCTAGCAACGGATTGAGAGGATTGGACACTCCTCCGGAAGTTTTTTATTTGTTTGAGAATGGCTTCTGCCCGTTCCTCATTACCTTTTTTCTTATAGTCCCAATACTTCTTCCATAGCTCGTCTTTAGTTAATCTTCCTGCCATTAGCAATCCTCCTCTGGTTGATTTTCTTCCAGAATCTCACAAGATGTCTTCTCAGTCTCTAATAATACCACTGTGTCCAACGGAATCCAAGGTGTCCCCTGAGTAATGGTTGTAAGCACCCACACAAAACCCCCCGAAGAAATTCGAGTGTCGTAGAACACTCTTATCATAGAACCTTGAATAATCTTTCTCTTAGCAGAGGTAGTTATGTTAAGAGGGTCGGAAATGCCAAGGGTATTTTGATTAACTAATGCTGGCACAGAACCATAAATCTTTTCAGAGGTTAAGTCAAATAAGGACTCTCTTTGAGAAACGGGTTTCACTCCCACGAAATCTATCGGAGACCTCCATAAATCACTTACTACTCTAGTTATACGGAACCCGGAATCACAGTAAACATACTCCCCATATAAGGAACCATCAGAAATCCTGAATATTCTAACTATGAGTAAACCTTCCTCAGTAACCACACCTGTAGATAGGAACAACAGATCAGGCAAGTCAACTCCTGGGATAAACAGAGTTCCGTCACACTTATAGTTCAAATCCCCGGTGTCAGGGTTTTGAACCACTCCACACTCCCCGCCTTTATCTGAAGGACAAGCCGGATCATAAATCTTCCCATCTTCTATAATCTCCCATTCAGGGATGGACTGTTCTGGAGGAAGAACATTTGGAGGTGGCCAAGCTTGAGAACAGTCTCCCCTGCTAACACACGGGTCAAGAATAACCTGATTGGAAACTTCCTCTAAGACTATCTCCCAGTCTTGGTAGTAAAAGTATTGAGAGTTATCCGTCAGTCCGTCAAAGGTTTCTCGTTGAAGCCTGAAACCTTCTACTACTTGGAAACTACCCGAAGGAGGATTTTTACCTCGGAGGACTTTGTTAGCGGCTTCCAGAAGGGTTAGAGCATAGTCATGTCCTGAACTGGAAAGATAGTTCTGACAAGTATACTCAATTCTAAAAGTAGTTACCCTTTCGGTCACTACGGGTTCCCTATTTTTGTCCACCGTAAAGGAGTTTAGGTATCTAACTACAATTGTGTTAGATTGGTTGACAACCCCTTCATTTTCTATTGCGTCTGCCAACCTTAAAATCTGAACACCCAGAGGGATCAGAGGAGAAGAAATGAGGGCATCAACAATGAAACGTTCTATGGTTATTATTGAATCAAGTCTCATATTCTACCTCTATGGTGAAAGGGCTAAGCAGACCCATCCACCCTGACTTGTGATATAAACTTCTAGACAGTTTAAATCTTCATTGTAACGGGTGTAACCATCTACAGGGACACCGTCTCTTTGAGCAGAGGTTCCTGATGGCATAACAGCCGAAGCCGTCCGACCAGTCTCAGGCACATATCCTGACACTTGGTTAACCACCCCTAAAGTCTTCCACTGACCCTCAGTAGCAGACCATTGGTATTGAGTTATCCCTATCCCGGGGCTAATTGGGTAGAGTTGCCCATCTGATGGGGCATTTGGAAAATCATAAGCCATGTTTAACCTCCTATAGATTAACTCTCACGCCGTTTATAACAGCATATCCATTAGTTGCATCGAATATAGTATCCCCTGAATTATTTATCACAGTGAATCCTCCTCTTCCTCCGAAAGAAGACCCTCCGAAAACTTGATTAAAGACAATCCAACCGGCTGCTACCCCGTTTGAAATAGGGTTTCCTGTAGTTCCCCCAGTGGATGATATAGTCCCATTATTGGTGTATGAGGTAGCGGTGTCTATAATAATAATACCTCCACCACCTCCACCACCTCCAGAGGTGACATTAACTGCCGGCACAGAAGCCCCCCCAATTAAACCGTTGGAACCATTCCCACCGTTAACAGTTATTGAACCCCCTACATCTTGCTGATAGGTATTACAGGTAATAGAAACGAAACCTCCAGTTCCCCCTCCTGAACCTTCTACTTGTGCAGAGACAGCCGCACTCCCCGTCTCCCCATCTAGACCGTTCGCATTTATTAAACCCGTAGCAGATATTAGGACGGAGTCAGAAGTCAGGATTACTCCTCCTCCCGCGGCTCCCCCATTCCCAGGGACTAGAAAAGTTCCTTCCTGAAAATCCGCGGAACCTCCACCAGCAAATCCGGGGGTTCCCCAACTTTGAGTACCAGGTGAATAAACGTCTCCAGGGATTTGAGGGAAAAGTCCAGACCCTTCTCCTACAGCGTTAGCGTTATTAAATCTTATTCCTACAGTACCATCATTTACAAATCCGGTTCCCCCACCACCTATATCGTTTAGGAAATTTCCTATAGCAAAAGTCCCACTGACATTACCTTCTAAGTCTAAAGTACCAGAGATGGATAAGTTGTTTAAAACTCGGATTAGAGTAAGTCTGGAAGTGAGTTTCAAAGTCCCTGTGTTTTCGATCGTAATATTGTCATAGGTGTAGTTTCCGTCCACTAGAGTAACCGTGGTCCCTGCTAAGACTGTTAGATCCCCTAAAGAAGCAGGAATCTCCACCTGATCATTTAGACAGATCCATTTATCCCCATCGTAAACCTCTAAACAAGATAAATCTTGGTTCCAACGAGTGTAACCTCCCAAGGGAGCCCCATCCCTTTGAAGGGAGGTTCCGGAAGGCATTACAGCCGATCCTGTGGCATCGGTTTGAGGGACAAACTGCCCAGAGGGAGGGGAACCATTCAGCCCTAGTGTTACCCAATGGTTTCTTGATGCAACCCACTGATATTGGGCCTGACCAGCCGCCGCCGGGACGGGGTAAATCTGACCATCAGTAGGACTATTTGGAAAATCGTAAGCCATTATTTACCTCCTATTATGATATGGTTCCACCATTCAACTCAGGGTGCTGAGGAGTGTAGAATAAATTGAATATTGTTGAGATGTCAGTTTCCAGGTCAATAGCAGCATCAACAGTAGTGACCTCTGCGTCAATATCAGTAAGAATAGTTTCGACAGTAGAGTTGTTAACCCCTTTAGTCATAGTAGAAGATCCTGAGAAAGAAACTGCAAACTCAATGGGATGTACATTAGAAAAGATTAGACCTATCTCTTGTTTTTTCCCAGACCTTACAACGGTTTTTTGATAGGCACGGGCAGCAGCCTGATGTGCAGCAGTAATAGGACTAGCAGGGACGGGGACGTTAGGAGTATTTAACCAAGCTTGAACTCCCCCTATTAATGCGTAATTCCCACTGCCAACAGCGGGGGCTTTATCGTCAAACTCAATGATGAATTGACTATTTGGTAATAAGTAAACGTTAATTACAGCCATGATTATCTCTTAATATTTTGTCTTTAAGTAAAGGGTTGCTCCAAAAGAACCTAATGCAAGACTAGTAAAAGGTTGTCCAAAAGTAGCAATTTCATTATATCCTGAAAGTGGAAGATATTCTGCGGTTAGGGTTAGATTACCACCGTCAGAATAAACAGTATCAGCAGTAAAACCGATAGCTGTTGCATCCCATAAGTTAGTAGGGGTAGAGAAAGTGTTATGAATAGCTACTGCTAAATAGCTGAAAGAAGCGGGTCTTATAGCACCAACATTAACATTATAAGTTATATTGAAGTCTCTTAAACCTGTGGAAGCATATGCAAATTTGGAATAGTCTGGAGCAACAGCACCGAATAAAAGGCTATTAGTAGCTAAAGAGGTAAATAAAGCCCCTCCGTTTTGAAGGTTAGAAAAACCTGTGGAAAAATCTATTTTCCTAATAGAGAAATCAATACTATTGTAATAGTTTGCAATACCACAGTAACCTATCTGGTCATTAAAAGAACCTGTATAAGATTGGTCAATTAGGGGGGAAACTTCCGTATTATTGCCATCAGAAGTAAAATAAGTCCCGACATACCTTTTATTTGGTTCCCCGGATTTAACTTTTACACCATCTTGGTCAAATAAAGGAGTAGCCCTATTTGCTGCATCTGTCCAAGGTACTGTCTCTAAGGTTAAAGTACCAGCATCATCAAAAATAAATACATCGTGAGGTAAGAAAGCTGTAGAACCTATCGTGGTAATATTGATTGCTGAATCTAAAGAGAAACTGTTCCAACTAGGCCCAGAAGTATTATATAGGGATATTGATTTCCCTTTATAGGGGTGCAAATAAATAGTATTACTAGTTCCTCCTTCAACAGGGTCTGAGGCAGAATTAGATAAACGAGCTTCAAAAAGACCTATCTTAGGGTCACCTTGTCTTAAGGCTCCCTCAAGGGCGTTAATCATAACCCATTGGCTAGAGTTGACATCCTCATACCAAATTGAGAAGTAACCTTCATCAGAATCCCACCATAAATCCCCATCTTGTAGAGGGGTAGCATCGTCTCTAGAAGTCGGTGCGGTGTCGTTGGTGATAACAGTGAGTCCTCCACCTCCGGGAGTAATATCACCAACTAAAATCCATGCTCCCTTAGCCGCTTCCCATCTATATTGGGAAACCCCAGGAAGAGCAGGGTCTGGATAAAGTTGCCCATCTACGGGGAAATTTGGAAATTCAAAACAACTAATTTTCTTGTCCTCCTCTTACAAAGTTTTCTAATTCCATTATAACCATTTTTCCTTCTTTTGACAACGTTCCTCCCCCTATTGGGGAGTCAAAATTTTATAAAGTAGAGATTACCCCGTTTAGGGAAAGTTTCCCATTCCCAGAAGGGAGAGAAGTGTAGTAAGGGGTGGTAAAAGGGGTATTACTCTCTTGATAACCACCTATTCCTCCGAAACTACCTCCTGCGAAACCATCCCCATTAGAAACACCAGGAGTCCCGATAATAGCATTGCTTCCGTTAGTCCCTCCAGTCCCAGTTATAGTGGCATTATTTGTTATTGTCGGTGATGTAAACCTTACATGACCACCTCCGCCTCCTCCGCCTCCAGAGTAAGCTTCATTAGTTCCAAAGCTATTGAGAGCGGCTGAACCATTTCCACCATTAACTGAAATAGTTCCACCAGCAGCGGTCGTTAGAGAAACATTTGCTGTCACCCCAAAATATCCACCACTTCCGCCTGAAGCACCTGTTAATTGATAGTTCCCAGAACCAGAACCCAGAGTTCCACTCGCCCCATTCGCTATGATGGCTCCAGTGGCTGCTAGAGAAAAGTTATCACAAATAAAGTCTATCCCTCCGGCTGCATCTCCTCCTATACCTCCGATAGCACTGGCAGCTCCCCCTTGAGAATCAAAGGTTACTTTAGAGCTACCTCCAGATGACCCGTAAGGTTGCAGTTCAGGACCGTAAACTACCCCTTGATTGTCAGAGTTACCAACTCCTAATCCTACTCCTGGTCGACCTTCTAAAACTAAAGTAAGGGAAACTAGACCACCCGTCGCAGGGTTCCCTGGACTGTCACCGCCCTTGATAGAGGGTCCTATTTCTAAAGTCCCAGAAATGTCCACATCCCCTAAGACTCTTATCTTACAGTAAGCATTATTTGATATTAAGGTTCCAGTATTTTCAACGGTAACAGAATCATAAACTAAATTGGCTTGCTTCGGCAGTTCTACTGTTGTACCGGCTCCTACAACCAAGGGGCCTAAACTTGCAAGGAGAGGGGCGTCTTCATTTAAACATGTCCAGAAACCCCCATCAAAAACTTCTAAACATTCTAAGTCATTATTCCACCGAGTATATCCTGCCTCGGGACTTCCATCCCTTTGAGAAATACTTCCTGAGGGCATAACTGCCGAACCCGTGTCAGAAGTCTTTGCTACAAACTTCCCGACAAGGTTAGCGTTGAACTGAACCCATTGAGAGGTGTTTCCATCGTCATACCAAACGGAAATCGAACCTGTGTCAGATTGCCACCAGATATCTCCAGTTTCTAGAGGATATGAGCTAGGTCTTTGGGTTGGTGCCAGGTCTGAAATAATAACTAAGGAGGCTTCGGTTACAGTTCCTCCTCCACCTGTTCCACCAGAACCACCACTTATCTGAACCCATTGGTTAGAACCTGAATCAATGTACCAAATGAAGAGGCCACCCTCATCACATTCCCACCATAGGTCTCCTTCTATTAAGGCAGACCCATCTAATCTAGTAGCAGGTGCTGTCTCAGAAACTATGACCTGGTTTCCTCCGAGGCTGGCGAATCTCCAGGCTGCCCCATCCCAAATTTTTAAGGCATTTACATTTTCATCAAACCAGAACTCACCTACGGAGTTACCTGACTGACCCCCCACAGCGGGGGCGTTATTAGGTGCATCGGTTCCTACAAAAGCAGGGCCAATCTTAATAACACTATTATTAGGGGTTTTTAGGAAGACCCCTGGCTCACCATTGGCATAGTTCACAGAAAGTTCCCCAAACTCCATAACGGAAGGGATAGGTCTCTTACTATCTGTGACAGACCTTTTATGTAAAATCTTTAGCGGCATTTAAAGCATTACCTCACTATTTCTTGCCAGTATTTACCAGCTTATAAAGTTTTTACCCAGCTTATAAAGTTTGCCAAGTAACCCCGTCATAGAACTCCATCCGTGAGACATCCAAATTGAATCTCATAAAACCGGCACTAGGGGTAAGGTCTCTCTGGGAGGTGGTTCCTACAGGCATAACGGCTGAACCCACTGCAGAAGTTGTGGAAACCAGTCTTTCAAAAGTGTTAACCCAAATAGCCCCCACTCTAACATAAAGAATGAAAGTGGAGGTATTCCACCATAAGTCCCCATCCTGGAGAGGGCTCCCATCCAGTCTCTGACTTGGAGAAGTAGTACCAACAATCAAGTTAGACGCAAATTTTCCCTCCCCTATAGGTAGCCAGATCGACCCCGTCCAAACTTTTAGAGAAAGTTTTGAAGAAGATGTATCTAACCAAAACTCACCTATGGAGTTACCTGACAGCCCTCCTAATGTTGGGGAGCTATTAGGGGCTGCTGCACCTACAAAACAAGAGCCAACCTTTGAGAGGTTGTCATCTGCTGTCCGAAAGTAAATTCCAGGCTCATTAGCACCGTAGTTAACCGTAAGTTCCCCAAACTCTAATGAATTTGGAATAGGTCTTTTAGGGTCATCAGCAGACCTTTTTAGTTGAATTTTAGCCATTAGTAAGTTCCTCCGTCAATGTTTGCAGTCCAAGCAGAATCTCCTGTAGAAGTAGAGACTAGAAAATCTCCTGCTCCAGAAGGATTAGAATTTGGTAAAGTGTAGCTGTTTGAAATTCTTACTCTTTGAGAAGAAACCGAAAGACCTTCCCCAAACCCCAAGTTATTAACTTGAAAAGCAGCTACATTATGGGCAGTAAAATTTTGAGCAATATTAAATAGAGTGTTTACCCCATTTGTCACTCCAAAAGAAGTTCCTGTTACAGAAGGGTCTGTTACAATGGAGACCGTGCCAGAAGTATTTATTTGCCCGTCAAAGACATCAAAAACGGGGGTTCCGGCCTGTCTAACAGAGAAGAGAAGTTGTCCCGTAACAGCAGAGGGACAGTTGGTTATTAAAGGGCAACCTATCTCAGAAATATTTATGGTGTTACCGATTGTAACATCCCCCAATACACAGAGGTCTCCTGTAATAGTCGAGTTCCCTTCAATAAACTTTTTATCTAGCGAGTAACGAGTCCAACCCTTATTTGCTTCCAGGCTTCCAATAGTGGTGGAAGATAAGTCTTGACCATTCTCATCTATCCGACTGTCAGTTCCCGTGCCTATGTAAATATAGGTGTCCTTATGGTTCTCTGTAGCCCTGCAGGGGTCGGGTTTAAGGGGTTGTCCTAGATTGAACGCGATTTGCCCCTCAGCCAAGTTTGCAGGAGACCGATTGGGGTCAGTCGATCTCAGGTGCATTATGTCTACTTTTGACAAGGTAGTTCCTCCTTATGTAACGATAACGATAGTCTTTGTCCTCTGTATAAAAAAGGAGGTTTATCCATAAACCCCTCTATACTAATCTTGTTCTAATATCTGCAAATGATGTGCCACCCACCACTCTGTAGAGTTCCCCAACACCAACACCACCAGTGGCAGCGTCTCCATCGTTGTTCGCTTCAAAGAGAGCGAGAACGGGGTTAGTAGTTGGAACCCAATCAGTCCCATCAAATATTAAGTAATCCCCTGTTACGGGGGGAGTAGTGGTTGTGTCAACGTTACCTAACTCTCCAATATTAACCGTGTCAACGTTATTTTTATGGATAATAGGGTAATCTGCAACCGAACCCCCAGAACCTTCTCGAACAGCAGGGTAGTAAACAGGGGTTTCTGCCAGGATAATCGTCTGATGAGCATTGCTATCACCTATAGCAGTCTTGTCATCGGTTGTCATTACGACATGGCTTCTTAAAGTAGTATTATCACTATACAAACCACTAATAGAAACATCGTTTTTATACGTTGTAAATGCAACGACGGTTCCTTTAAAATTGAGTTCTCCTGTATCGTATCCAACTCCTATTACATCATTGTTAGCTAGTCCTATCAGTTCTTGAGGGTTGTTACTGGTGTCCTCCCCCATAAAAAATGTGTTGTTCCCTAAAGTTAAGTTTTGTGTGTTCTCCCACCAACCATTTAAAGAGTCATATCTAACGAAATCTCCTTCAGTTAAAGGGTTAACTGTGAAGTTGGTGTCAGTTAAATCTGCAAAGGCCACGTTGAAAGCGGCTGCGGCTGAGGTGTTAGCCCAAACTCCTCCGGAATATGCCAATACTTCCCCGTTAACTGGCGGGGTTCCAAAGGTTACATCAAGAAGGTCTTCCAAAACCAAGGAGGAAGAACCCCCTAAACAACTAACAACACTAACCCACTGAGCGGAAGACCCAACTGAAGACTCTTGGTAATAGATGTAAAGACTACCGTTATCGCAATCAAACCAGAGAGAGCCCTGACAAGTCTGACCCATTGGTGGGGGGTCACTCCCTACGTAAATATTAGTTACACAAGAGACGGGGGTATCATCTGTAACACACTCCCATCTCATTTTAGACGCATTCCAGACATATTTGACCCCGTTAGGTGCCTCAAAAACGTCTCCATCATTTGGTTGATTTGGGAAATCTATTAAAGCCATTAAATGATTATCCTCTATTAATTATTAATTTTAATAGTGTCCCGTAAGGAACCCTATTCTATTATAACTGGTTTTTCTTTTTTGACAATAACCTTCTTAAGAGTTTGTTGTGTCTCCTGAATCTGCCGGTTGGGTTAAGTCCGCTATTCCACCCTGAGCCTGGCGACTTGCTCCCTCAAAGTTGTCAAATTCGTCGTTATTCTCTTCGGAGTTGTAAGAAGGTGCAGAACCTCTCCAATCTTCTCTTTTTCCGGAAGCACTGTCTGTCCACCACCCTGACAAACCTTTACCTGAGACAGAGTTGTACATCTGAGGAATTCTCCATACCCTCATGATTCCTTGAGGAGTATCTTTAGCTAGTTCGTCTCCAGGATTAACGGGAGCCTTAAACTCGTCGCAGTTACTTTTGATTTCTTTGAGACATCTCTCATAGTCATCGGTAACATCTTTCCTTCTTCTTACGGAATCCAAGTAATAGCGAGCAATAATGCAAGCGGTACGTCTCCTATTAGAAGAAACTATGGAGAAACAAGACCTGGAAGAGATTACTACATAAGAATCAATCAAAGCACAAGCGTCTTGTAGCGCAATCCAAATTCTTGATAAGTTGGGAGCGGTAGCTGAAGCATCGTCAATGTTAGAAATCTGAATCGCTTCCTTTTGGCCAAACATTAAGATAAAGTCATCAGGTGTAGGATCTTGGGCTACCCCTCTAGTACGAATAGGATAGTTGTCAGTAGTATTATTATCTCCAGTTAGATTGGAACTTGTATTCCACCTAGCCTTGACCTCATCTGATTCAATAAGATTGAGAATCTCAAAGTTGGTTATTTGCCGGACAGCCGCCCTCTTCAACTGAACCATGTTGTTCGCGTCTTTTACAGGCCCCCTAAGAGCAAAGTTTAGGTCATTAGGAGGGTTGTAAGAAAGGAAAAGTTCGTCAGTCGTCTTAATCTCTGGAGACAGATTTAAAACTATTATGGCATTACTCCGGAACTCTGACCCGGAGATAACGAACTTCCCAAAGTTTATTTGGAAAGATGTTAGAGGGACTGCTACATCCTCCTCTAATGCACTGTCAAAATATAATAAAACTTCCCCAGGAACTTCTTTTCTGATTATTGCTGAAGTTAACTTAGGTGCTACCATTGAAAAAATCTGCTCCCCTGTAAACTAACATTCCCTTATCTTCATCGTCGGGTTCAAAAGCTAAACCTTCCCAAAATCCACAGGGAATACCTCTATTTATTTTTACCCTGTCGAGAGTTGAGAAATAGTTCCTACATCTTAGAAAGCCTCTCATAGCTAACTGAACAGGCCAGTCATCTCTATAAAAAGACTGCCACTCTGTTAAGATAAATGTCTTAGAGAACGTTATGATGTCCTCTGTGTACTCTAAAATCAAGTAAGCTACATATTCATCTGGACACTCTATGTACGCTACATTAACCTTCAGAAAGTTATCTCCTAAGTCTTCCACTGTGACAATGTAGTTATTCCCCGTCTGAAACCTAATAGCCATTATTTTTTCTCCAATATCACGTATGTTCCGTCTTGTTCAATGGTAAGAGGACTAGAATCTTTTACGTCTGTAATAGACTGGAACTTTAGTTTATCACCTTCTTCTAGTAAACAAATGTCTGAAAAGTTTAATCCCCCCGTTTCTTGACTAGCTACTTCATCGGTTATGTAAGCAGATATAGAAGAGTCTGGTATCGGGGCAAATCCTCCACCCGTATCTTTCAAGGCTCTTAGCTTTATCTCGGAATCCGTTGAACATCTTACCACTAAGGAAACATAAAATTTATAATAACCAGTAGAGTTCGCTGTAAACTCTGCTCCTGAAGAACTAATCTCTATGGTGCTTATGGAGACTGGAGCTTGCCAGACTAAATCAGTGGTTGTGTCTGCTATGTTGAGACCGTCCTGACTGGTAATAGCTCTTACAATACCAGGGTCAGAGAAAGTCCCCACTCCGGTTCCTTGACTTGTAGTAAGGGATCCGCTATAAAAACTAGATACATCGGAATAAGCAAGGAGATCCCAATCCTCGGGAGCATCTACTCTCGCTGTTTCTATGTCTAAACCGTAACCGTTATCAGGGCTTAAAGAACCTGAGTCATCTTCAAAAATACCCTCCGCATAAGGGTTCCCTACCAAAGCATTCGGGCCTATCACGTAATCGACTGGTACAGGAGCAAACCATGAGAAATCATGAACTTTATCACCAGAAGTAGGGCGACTATTATTATCAACAGTGATTTCCACCCCGTAACTCGTGATGGTTTTGCTTGTAACAATGAAACGAGTTCCACTAACTGTTAACTCAGCACCCACTGGGAGACTAAGAAACTCCGTTGAGAAGTCCGTGCTATTTTTATCTACTCTAGAGAATCTGACCCTCCCCGTGTTGCTCCAAATAGCCCTTCCATCAGAGGCGGAAGGGATGCCATTGTTGTTCCTTCTCACATCCCACGTCCCAGAGAAACCTTCGGGAGTCTGGTCTACCCATTCTGCAATAGTAAAAATATCATACTCGGCAGAGTCTTGTAGGAAAATGGGACCCCCCTCAACGGGTAACACTGTCCACCCCGTGCTAAGGAAAGAAAGGCGATAAGAAACTATTCTTGAATCAACAATTTCTCCCCCTACTATCCTACGGACTACGATAGAATATACGGGAAGGGTGCTTTCCACCCAAATTCTGAACTTAGTAATAGCTTCAACGGGATTAGGGGGGAAATATTTTATTCCCCAAGTAGCTGCCTGATTGGTAGAAAGACCTAGAGTCCAAGTCGGAGTAGCCGTGGGGTAAGCCACCCATGTTGAGGGAGAACCAAAACTGGGAGCAGGTCTCTCAATGGTTTGCCTCATAGCCACCATAGTCCACAAACCGTCTCTAGCTACATCATGAAGATTATAAGTCACCCCGTTTTTCCATTCACCCTTCCAAGTCATTCCTCTCTGATAGAACTCAAGGGCATCCCCCGTTTCGTTGACAATCAAAGTATCACCAGCGTTCAGCCCAAGGCTGGTAGGGGTATCTATCAGATTCTTAAAGGAAAAAGCCTTTAAAATCAAGGCATCTTCAGTCCCGTTGACAATGGGGACGAAACCAGCAGTTTTGGAGAAACTACTAGGAGTGTCAGTCAACTCTGTAAACGTGGTTACTAGAGTATCACAGGTTAAACCGTCTTCCGAATTGTTTATTGTAAGAGCCTTCCCTGCCTCCCCCGCAAAAGAACTAGGGGTGTTAGTCAAGGCTAAAAAATCAACAGCAGTATTCCCATTAGGGATGGTGGCAAAGGAGATTCCGTCCTCTGTGTTCTTAACGACAAGAAACTTTTGTCCGTGGCCGATATAAGTGCTAGGGGTGTCCTCTAGATCCAAGAAAGATTTAACCGTGTCAGTAAACACTATACCCTGTTCCGTCGGATCAACGGTGGCAACCTTCTCAGCTTGACCCGTATAGGTGGTGTTAGGGGTGTCACCCAATTCTAGGAAGGTAGTGGCTCCCGAGCCTAGGGAGGTAGAGGGTTCAAAAGTCCCTTCTTCCATGCAAAGTTCTTCGAGAGAGACTAACTCCCATCTTCTCTTCTTTTCGTTGTACTTGTAAATCTTTCCATTCTGCATATAAACCAAGTCTCCATCTTTTATATTGGGAGGGAAGAACAAATCTCTATCACTTAAGTCCTTCAGGCTGTTATAAGTCCCCACCACTGGGAGCCACCAATCTTTATCGTGAGTCTCTTCACTAGAGCGTACATACAAACTCCCGTTAGAGGGATCATACCAAAGGAAGCCCCTAGCAGTGAGTGAAGGAGCAGGAGGAAGAGTCCCGGTGTATATAAGGCCATAGGGTATAACACTGTCTACGTCTCCTATTGTAAACCATTTTTTTCTTTGTGTGAGGTAAACAAAAGTCACCTCTGTGTCAGGGTCAGTAAATGACTGACCGTTTACGGGGTTTTTAGGGAATGCCACCATCTCTTAATCCTACTCCTCCTTACCTTCTTCCAATTTCATCTTCATATATCAGCCTCCCCATCTTCTCTTAAATATTCCAATCCCTCGTGTATTTTTGGAGGGAACTTAATACCCTCTATGTTTACCCATTCTAACTGATTCTTCATTTTCGTAGGGATATCTTCGCTAGACCACCCGTATGAGTAGTTCAGGTTGAAGGGTGCAACCTCAAAGATTGAGTCTTCTACGATGTCTGGTCCGAGTCGGCTATCCCTCCCTGTAACCTTGATAAAGTTACCTATTTGGGAAGGGATACCGAAGCTTTCTAATAAACTATTTAGCTGTTCAACCAGAACATTAGCATCAAAGTCATCATCATCATCAGGTATGTTAACTCCTGCAAGTTTTGCAAGATCCGCAATGTCAACGCCATTTTGTACCTCCGTTAAGAAATCTATTGCTTCATCCGAAGCTTCCTTTAGAGCTTGTTCTGCTAACGTACTTTTACCAATAAGTTTTTGGAAGAAATCTTGATTGAAAAAAATCGCTGTAACGCCCTGCTGTGCCATTTAGTTATCCTCCTGATCTTCTAGTGCTTCAAAAGGGGCCTGTCCGTACCATTTAGCATTCGGACCATAAGGGTTGGGTCTTGGGTCAGAAGTGTAAAAAGAGAGTTTAGGCATCTCTCTATCGGTAGTCGGGAAGACGGTGTCCCAGGTGGATAAACTTTTTCCTGGAGGGTTTACACACCCGTCTGCATCAAAACCGTTGTCTGTGTCATCTCCCCCGGAATGCCCATGAGCCATGTCTATATGACGAACCCACATAAAGTTCCCATTTCTCCTTAAGCAAACCACTAACCAGTCACTATTCAATGGCCCACCCATTTCCACCGCCATACAACCTAAGTTCTCAATTTGGGGTGGAGGAAGCTTACCAGCCGGATAAACAGGTAAGCGAGACATAGTAGAGGATTGGGGTTTTGGTTGCTTTGGAATAGTGTTTGTTTCTGGATCATAAATAATATCTTGAAGGATAGCCCTATCATACTTTCCATCCACAGGTGCAAGGGTAACTCTCGCATTTAGGAGTTCTTCTGTCTGCCTACCTACAAAAGAAGGGGATACGGAAACCCAGTGAGAAACATAGTTCTCTGCTCCAGGTTGATTCTGAATCTCATTGTTCATGGAATCAAACAGGACTTTCACTCTACCAAGGTTTTCGGGGTCTCTTATATCTACAATAGTCCCTTTTAGGGAACCTAATGCCCTCCCTGAGAGGTCTTGTGCAAACTTAGCACTCCTCTCAGATTTCAATAAAGCTTTTACTAAATCGCAATTTTCTAATGCCACGTTTTCTCCTTAGTTTGGATGGATAATATAACTCGAATCTTCTGCTAAAATGTTAGCCTCCGGCCTTCTGCAAGCTGCCAACCAAGGGTCAAAAATAGCTTCTTCACAAGCGGACATATCTGTTGAGAAATAAGCGTACCCGACTCTATAGTCACTTGAATCTACCAGTTCGGAAGTGTAGTCGTCACTCAGAATACCGTATTTAAACTCGCTGGCATCCCAGTCCACAGGGTTGGAAGGATCTAACTTTCCAGAGGCAAGGTCTAAAGGTATCGCCCCTTTTAATTTACCCTTACCAGAAAAACCATAGTAATAGTCCCCCTGCCAGTCTCCGTCTTCTACACTAACTCTGGAACAAAGAGCATCGTAGTTAGAGATTATAGCATAATCAAAGAAAGGAGTCCCTATTTCAGGTTCAAACTCGATTTTGGATTTCTCATAACCTTCTTGGTAGTCACAGTCTTCGTTAGATGTACTAGAGGTTAAGTAATCTTCATGGTAAACGATACTCCCTACTGGAAGAGCTTTATCAAAGTCCTCATCATAGTTAATAGGACGTAGAGGATTAACATTCCTGGTGACTTCATCAAGAGAAGGTGTTTTACCAACGTAGTTAAGGTTCTGAGCCATCAACTTAGTGATCGACCAGTCCTCACCATCTCTAGCCATATCGGGTGGTAAACGGAAGTAATATCTTAGATGGAGGTCAGGTGTCCTTGGACCACGGTTCATATCAGCAACAAGAGGGTTAAAGAAAGAAAACTTATCGTTCTGTTGTAAATCTTTATGGTTCCATGTCCGAAGGAGACTTAGAGAATGTCTGACATCAGGTGAAAAGTCGTAGTTGAAATAAGCGGAAGAGTATTCGTTAACCCCTAACCCTTGTATAGGTAACACAACCTCTGTAAGAGGCTCATCCCCGAACTCACCTTCGTCTAATGAACAACTCCCTTTCCTATCATATTCTCCAGAATCTACTACTGCAACCAAGAACCCTGTCTGATTGTCATACTCTCCTTCATCCCAAACAGTACCATAAGTAGCCTCGGCTTCCAGAGTAAAACCCACAGGGTCATCTACATCTACAGTCAAGATTAAGTCCTCAGACAAGCTGTATATGCCCTCTGACTCTCCTGGGAGTAGAGTTACGGGGTTTGGGTCACAGCTATCTTTCCTAAGCGTTATAGGGATGCTTAAGACGGGCTCGTAATCTAATCTTCTAGGTGCTAACTCTACTAGAACATCGCTTTTGACTGGACAAACTTCTACCAGGTTTAAGAAAATAGGGGGAACTGTAAACTTTTGATAAGTCTCATTGTACCCGTATAACCCTGTGGCATCAAAGGCATGGTGGTTAGGGAAGAACCCTCCCTTCTGAGACCATAAACCTTCAAAGTTTTCTGTTTGATTTCTCCAATCAGAGATATCTTCCCATTGAATAATCTCGAAGAAGATTTCTGGAGTTTGTCCTTTTGACTTAATCTTTACAGGACTAACGAACTGATTAAAGAGAACCTTGGTAGTATTCTCCTCACAGTTGTATTCCAGGATGTAAGGTTCTCCTTGGACTACTTCTATCTCTCCATCAAAGAAATAGGGAACCCATGTGAACAGAAAGTTTTCTTTGTAAGGTAGAACAAGGTTTTGACCAGCAACTATTACCTGGGAGAAGTCTTCACTAAACTTAAACTTACGTTGTCCCGAGTCCTTCTGATTATTCTCGTCTATAGGAACCGTTTCTGTGGACGTATTAGGTTGTCTATTAAACGGGTAAGCCCACTCCTCATAAGGTCTGAGGTTTCTTTCATAAACTCCATAAGTCCCTAAAAGTAAAGCTCTTTTTTCCTGGAGAGTTAGTTTTTGACGTGGCCAATAGTTGTCTCCATTATGCCCTAAAAGTTGTGCCACCCAAGATAACTGATCATCAACTCTTTCAGTGGCATCAAGTATTTCTTCTCGTTCCCATTTAGGGTCTGTGGGGTCTAACCTCCTTCTTCTTTCATCTGTAAAGAAGCGTTCTACCTCTTTGTTTAACTCAAAGTCTGTTATAGAAAACTTAGGATTGAACATAGCCTTCCTCTACTAAATCTTTATTTATCTCCATACTATAGATGGTCTCACCTAACTTTCTAGGGTTCATCCACTTATCCGCATAGTTCTTATACTCCCCATAGAGAAAAACCAAGTCTTCATCAAAGGGTTCTGTCAACCACTTAGAAACAGGTTCATTCTTAACAGCAGTTATTCTGCGGATATCTCTAAAAGATTGTATAATACCCTGAGAGTTAGTTTCAAAATAAGCTAATAAGCACAACATGGAAGTCTGAACTTCTTCATCTTCCAAATTATAGATTACCAGGGTTGCACCATTTGAGTTATTTTCTGGAGGAGTGACAACATCTATAATCCCGTCAAATAAAATGTTTTTTATAGAAGTGGAATAAACGGGTGCTAAAGGATATCTGATAGTGAGTTCAGTAATCGCTCCGTTAAAGGAAAGATTTTCAAAAAAGATTACTCCCTCAGAATCATCATATCTCCCTACGATTTCAACATCAGGATTAAGGTTGGTGGATAGAGTTGCAGGGTTTGATTGAATGAACTGCTTCCCAAAAGATGTCAGTAGGATAGGAACTTGTATTTTGCTAAAGTTCGCAAAGGTTGAAAAGGTGATGTTTAGTTCTGCTTGAGGGCTAAAAAACCTATCCTCTGTATTTTGGATAGCGTAGATGGACTCCATCCCACATACTTCAATAGGAGAGGAGACTTCCCACCCCTCTATACTCTGAAGGTTTTGGTCTTGAATCTGATAACGGAAAGCTCGGGGAGTGTCGTCTGTCTGTAACTCGTAACCAAGGAACCATCTGCTAGATTCTAACCCTAAAGGGGTTATGTCCAAAAAAGTTTGTTCATGTTGTGTAGTTCCTTCTGGCCAGGAAACTATTCCAGATTGTATCCCCACCCTGTTTCCTTCTAAGAGAAGGGGTTGCAAAGAACCTATTCCACTACCTTTAAAACCATCAGGAGGGAGAAATACTCTCCCAGCCGTTGTGTCTTCTGGAGTTTTCTTATAAGCCTCTGAAGCAGAAGGGAGCCTATCATAAATAGGTCTCCCACCTTCTTCTTCCCAAACTGTTGGTCTAGCCTCCAGCCCAAAGAGTCTCCTAAGAATCTCAGAGGTTACTTGAACTTTATTTGTTAACTGAGGGTTAGGAACCTGTATGGATCTCCGACCCCCATCTAAAGGGTTTATCATAATGCTAACGTTCCCCCACCATAATCAACTATATCATCCTCATTACCAGGGGTTACGAAAGATAAACTGGCATCTTGCTCCCAAATAAACCTTGTAGCAAACTGAGAAGTGGACTGATCAACCAACTGAATATCAAAGAATCCCAATTGATTAGCACTTGTAGCTACCGAAATGGAATTCTGGATTCTTTCGCTACATTCCTTTTTAACTACCAACTTTAAGACAAGTTTCTGAAGCTCAAAGGTTCTTCCAGTCCCTTGTGTAAGAGGGGTGAAAGGTTTTATCACTCGGTAAAAAGCTTCATCATCTTGGATAATCTGTTCATACTTATAGTTCCTATCAAAGTATTTCTGGGTTTCACTCAGAGAGGTTGGCACAAACAGATCATTATCTTCGTAAACTTCGAGCAAAGCAACGGGAGTTACAAAATCTGTAGCGGTAAAGCTTCTAAACCTACTGGTATCTTGCCGGAATAGAGCGGTGTCACCAGGGATAAACCTGAATATATCTCTAACCGTTGAAGGAACTTCATTTACACTGACTTCTAGAATAGTTCTATTTTCTATGAGCTTACTCAGGTCAGAAGTATCAGGGGTGAAATCTGCTAAGGAGAGGTAATAAGTATCATTAGCTTGAGGTACTCTTCCTCTGAAGTATTCTCCTAAAGAAAACCTTGTAGAATAACGAAAGGGGGTATTTTCGTAGAAGCTTCCATCTTCATCTTCAAAGGGTAGAACATTTACCACTCGGATAGTGTTGTTAGCTACTAATCTCTCTATGGATTCTTCTAGAGTTTCTGTAGAGTTTGGTTCAAAACGGAACTCTCTTAGAACTCTGGCAGTAATGGAAACCACTCCTTCCGTGGTGTCAACAACAAACTGGAAAGGGTTGGCAGGACATAAAGAATCTTCTGGGAGTTGTGTTTGAATATAGTCTCCTTCTTGATACGTAGTCCCTGGAACAAGGTTTTTAGTGATAATAATGCTAGAAGAAACTAGCCCTTGTGTTTGCACTGTCGAAAAGTCAGAGGTTGGTGCTTCCCTGGTAAAGTTCTCATTAACCACGAAGACATACCACCCTGGACGAGATTCTAAAGGTTCGCTAGCTATTTGTTCAGGCTTAAAAATACCTTCTAAATCCGTTTCTTCCAAAGTGATTATGTCAGGGTTATAGGCATTGGAAGTATCAATCGCAATGTAGTCATCCCCGATAACCCAATTAGAAAAGGTTTTTACAGGAGAAATAATTTTATCAGCCTCTAGTTCAGAAATATTATTTCTTTGACGGTAGAGGAAGTCCTTCAGAACTACACGGAGGTCATATAATCCTGTGCCTGAGTCAAAGATAGCAATAACGTCGCTTCTCTTATAATCTCCAGGTTGGAAGTCCAATATTCTTCTGAACACCAAAGTATCAGTGTTAGTATAATATTTTTTATTAAATGGAACAGGGTTAAACGACTGCAACGCTAAAAACAAGTTCTCATTTCGGGAAACCAAGTCACCCTCTTTTACTCTAAATCCTATTTCTAACGGCACTAACTCAGCACCCCGAATGTTAGAAGAAACTAAAGTTTTGGGAGAAGTATATGTTAAGATAGACAATATGTCAGGGTCAACATACTGGTTAGTTGAACCGAAAGTTCCAGGGAAAGTGCTGTTCAGTGCTGATTCAACATCTGTAACTGAGGGAGCATAGTCAACGGGGAATACTTGGTTAGGTTGTAGTATGTTCCGAGTAAGCTCTCTTAGTTGTAAACTTAGGTTCTGCAAGTTTTGAGAATAAGGTAAACCAGGGTTATACTGGATAACCGTTTTCACATCCACTTCAAAGAGTTGCTTAGGATATAAATGAACGTCCAACCCCACGGGGGTCTTATTATTTATTATGTTTTGAGCCCCTGCGATTTGAGCTTCTGTTAGCTCAGAACCATCTGCATTCAGGCTAAACAGACTGAAGTGTCCAGGGGTTGTTAAGTAATCTTCAAATCTGTCAAAGGAACCAAAGTTGGAACGTCTCGGAAGAGCAGAGGTTATTGTGCCAGCCCCTAATAAATCTTCCATCAAACCTTGCCAATCTTCGGATGAAACAGGGTTCCGTCTTCTGATAAGGGAGAAAAATCTTTCCTTAACCTGATCTACCGTTTCAAAATCTTCACCACCAGTAGAAGGTTCAGGGTTAGTTACTGAATTTAAACCTTTGAGTCTTTCATTAAATCTTACGATGGTATTAGGTGGAACATTTGTCAAGTTCCCCGTGGTAGTGGAGGTAGCTGTAATAGTTCCTGTAAAACTCCCTGGAGGGATGGTTAAAGTCTCTGTAGTTACAAATTGAACCGTCACCCCGTTGTTAAGGTTAGGGTCTGTTGAAGTGAAGAACCCTTCTGTAATAACAAAAGGAGTATCTTGAGGAGAAATGTCAAATTGTAAAGTAACTAGACTCGGGTTTCCAAGTCTTCTTTGGGCTCCTAAAAAGGGGCCAATCCAATCTATTAATATAGCTTCTGGTAGCTTACTCGCCCAATATAAAAATTCTGATTGCGCGAAAGCCTGACCTTCTAATAAGGCCACTACTGGAGATCCAGAGGAGAAGTCGTTAAGTGTTCCACCACTTGCTTGATAAACTCTTTGAGAAGCATCGCTAACTAACTGTCTCTCTGTTCTCGGATCTACTCTTATGTCAGGTAAAGGAGCGTATCTCATATATTAAAAGAATCCTCCGTTAACTACGTCTCCACAAGTCCATTCTCCTTGGGAAGAATTGAAACTTAGAATAAACTCGTCACCTGGTGAGGCACATTCCACGTCTGCAAGGTCATCTAGGGCTAAATCTTGAAGGGCTTGGATCAACATTAACTTAGTAATGATATCCGCATCTTCTAACCGATCTAGGCTCCCTATAGTGGTTCCACCATACCATTTACAGTTACCCACATGGGATAGAGGGGCATTTGAGGGTAGGGTAGATCCAGGACAACCATCTTCTCCAAACTCCCACTTCCCTAATACCAACTTATCACCAGTGATAGTTTGTTGGGTTGTTAGGGTGACATAACGGGAATCGAAACCGGTATCCCCATCTTTCTGAATGTCGTCTAAATCGAGAGGGTCGTAATGCCAATCTTCATCTTTTGAGTCAAAGAAGATTTGCTGAGCCCCATTTAAAAACTTTGAGGTTACTACTACTCCGGGCCCAAATTGTGTTTTAGCCATTATCACCCCCTAGGATTTAAATCCTTCTTGTTGGAAAGTTTAGAAGAAGCCTTCTCCACTTTTTTAGATACTGACTCAGAAAAATGACTATTACAGGACGAACCTTCCTTGATAATAGTCTTTCCACATAATCCTTTTTTAGTCATAGTCCTATGATAAAAATTGTGATAGGAAGAGGTTTAACCCCCTTCCCAAGATAAAGTTTAACCTCGCCGCCAAGAGTTGGCTGTAAAGGATAAAGTAATCGTCGCAACGTCACCAGATTCTCTATCTACTTCGGCTACACTTAGTGAACTGAGTTGAGCCCCTTCGATAATGTAGGGTGGCCCAGATTCTGTTTCACCGTCGCAAAGCACGGGTTGGATAGTGATTGTTAAGAATTGACACTGATAGTTAAGCCAGAACTCTTCTGCCTGTTGAGCAAGAACTGGGTCATAAGGAGAACTTAGCTCCATATCATCCAATGTTCTTGGTCCGACTACCTTGAAAATTCTGTTTCCAGTTTGGTTAGCGTACGTCCCAGTCTCGGCTGTGTCATTGATACCTGAGAAAGTTGTCCAGAAGAGATCGACTCCTTCGGCGTAAACAATAAAACCAGCTTTGGTTATAGGCTTGAGAATTGCCATAGTTGCACCTCCTCAAGATTATGCTAAGACATCTGCAATGTAGAAACCCGAACCGATTAATCCAGTAGCTCCTAATCCAACTAAGTTTACAATACGTTCGACCGTGATTTCAGCGCGTACAACCCGGCGTTCCCGAACAAAGTATTCAGGGCGTACAGCAGGGGTTCCGGTTAACTGATAGGTGTAAGCATAAGCAGGAGTACTCATAGAAGCACCTCCGGCTGGCATAACACTATCGCTGGGTCCTAGTGGACTATAGAAGACTAAGATTGCATTCTCAGGGAACACGGGGAGTAAACGTCCATCGGTTTCTAAGAATCGACCTTCTGCTACACGGATACCACGGGAAAGGCCGAAGTAACGAGCGATTACATCGATGTCGATAGATGCAACGGTTGTGTACTTGATTCTTTCTTCAATCTTACTGTTAACTAACAGGTTATCGTAAACAGCAGAACCTAACACCATAGAGTTAGGACGGATACCAATTTGGTTAGCTATTTGACGCTTGATAATCAATACGTCTTTGATAGGGTCAGAAGTGTTAGTAGGGTCTGTCCAGTTTTCATTACCAGCACTAGAATAAGCAGATTGGAAGTTAGTCCAGCTTGTGAATGCCAAGTTTGTCTCATAAGCAGCAGCAACAGCCACACTATCAGCAACAGTCTTCTCATAACTGTTCATCAAGCGTTTCATGGCGTTACGAGTTTCAATAGCTCGTAAGTCAACTTGTGCAGGGCCTTCACCTGCGTTCTCGATTACTTCTTCAGGAATCTCCCATGCAATAACCTCTTGTTCTACAGTGTAAGGTTCACTGTCGAATCGGCTTTGAACGGCGGGAATGTTAGTCCCGTAAGCCCGGCGGTAATCATTGATAGCAAATTGCTCTTTACCGAAACGTAGAATCCGACCAGCACGGGTGGGAGTATCTACAACAGGGGCAATGAAGTTTGCAATGTTTGTCTCGGGTAGAGCATATCCTTGAGCCAAGGTGGTTAAGATCGGGTCAGTACCACCATAGCTATCTCTAAGATTAAGCATTTTTAATTCTCCTAAATATTAGCTAAAGCTTACTAAAACCATTGACCGGCCACCGATGAGAACTTGCTCACGGATGATAGGTGTAGTGTTGTTAACGGTAACAGCTGCTCCAGTAGATGCGCTTCGACCTGCTCCATCTACTAAAAGAGCAGCTCCGACAGCCTGTAAGTTGGCTGCATCGGCTTCTACAAGAAGAGTTCCAGAGAAGGCAACAGTTCCTAAACGGGATGCTTCTGGAGCTTCGGTTGAGGCAGGAATGTAATACTGGTTAACCCCGAGAGTTACAGAGCCGGCTGCACTTGCAGCGTCTTGGACTTCTTTAGCACCAGCATTGTCCCAAACTAAACGAAACTCGAAAACTTCGTCAGAAGAGAACTCGTGTGTTTCGGCAAAGCGGATATATTGCTTGCCATACAGTGGCCCTACGTTTGAGGCCATAGGAAATACCTCCAGGTATGATTGTTGATATTCATTTGTTTCTTGTATTTTCTAGTAGTATTTTAAGAATGTTGCTGTAGTGGTTTTACCCAACTTTTTATCTGCAACCTCTTTGTTCCCACTGAAATAGAAGTAGTTTTCTATAAATTTCTTTTTTATTTATTGCTAAATAACTCTTGTTTCAAAGCCTCAGTGTATTCAATGCCTTCCTCTTTGGAACGCTTCAAAGCACGTTCATGAGGATCTAAGTCTTCTTGGAAGTCAACTTTTTCTTCCTTCATTTCTCCATAAGGGACTTGTACAGGAAGGTTCTCCAAGATCTTTTTAAAGGTGTCAAAGAGTTTAGGTTCATCTTCAGAGAACTCTACTTCTTCTCCTTCATCAAAAGCAATGAGTTTTTCGCAGTACCCAGAAATGTCTTCGGGGGTGGCAATAGCGTCGTACATCTTACCTGATTCGTATAGTCCCTTGATGAACTTTTCTACGTTGGAATGACGACGTTCTTTCATTGCGTGATGAGCTTCTGAACGTAATCTTTGATTTTCATCTTTGATGGACAACATATCAGACTTCATGGAAGAAAGTTCTGCCATTAAAGCTTTGATATGGTCTTCCTCAGAAGGCTTATGTTCTTGGGCGGAATGAGTTTTAGTATCTTCCATAGTGTCATGGGTGACGGAGTCAGATTCAACACCTCTATCTTCTTCAGGTTTCTCCATCTCATCTTCCTGGAAAGCAGTTGCCTTATCACTCATTCCAAGGTCTTTCTCCATGGGGCGAACCATACCTTTGGAGTTTTCAATCATTCTTCGGTGTTCTTTTGCTTTAGCGGCGGTGGAGCGGTGACGAGCCTCTTCCATGTCCCCTTCGTCAGAACCTGTTTCCCCTTGGAAACCTGAGATTTCAGGAGCTTCCCCTTGAATAGCGGTTTCGTTGTCATCTTCTTCGTGATGGCTATCACCTTTCCCAACGGTTTCGTGACGTGCTTCTTTTGCATCTCCCTTGTCATTGGCAACTTGAGAACGCTTTTCTTCTGCTTCAGGGTCATCGGAAGGCATCATATTAGTCAGACCAGACTCTTCGGTATAATTTTCTGGACAGCTAAACATGACATACTTATCTTTCTTTTTATAGTAATGGCATCGATCAGAATAATCGGTTTTCCCTTCTTTCATCATAGGGTAGTATTTCTTACCTTCTTTATAGTAAGCAGGGTAGTCCACACCTTCCACTGTATGGGTCATTTGTTCCCCATTCTCATGAGATAAGGATTCTGGGAGTTCAGAGAAGTTTTTATAACGTCCACCACGTTTATAGTAATAGTGCTTACCTCTGAAGTCTACACCTTCTTCCATTTTGGTGTAACGTTTTTCTCCTTCCCCTCTAACATAGAGAGGATAGTCGCCTTCAGAAGTGTACATATAACCATCTTCACCTGCATACCATACCTTCCCCTCACCTTTCTTCTCAATGGCGAGATGATGTTCCTCATTAGAAGGAGGGTTATGCTTATCTTTATGTTCATCCATGTCAATTTCCTTAGATTTCATAGTGTTGTCGTCAGCCATTTCTTCTTCCTCTTTCATTGATTTAGAAAACTTTTTGGTAGCTTTCTTTCCCATGTGTTCTTGGTAAGCTTCTTTCATAAGATCTCCTGGAGATAATTCGTCAACAAAACTTGGACCAAAACTTTTCATAGAATCATCTTCATCTTCTAAATCCATTGAAAAGTTCAAAATCTCAGCCTCTGAGTATCCAAAATCGGATAACCCTTTGATAGCTGGAGGACTTGCTCCTAACATAGCAAGATGTCTTGCACTCCATTTCCCTTTATGAGGGTTTACCTTGGATTTAGGAGAGTACAGAGAAATAGATACTTTTTTATAATGTTTATTTTTAAGTAGATTATCCATAGGGGCGGTGGTGTCAACTTTGGCATAAAGGTCATCCCCATCCCTTTCAAAACCTTTAACCCAACCATAGGCAGGAGCCGAATCATTATCCCCAGAATGACCGATAACTAAGGGAGCCTCATGGACATCTGGTTCGTAAGACTCGACCACTTCTTGTAAATCCTTCTGAGTGAAGGTTTTTTCCATACCGTTTGATGAAATTTGCGGCCCTGCTCGAAAGACGTGAATCTTTCTTAGTGTCATTTTTATTCCTCTCTTGTTAAGACCCTTTACAGGGCATTCATTTGATTTTCTTATTCCTCAGTCTCAAGGAGAGATTCTAGGATATCCTCATCAGGTTTAGTTTCCAATCTTTCTAACCCCTCATCTTCAGCCAGCTCCACTTTGAAGTGGTTGGCTATCCAATCCTGGGTAGGTAAGAGACCAGTCCCTTCGTTAAGGAGAACAATATCTGAAACATTTAACGAACTACTCTCTTCCAAACGGAAGTCTCTCCGAATATAAGGAGTCATTACGTTAACACCAAAGTTAAAATCTACTATCCATCTAACTAAAGTGTCACGAAGCTGTTTGCTTATTAGTTGAGAAAGTTCGCTTGCACGGACTGTTCTAACTGTCTGAGCAACTTCTGAAGAAGCTCTACTCCCAGCATCAGGATTACCTGTTTCGGCTTCCCCCGTTATAAGAATATGGATCTCTCTAGCAAGGTTTTTCAAAATCTGTTCAAAGACTTCCCCATTCCCTTGAGGATTGGCAAAGTCATAGTGATAACCTTCTGGAAGGATTATAGCAGTTTCTTGAGACAAGTTTGTAACCTGACTATACAGGGTGTTAATCTCATTAACTGTAGCAGACAAGGGGGCGGTTACAACCACGGTAGGGTTAGCAAACCTGTCAGAATATAAGACTTGAGACTCTTGGGCCCTACGTCTAAACTTCAGTAAAGGATAAAGTATCCTACCCACTCCTTGACCATAAGGGTCTCCATTGTTACTGACATAGTAACGGAAGGGTATGACTTTTCTTTCAGGTACTTTCTCACCAGTGAACTGGTCCCCTCTTGTGACAACCCTTAGATTAAACCCTCCTTTAGCTTCTGGATTTTCTTGCCATAAGAACCTCCGGGGGTCTTTCATTCTAACTTCTTCTGCAACAATGCCAGCTCCCGTTCGGTTCCAAATAATCTCCCCATAAGAGCATCCTGTTATAATGGCTTCAGAAAAACCTTTGTAAATCTCATCCATTGGCAAGTTGTTTATTTGATTTTCCACGTATTTTGCTACTACTCTGTCTCCAGGAAGTTCAGAAAAAGGTTCTACCACAATATCTCTTGAGGTAATATCTTGAACTAATCTAGAAATAGCTGATTGGACAGTAGCATCCAATAACAACCGAGTGTACATATTGAGGGCGCGAACCCCACCTTTATCCAGAAGAAGTTCGTCACTGGGTTGCAGGACTGCTCCCTCTGAAGGATCTCTACCCTCTGCTCCATACCAATATGGCTGAAAAGGGTTATCTGTATAGGCTGCTACTTCACCTTTAACCCCTGAGAGGGGTGCTGTTTGAAATCTTTTAGCCACTAGAACCCCCTATCATACCTAAAATTCTATCAAGAGTGGTCTCTCCCACTCCTAAATGTTTTGCTATCTCTCTTTTTATTCCATACACGGATAACACTTCCCCCGTCTTTTTATTCTTCAGAAGAACCCCATGCCAACCCCTTTGATTGACAGCGTTCTGGAAGGAACCCCTTCCCCATTTATTCTTCCTGTCTTCTTCTGATAGACAGAAGAAGTTATTATTTCCATCGTTATACCATTTTTTACCCGTGTTATCTAAATTT
>SPKZ01005900.1_pt1 | contig 30387 bp, 25 predicted proteins | sample 2456571 | NCBI WGS metagenome assembly SPKZ01 (sample SAMN11192286, study PRJNA482655) | marine metagenome | biome: ENVO:00000447; feature: ENVO:00000244|ENVO:00000211|ENVO:00000569|ENVO:00002023; material: ENVO:00002151; isolation source: ocean water from marine abyssalpelagic zone ... | reverse complement strand
TAAACCTTCACTATCTTTCGTTTAACTTTCTTTTGTTGATGGTGCTCACAACAATTAGTCGATAAGTGGCTTATTATCCGCAACTATATAGATGTTTGTTTAGTAAATTAATCACCTAAAAGAAGGAATGAAAAATGTTTAAGTTAAACCAATATAGCTTTGGTAAAAGGATTGGCTTTGGCTTTGCGATCATTATTTTATTACTTTTAAGCGTGTATGCAGAAGGGCTACGGAGCCGTGCTGTGGTTGACCAGGGGATCGTAAAATTAAATGCCGCTAATGTCGGTGTGCGTGAAGTCTTTGGCTTACAGGTATTGGAAAATAATTATTTAAATACCCGCGATCCACTGTATGCACAGCGCTTCAATAAATGGCATAAAGTTAATTTAGATAATTTCATTGCGACCAAACATGTGTTTAATTCACCGCTAAACTTACCCTTGGTAGATAAATTTGAAACGGCTAATCGTGAATATGGCCAGTTTTTTAATGTGTTTAATCAGCAAGTGCTGAGTATTCAGAAAGGCATGGCACAATTACAGCGATTGGAAAGTCAATGGCAACCAGGCCACGACGCATTAGCGCAAAGGTTGTTACTCACTGAATTAGCACGGGCTCGTGAACAAGTACAAGCTAGCTTACAACCCGATACTATTCAGCACTGGCTAGCAACGTTGTTGCCGTTAGGTGAATTTATATCTGGGGCAGATTATGCTAATTATCAACAAGCGCTGACTAATATTGCCAGCCTGCTTGAGGATTCTATCGTTACCCGTGATGAAATGTTGCAAGCGGCATTAGCGGTACGGGACAGTGCCAAAAAGATGCTCATCAATGTTGAAAAACAAATGACTGAAGAGAAACAACTGAGCGTTATGCTTGGTTTTATCGTCAGTATTTGTGCTGTCATTGCTTGTGGTCTCATCGGTTATGTTATTACTCGTTCTGTGGTTAAACCCATTACAGCCGCGATTGTCATGGTTGAGCAATTAGCCAAAGGCGAACTGTTTCATCAACTAAAACCAGAAGGCAAAGATGAAATCGCCAGCTTGGTGACAGCCATTAATCACATGAGCAACGCCTTGCATAATATGGTCAGTGATATTAATCAAAACCTGACGGTATTGACGAAAATGACCACGGGTATGACGGATATTGCCATCGATAATAAGCAGGGGGTCGAGCAACAGTTATCTGAATCAGAGCAACTTGCGGCAGCGATGACTCAGATGTCGGCCACTATGACGGAGATTAGCCTGAGTGTTAACGAAGTTTCTGGCAGTGTTCGTGAAAGCCAAAATCTTATTGATAGTTGTAATCAAGTCTCTGATACCGCGATGGCCGATATTAAACAGCTCAGTAACAATATTGCGAATGCGTCTGAAGTGGTGAACAATTTAGCGGATGAAGCAGAAAATATCAGTTCGGTATTAGACGTTATCAATGGTATTTCCGATCAAATTAACTTGCTGTCATTAAATGCGGCCATCGAAGCTGCACGAGCCGGTGAACAGGGTAGAGGTTTTGCTGTAGTTGCGGATGAAGTGCGGTTATTAGCACAGCGAACGCAAGCATCCACGCAAGAGATCCACAGTATTATTGAGTCACTCCGCAGTGGCGCTAGCCATGCTGTAAAGGCCATGGGGGTGAGCCAAGAGTCGGTCGCATCATCACGTTATCAAGTCGAAGAAATTGGCTCTCATATTTCTCATGTCGCCGAATTAATTAAAAATGTTGAAGAGCAAACCGTCAGCTTATCGCAAGCGACTGTCGAGCAAAGTGCGACCTCAGAATCCTTTAATCGTAGTTTGCAAGTTATCGTTGATGTTACGCGTACAGCTTCGACAACGAGTGAAGCGCTTGCGGGTAGCGCATTGCAGTTGAGTCAATGTAAAGACGAAATATATACCCATATGAATGAATTTCAATTGTCTCGGCATTAAGCGTGGCGTGGTTTTAAGGTTGATATCAATGTTAGCTATGCAATATATACCCCAAGGATTTATAGGACATGAAAAATAAAGAATTAATTAAGTTAATGCAATCTGAATTCGACGTTGGCGAATCATTACAAAATATTTTTGAAAAATATAAAAGTGAAGATATTAAAACCAAAAAATTGGCTTATTTTGTTGGCACTTTAAAAGATAAAGCTTTAATTAAGAAGCATATAATTGCAAATAATATATTAATTGTATTGATGGGTTTATTTACGATTCTCGCCGCGTTATCTGGTTATGCAATGGGTCTTGAAGTTACGCCTAATACACCAATTTATTGGGTAGCGGTCGCTATAATCCCAATGATATTCCTTTATGGCTTCATCAAACATAATTACCCAACATATGTTGCTTATAGCATGTTAATTATAACTCAACTGCCAAAATCATTTCACAATGTTGGTGGTGATATTGTTCCTAATATCATTGGGCTTTTAATTTCTTTATCGACCATCATTTTTGTTTGGTATCTTAAATCGAAACTTTTTCCTTATATGGGCTTCCTTGGACCAAAGAAAAACGCAGACAAGCAGTATTTTATATTTCTAAATTAAGCCTGCTCAATATCTTTCGAATGCTTACTTTTGCTTTTGAAAATGCGGTATGTGTGATCTTGGTTGGGACTGTACTTACTTTTTAGCGTATATTTCCTTTCGTTATTCTTTTTCCTAAATCACTTTAGAGGTATGCCATGGCTGCTAACACACATTCTCAAGCACATTTTCACATGATGGCAAAACCGGCTAGTTATCGCTGTAATTTAAAATGCGATTACTGTTTTTATCTTGAAAAAGAAGAAATGATGACTCCGGCATCAGCACATAAGCAATCAGATAGAATGTCTGACAATATGCTTAAAATATATGTTAGAGAGTATATTCGTTCTCAAGCGGGTGATGTCATCGACTTTGCTTGGCAAGGCGGTGAACCCACGTTAGCAGGGCTTGATTTCTATAAATCCGTGGTGAAATATCAGAAACAATTTGCGGGTGGCAAAACGATTACCAATGGATTTCAAACGAATGCTGTGGCCATTAATCGCCAATGGGCACAATTTTTCGCCGATAATGATTTTTTAATTGGTGTATCTGTTGATGGCGCGCCAGAAGTTCACGATAAATATAGAATATCTGTAAATGGTAATCCCACCTTTGAACGTGTCAAAAACGCCATAAAACTGCTTATTGAATATAAAGTACAATTTAATACCCTGACTGTGATTAACGATCAAAACTGGGATAAAGGCAAAGAAACTTACCATATCCTCAAAGAATTAGGCTCTGTGCACTTTCAGTTTATTCCTATTGTTGAAGTCGACGCGAGCGACCAGAATAATGACAGTGGTTACTACACCCCGATCAAAGATGCAAAGTTAACGCACTTTTCAGTACCAAGCCATGGTTATGGCAAGTTCATGACTGATGTATTTGATGAGTGGATCAAAGCGGACGTCGGTAAAATTTTTGTGCGTATGTTTGACAGCATGTTAGCAACTTGGATGGGTTATCCCGCTACTGTTTGTGTACAAGCGAAAGAATGTGGCCAATCCTTGGTGATTGAAACCAATGGTGATGTGTATTCTTGTGATCATTATGTTTATCCCGCCAATAAGCTCGGAAATATTAAGCAAACAGACATGGCGAAATTGGCGACCGGTAAACAGCAACAGCGCTTTGGTGCGGCAAAAAATACCAAGCTCACTAGCCACTGTCAGCAGTGTGATTTTCAGGCTTTATGTTATGGCGGCTGCCCGAAGCATCGGATCACGGCCATTACCGGTGAAAAACATAAACATAATTACTTGTGCGGCTCTTATAAACAGATCTTTGGGCATACCACGCCAGCGATGCATTTAATGGCGCAAGAAATTCAACGTGGTGGATTAGCTGAAAATGTCATGCCCGTTATTGCGCGGATGCAAGCGCAAACTTGATAGCATTGACGATTGCTGACTGAATAATTCAAATTTTTAATTGAAAGGAGTGACGGATGAAACTGTCTTCATCAAAACAAACATTACTTGCAGGTGCAATTGCCGCTGCTTGTGCTGTTGCCCCGCTAACGGCCAGTGCTGCCAGTCATGATCCGCAACAACCGAACGTACTGGTTGTGATTATGGATGATCTGGGTACAGGCCAATTAGATTTTACCTTGGATACGATAGATAAAGAATTATTGAGTCAGCGCATTATTTCAGAACGCTATGATGGCGATATGGATAAACTGATCGATGCCGCAAAACGGGCAATGCCAAATGTCACTAAGATGGCGGCAGACGGTGTGAAAATGACCAATGCATTTGTTGCCCATCCTGTTTGTGGTCCTTCACGTGCGGGGATCTTTACCGGACGCTCACCAGCTAATTTTGGTATTTACAGTAACGATGATGCGATACATGGTATTCCATTAGATGTCACCTTATTGCCTAAGTTATTCCAGGATAACGGCTATTACACTGCAAACATAGGTAAATGGCATAACGCCAAAAAAGCCGGTAAAAACAGAATAGCCGAAGAATTACGTACCCGTGATTATCATGATAATGAGATAGTGGTTCCTGCTCCTGGCTATGCACCGGATGAGCGCGGCTTTGATTATTCTTACAGTTATTATGCATCCGGCGCAGCATTGTGGAATACCCCTGCGATCTGGCGTAATGGTGTCAATGTGCCAGCACCGGGTTACCTCACCCATAATCTTACCAATGAAACACTTACCGCGATTAAAACCAGCGGAGATAAACCCTTCTTTATTAATTTAGCTTACAGTGTGCCGCATATTCCGTTAGAAGCGAATTCGCCTGCGAAATACATGGATAAGTTTAATACCGGTAATGTTGAGGTTGATAAATATTTTGCGTCACTGAATGCGGCGGATGAAGGGGTCGGTAAGATCCTGGCGTTACTCAAACAGCGTGGTGAACTCGACAATACCATGGTGTTCTTCTTGTCTGACAATGGTGCGGTGCATGAATCTCCAATGCCACAAAATGGTATGGACAGGGGTCATAAAGGCCGTTTATTTAACGGTGGCGTAAGAATTCCATTTATTGTGCAGTGGCCGCAAGCGATCCCTGCTGGTGGCTACAGCGATTCATTAGTGTCTGCTATGGATATTATTCCGACAGCGCTAGCCGCAGCAAATATTGACATCCCAGCATCGTTGCAAGTCGAAGGGCGCGACATACTTCCAGTACTGTCAGGTAAAACCACAGTGTCACCCCATCAGTACTTATATTGGGCGGGACCAGATGCCAAGCATTACAGTGACGAAAATATGCAGTTCTGGAAGGATTACCGTAAGTGGATCACGTTTGAAACCAATGAAAAAGCCAAGAATCCAAATCTAGAACGGTTATCGAATAGTGCATGGGCGATCCGCGATCAAGAGTGGGCACTGTATTTTGCCGATGATGGTAGTAATGAATTAAAACTATTTAATGACAAACTGGATCCAATGGAGTCAAAAAACCAGGCAAGTCAATATCCGCAGCGTGTGAAAAAAATGAAAGCCGCGTTTTATGAGTGGATTAAGACCAAGCCAAAACCCGTTGCTTGGGGACAAACTAAATATCAAATGTTAACTCAATCAGCGAAACCCTAACGTTTAATTAATCCCGTAAAACCATAATAGTAATAGCAGTAAGGGCACAGTAAACACTGTGCCCTTTTATTTACGTTATCCATTCAATATCAATAGGTATAAGATCGTGAAAATTGCAGGCGAACCACGTCCAACCATTCCTTACGAACACCCTAATTTAAAAATGCACTGGCGCAATGTGAAACACAATATTCAACGCCAAGTATTTAAACGCAGCGCTTATGATAAGCACGATGATACCTTACAAGCGATATTCTCGAATGAGCAGGTTGGTTTGCACTATTTATGTGATCAGCTGGTGCGTTATGTTACCGAGGCATTTGACCATTATGCAGTCTGGGATTATAGCCATGCTTATTATCCTGGTCGACCCAGTCAGCAATCAGCCAAAGTCGATGCGATGGAAGGAGTAAGTCGGGTCTTACCTACGTTAGCGGCTTGGTTGCATAATCGACCTGTTAACGCGACCTGTATGCAAGGTTTAAATAATAAAGACATTGATGTCGCGGCTATTTTACGCCAAGCATTATTAGCAGGCACAGATCCTTCTCATCGTGGTTATTGGGGGGATCTGACTGATTATGATCAACGTACCTGTGAAAGTGCCGATCTGGCGTTAGCGCTATGGCTGAGCAAAGCAGCGACTTGGGATATGTTTACACTAGCAGAACAAAAACAAGTTATCTGTTGGTTTAAACAAGCAAGTAAGGTTAAGACGGTTGATAATAACTGGCATTTATTTTCGTTAACTGTCGAATTTGTGATCTTGGCGCTGACAGATGAAAATACGATATCCCATGATAAGTATGAACGAATTAAAGAATTTCATGTCGGAGCAGGGTGGTTCCGTGATGGTGCTAAAGGTAATTATGATTTTTATAATGCCTGGGGCTTTCATTATTCTTTGTATTGGTTACAGCAAATTAATCCAGATTACGATGCCGGGTTTATACGTGACACATTAGCTGAATTTAGTGACAGTTATCGTTACTTTTTTACCCCCGAAGGGTTACCGTTTTTTGGCCGTAGTGCTTGCTATCGCTTAGCCGCTGCGGCACCATTATTGGCTGCAGTGGATAGTCATGCTGGTGAAATACAAGTTGGTGAAGCAAAGCGCGCATTTGCAACGAACTTAAAATACTTTATTAGCCAAGGTGCAATGCGAAATGGGGCACCTACGCAGGGGTTATTTGCGGATGATGCGCGGTTGATGGATAACTACAGCGGCCCAGCAAGTAGCTTCTGGTCCTTACGTGCACTTAATATTGCTTTTTATTGCGGTGAGCGTATCGGATTGTGGGAGGCTGCTGAAACACCACTAATGGTTGAAAAGGGCAATTTTGAGCTGAATATTCTAGAAATTAATGCCAAAGTCATCGGCGTTCAGGCGACGAAAGAGGTTGTCGTTCTTTTTTTATCAGAATATACCCTCGCTCAATCACCATTAACGCGGCGTTTAGAGTCTCAAAGCTGGAAAAACAAACTATTTGAAAGTATGTTTGGTCGTGCTAAACGTCCTAAAAACAACTTATTACGTAAAGGTGTGACTTGTTATAGCTCTAAAATGACACATTTTTTTTAGATTGATTATTTTTAATGCATATTGACTAGCCTATTGCTTTCGAACTCGTTAACGGTTATTTTCGTATCTGACTTTCATATTACATTTTTCTTGTTTCAGATATCATCGGTTTTTCGTTATGTAAGTGAAACAAAGATTTTTTTAGTTTTTACGTTGTTTTTGTGCGTTATATAAACGTATATATCGGTATTGCATGATAAAGTTAGTGCAAATATAGATTACTATGTTTTTTTTACTCACGATTTTCTCTTTGATTTTTTGAAATAAATGAAAAAATTAGACTGGTTATTACTTATTAAGTGATATTTTTTTATTTTTCGAAAATGTAAATGGAAATTACGACACGATATGAAAGAAATTGAAAGTTTGTGAAAGAGCTCAAAGGTTTTTGTTATTTTTATTGTTCCTTTCGTTTTACGGTGTATTCTTCACTTGAAGCAAAACGAAAGGTTTTAATTAATTTTTAGTTTTGTTGGGAGACAAATTTTATGAAAAGTGCTGTCGAAAGGCGCATGGAAATCATCAATGTGGTTAACCGAGACGGTAAAGCCCGCGTTGAAGACCTTGCTGCACTATTTAATGTCTCTAGTGTCACTATTCGAAGTGACCTTAGTTTTCTGGAAAACAGTGGCTATGTGGTTCGTTCCCATGGTGCTGCCATTCCAAATACTGGGGTCGTTGCAGAGTTAACCGTGCATGAGAAACGTCGGCATAATCCCGACATTAAAACTCGGATCGGCCAAGCTGCAGCGAAACTTATTAGTAGCGGTGACACTATTATTCTAGATTCGGGGACTACTGCAAAAGAGATTGCCTCTAGCCTAAAATCAATAGGCAATGTAGTAGTTATGACCAATGGTCTGGATGTAGCGATGGAGTTAGCATCAGCACCTGGAATTGATGTGTTGATGCCCGGGGGTATTCTCCGTAAGAATGCACTTTCTTTTAGCGGTTCACAAGCAGAGCAAGGCCTGAAAAATTACTGTTTCGATAAGTTGTTTTTAGGGGTCGATGGTTTTGACTTACGTGCCGGAATAACTACACATAACGAACAAGAAGCAAGTCTTAACCGTTTGATGTGTGATATTTCTGAACAAGTGATTGCAGTTGCCGATTCCAGTAAGTTTGGTAAACGCAGCTGTCATATGATCCGCGAGTTCGGCAAAATTGATATATTAGTTACTGATTCAGGTATTCCGGATGAATATGTAGAAGGTCTCCGTGATATGAAAGTTGAAGTAATTATCGTCGAAAAAGAAAGTTGATCTCATAACTCCATAGCCACATTGCAGATGTTGACTGTGGAGTTATTTAATGAATACCCTTTTAAACTTAGTTAAGCGCCATAAAGCCGGCGAAAAAATCGGCATCTACTCTGTTTGTTCTGCACATTCTCTTGTAATTGAAGCAAGTTTAAAGCAAGCGCTGAGCGACAATTCTTTAGTGTTAATCGAAGCGACCTCGAATCAAGTTGATCAATTCGGCGGTTATACCGGGATGAAACCTGCTGATTTCCGTGCATTCGTATTAAATAAAGCTGCAGAGCTTAACTTCCCTGCTGAAAAAATTATCCTTGGTGGTGACCATTTAGGTCCAAATCGCTGGCAAGGCCTTCCTGCTGAAGAAGCAATGGCAAACGCTGATGTGTTAATTGCCGCCTATGTTGAAGCCGGCTTCGAAAAAATTCACCTTGATTGCAGCATGTCTTGTGCTGATGATCCAATTCCACTTTCGGATGAAATTGTTGCTACCCGTGCTGCACGTTTAGCTGCTATTGCTGAAAAAACGGCTGTTAAAGCATTCGGTAAAAGTAATCTTGTCTATGTTGTCGGTACTGAAGTACCGGTACCTGGCGGTGCGGCTGAAGAGCTAGAAGAGTTAGAAGTAACGTCTCCAGTAGCAGCGAAAAAAACCATCGACTGTCATTATCAAGCATTTGCTGATGCGGGTGTTGCTAGCTGCTTGGACCGCATTGTTGGTCTTGTGGTTCAGCCAGGTGTAGAGTTCGACCACACGGGTGTTATCGACTACGACCGTGACAAAGCGCAAGAATTAAGTAAAGTTGTTGCTGATTACGACAACATGGTTTTTGAAGCCCATTCTACTGATTACCAAACTGATGCCGCGTATAAAGCCTTAGTTGAAGATCATTTTGCCATTCTAAAAGTTGGTCCTGCCTTAACATTCGCATTGCGTGAAGCATTATTTAGCTTATGTGCGATTGAAAACGAAATGTTTGCTCCAGAAGAACGCTCTAATTTACGTGACGTGATTGAAGCTGAAATGCTTGCTGCACCAGGTTATTGGGAAAAATATTACCAAGGCACAGATGCACAGCAACGTTTTTCTCGTTGTTATAGCTTTAGCGACCGTATCCGTTATTACTGGCCAAATGCAAATATTATTGCAGCTCAAGCACAATTGTTCCGTAATTTGGAAGCAACTGGCATCGCTTTACCACTATTGAGCCAGTACTTGCCAGAACAATTCCGTGCCGTACGCGAAGGCCAAATCAGCGCCCAGCCTAAAGCATTGGTTATCGATAAGATCCAACAAGTCATGCGTAGCTACGCAAAAGCCTGTATCTAAATTTCAATTAAAGGATAGAACAATGAGCAATTACTTAGGTTATAGCGTGGCAGAATTAGAGCAATTTAAAGGCTTCTGGACTGCGAAAGAGATCGAACAACAACCTGAATGCTGGCGTGAAACAAAAGCAATTTTAGAACAAAATAGCGCGATAATTAATGATTTTATGACACCGATTTTAGCGCATCGTGATTTACGTATTGTGTTAACAGGGGCGGGCACGTCAGCATTTGTTGGCCGTTCATTAAGCCCTATTTTAACGCAACAAACGCGGCGTCGCGTGGAAGCGGTATCAACGACAGATATCGTATCAAATCCGTATCAGTATTTTGCTGAAGATATCCCAACGCTATTAGTCTCATTTGCGCGTTCAGGTAATAGTCCTGAAAGTCTGGAAGCCGTGAATTTGGCCAATGAATGTTTAAGCAACTGCTACCATCTTGTTTTGACTTGTAATAATGAAGGTCAGTTATATGTGGCAAGTAAAACCGATGACAAATCATTAGCGGTACTGATGCCAGCACAAACCAATGATAAATCATTTGCAATGACTTCGAGTTTTTCTTCAATGATGCTGTCTGCTTTTTCGATATTAGGCTCAGGCGACGCTAAGTTGAAAGATATCGAAAGTATTTGTAAGCATTCTGAGGCCCAGGTCAAAGAAATTAATAAATTTATCGGTACAATAGACAACACTGACGTAAACAAGGTTATTTACTTAGGTAGCGGTGGTTTCAAAGGTATTGCAGAAGAGTCTGCATTGAAACTACTTGAATTAACGGCTGGTAAAGTGGTTATTAGCTTCGATTCTCCGCTGGGTTTTCGCCACGGACCAAAATCGATTGTCGATGATAAAACATTAATTTTTGTCTATATATCGAATGACCCACAGACCCGTAAATATGATTTAGATTTATTAGCTGAATTACGCCGTGATGGTATTGCTAATAAAGTCATTGCAATAACAGCTCAACTTGATGATCAAGTGAGTGCTGGTGATTACTGGCTTGCTGATGATATGCAAGATGCAACGGATGCTGGATTGCTATTCTCTTACATCCTAGTTGCACAAATTTACGCATTCCATCTGTCAGTTAAGTTAGGCAATACACCTGATAACCCTTGTCCAACCGGTGAAGTTAACCGTGTGGTCCAAGGTGTAACGATTCATAAATTTAACAAATAAGTACAGGAATTTATTATGACATCTCCTAATATCGTTTGGACTCGCATTGATGAACGCCTACTACATGGCCAGATCCGCATTACCTGGGGTAAATACAGCGAAGCGAATCTAATTTTAGTTGCTAATGATGACGCTGCAGACGGTCCTAATGCGGCATTTATGCAAGCGGGTATGAAAGCCTCTGCGGGTGGTGAATACGCGGTGCGTTTCTTCTCAATCCAGAAAACCATTGATGTAATTGCCAAAGCATCAGCAAAACAAAAGATCTTTATCTTATGTAATAACCCAACTGATGTTGCACGTTTGGTTGAAGGTGGCGTGCCAATTCCACATTGTAATGTCGGTAACATGCATTTCCATGAAGGCAAACGCAAATTAACTAAAACAGTATCAGTTGATGACAACGATATTGACGCATTTAAACGTATTGTTAAATGCAATGTGACTTGTACGATCCAAAATACACCGGATCAAAATCCTATTGATATCTTATCTGCAATTGCTGAAACAGCATAAGCGGCTAGTGTGTCTAAAATAGTGATTATAAAGGGAAATAGTTATGATTTATGAAGCGTTATTAGTTGCCGCGTGGGCATTTTTATGTGGTATCGATAAATATGATATTGCGTTAAATATTCACCGTCCACTTATTACCGGCCCTGTCGTTGGTTTTATTATGGGTGATATGCAAACCGGTCTAATCGCTGGTGCGACACTAGAACTTGCTTGGTTAGGTCTTGTGCCTAACGCCGGTGCTCAGCCGCCAGATGTAACCATGGGTACAATCGCAGCAGTCGCGTTTGCAGTCATGACAAATCAGTCAGCGGCTGTGGCGATGGGTGTTGGTATGCCGATTGCTGTGTTAATGCAAATGTTGGTGATTGGTTTCTTTGCGATTACATCGTTCACTATGGGCAAAGCAGACCGCTATGCAGAAAGTGGTGATTCAGGCGGTATTGATCGTTTGTTACTTGGCACCTTATTCGCACGTGCAATGTTATACGCCGTGATTGCATTCGCCACCATTTACTTTGGTGAGCATGGCGCAAAATGGATCGATGAAAATGCACCGACAGTGGTGCTGGAAGGTCTTGGGATTGGCGCGAAAATGGTGCCCGCGATTGGTTTCGCGATGTTACTGAAAATCATGTGGTCTAAGGAAATGGCAGGGGTGTTCTTCATTGGTTTCGTGATGACAACCTACCTACACTTACCAATCATGGCTGTCGCTATCATTGGTGCTTCAATTGCAGCGCTGTACTTCTTCTATAGCGGTAATGGCACAGCAAATAATGTAGATAATTCTGAAGAGGACTTTGAAGATGGCATCTGATATCACAGCGAGCAGCAACTTTGTTGAGAAGAAAGCACAGAATCACATTAATTTAATTGATGGTATCGATGCTTATGAAGATACCACAAAGAAAAGCGCGATCACCAAGAAAGATCTTTGGATATGTGCATTCCGTGGTTTATTAATGGAAGGTAACTTCAACTTTGAACGTATGCAAGCCGGTGGTTTTGTTTATTCGATCATTCCAGCATTAAAGAAAATTCATGGTAACGAACGTGACTTTGCTAAAGCACTGAAGAACCATTTACAGTTCTTTAATGCCAGTCCAAAATTATTTACTTTCTTACTCGGTACCGCGATAGCGATGGAAGAAAGTAAAGAGAAACCGTCAACGATTAACGTCATGAAAGTTGCGGGTATGGGACCAACAGGTGGTATTGGTGATGCGCTTGATCACATGACTATCATGCCTTTAACGCTGGCGTTAGGTGCATCAATCGCACTGGAAGGCTCGATTGCAGGTCCGTTTGTCTTCTTCTTCTTATATCAAAGTGCTCACTTTTTTGCGTATTTTGGTTTGATGTTCATGGGTTACAAAGCGGGTACCGCTGCCATGGTGAGCATGAGTGATACCACTGAGAAATTAGCAAAAGCAGCAAATATCATGGGTATCTTTGTGATTGGTGCGCTATCGGCGACATTCATTAAAGTGGAAACAACCCTGACTGCCGAACTTGGTGGTGCCAGCGTAGAATTACAAACCGCGTTGTTCGATAAGATCATGCCAAATATGCTCCCACTGGCACTCGTATTCTTTATGTTGAAGATGGTGAAAGGCTCGGGTTTCTGGGCTAAACCACCGGTACTTATCTTCGCAACGTTAGCGGCTGGTGTTGTCGGTCACGTTATCGGTATTCTGTAATATCTTGGGGAGGAGCTTGCTTCTCCCAACTTTAAGGGTTTGATTATGATTGGTATTGTAGTTTCAGGACACATTAACTTTGCATCCGGTGTTAAGTCTGCGGTCACCGCAATTGCGGGTGAACAAGCGCAAATGAAATTTGTTGATTTTGTTGAAACCATGTCAACAGACGACTTGGAAGCTGATTTACGTGCCGCAGCAGCGGCAGTAAATAGTGGTGAAGGCGTATTATTCCTGACTGATATTCCGGGTGGTTCACCCTCAAATCGCGCCACCGCGATCATGATGGATACACCGCTAGTCGAAGTCATTGGTGGTGCGAATCTTCCTATGATCGTGAATGCGGCATTTGAACGTGATGACGTTGAATTAGCTGAACTCGTTGAAATCGTATTAGAGATTGGTCACTCATGCATTAAAGATATGCGTAAAGAGTTTGAAGCGGCGATGGCGCCAGCAGCAGATGAATTTGATGACGAGGGTTTATAACATGCGTTTTGCGTTGGTAGCAGCTGAAGTTTATACCCCGAACGGGATTGAATTAAATCAGGTTGTGGTAATCGAAAATGGCAAAATTGCTGAGATCTCAACAACAGTGCCAACGGATTGCGAGGTGATTAACTTAGCTGGACAAGCTTTGATGCCTGGCTTTGTTGATATCCACATTCATGGTCGCCATGGCCATGATGTGATGGATGCGACTGATGTGGCGTTAGACGGTATTGCTCAGGCGTTACCGTCGACAGGTGTTACCGCATGGGTTGGCACGACGGTAACTGCACCTTGGCAAGATATTATCACCGCTTTAACCAAAATGCGCAGTTACATCGCGGCCGGACAAACACAGGGCGCAGAATTATTAGGTAGCTTTTTAGAAGGCCCTTACTTTACAGAACGTCATCGTGGTTCCCATCCGAGTCGATTACTAAAATCACCTGAACAGGGTGAATTAGAACAATTAAAAACGGTTGCTGGTGAGTCATTATTACGTGTGGCGATCGCCCCTGAAGCGGATAATGCCATGGCGTCAATTAAGTGGTTAACCGCGAACAATATTAAAACGTCGGTCGCGCATACGAATGCCAATTTCGCGCAGGTGACCGAAGCATTTGAACTCGGAGCTGACTGTGGTGTGCATTTGTTTAATGGCATGAGTGGGTTACATCACCGTGAACCCGGTTGTTGTGGCGCGGTACTTTATCATGACATGTTGGCTGAACTGATTGCCGATGGTATTCATGTTAACCCAGTGATGATGCAACTTGCTTATCGCATGAAAGGGTATCAAAAAATTGCACTGATTACTGATTGTATGCGCGCAGGTGGTCTCGAAGATGGACCTTATCAACTGGGTGCTCAAATCGTTAATGTTAAAAATGGTGAAGCGCGTACTGATGATGGTTCATTAGCAGGCAGTACCTGCAGTTTAGATCAAGCAGTGCGTAATATGGTGTTCGCTTCAGGCGTTCCGGCATGGGAAGCGGTACAAATGGCGAGCGCAGTGCCTGCACATTACTTAGGCCTTGCCGACCGTATCGGCGCTATTGCTGTAGGGATGGATGCCAACCTCACCATTATGAATAATGAATTACAAGTGCAGGGTACCTTAATTAAAGGTCACTGGGCTTATCAAGGTTAAAGAGACGAGTTACAGCTCGTCATTACTAATTAAGAGGTTTATTAATGGAAATTCGTCAGCCAATACATAGCGATCATGCAAAGCAACTAGACACTGCTGGTTTAAGAGCACAGTTTCTGATTGAAGATATGTTCCAAGCAGGACAGATCAATCTGACTTATAGCCATATCGACCGCATTATTGTCGGTGGTGTGGTACCAACAACAGCCCCCGTGGCATTCGAAGGCGGTAAAGAGATCGGGGTTGATTTCTTTTTACAACGTCGTGAACTGGGCGTGATTAATATCGGTGCTGCAGGTTTAGTGATTGTTGATGGTGTTACCTATGAAATTGGTTCGCGTGAAGCAATTTACGTTGGTCAAGGTGCACAAGATATTCAATTTATCAGTATCGATGCTGAGCAACCGGCCCGTTTTTACCTGAATTGTGCACCTGCACATATGGCTTACCCAACGCGTAAGATCACCCGAGATGACGTTGCAGTTGAAAGCTTAGGTAGCCAAGAAAACTGTAATGTACGTACTATCTACAAATATTTACACCCTGCAGTATTACCAACGTGCCAGCTGTTAATGGGCATGACCGAACTCGCACCGGGCAGCTTGTGGAATACCATGCCGTGTCATACCCATGAACGTCGTATGGAAGTGTATCTGTATTTTGATATGAAAGATGACAACATCGCATTTCATTATATGGGCCAACCACAAGAAACACGTCACATCGTAGTGCGTAATGAACAAGCTGTGATCAGCCCCAGTTGGTCTATCCACTCGGGTGTAGGCACTGCATCTTATACCTTTATCTGGGGCATGGTGGGTGAAAACCAAGTGTTCCACGATATGGATCATGTTGCGATGAGTGACTTGAAATAATTAACACGATTATCTGTCTTTTACGTTAACCACTCTCGATTAGCTGGTTAGCGCTACTTTATTTATTAGGAAGTTAATATGAATTCTTTTGATTTGTCAGGCAAGGTTGCCATCGTAACGGGTTGTAATACAGGTTTAGGTCAAGGTACTGCGATTGGTTTAGCACAAGCGGGTGCTGATATCGTGGGTGTTGGCCACATGCCGGCACCAGAAACACAAGCTAAAATTGAAGCGCTAGGTCGTAAATTTCATTACATTACTGCTAATCTGATGGTGCAAGACCAAGTGTCTGAGATTGTTAGCGAAGCTGTAGAAGTCATGGGCCGTGTGGATATCTTAGTCAATAACGCCGGTATTATCCGTCGTGAAGATTTCTTAGAGTTTTCTGAAAAGAACTGGGATGATGTGATCAGCATCAACCAAAAAACCGTATTCTTCCTATCACAAGCTGTTGCTAAACAGTGTGTGAAGCAAGGTGAAGGCGGTAAGATCATTAACATCGCTTCAATGCTGTCTTTCCAAGGTGGCATCCGGGTACCGTCTTATACTGCAAGTAAATCTGCGGTTATGGGCCTAACACGTGCAATGGCGAATGAATTAGCACAATACAACATTAACGTAAATGCAATTGCTCCGGGTTATATGGCAACTGATAATACCGAAGCATTACGTGCTGATCCTGAGCGTAACGCAGCAATCTTAGAACGTATTCCTGCTGATCGTTGGGGTACACCAGAAGATTTAGCGGGTCCTGCGGTATTCCTTGCATCAAGTGCCAGTGATTATGTGAATGGTTATACCATCGCCGTTGACGGTGGTTGGTTAGCACGCTAAGGAGTCCGTTATGACTTTTGGAACTAAACAACAAGTTTTAGATACAATGAAACGTGTCTATCGTTATCAAGCGGCAAACCAAACACGCAGTGTGGTGCGTCGCAGTGGTAAAACCCGTTTTATCAAAGATACGGATTGGGAACGTGGTGTATTTTGGTCTTGTACGTCGGCAGCTTGGAAAGCAACTGATGATGCGGAGTATCTAGATGGTGTAATGAACTATGCGCTACACACAGGTTTTAGAGTTGGTCCTAATGCACGTTTTGCTGATGATCATATCTGTTGTCAGGCGTATTTAGACGTTTATCCTGTGGTAAATCAAATTGAAGCACTTGATTCAACGGTTAAAGCGCTGGACCTCATGGTTGATAACCCAGAACCGGGTCGTAAAGACTGGTGGTGGTGTGATTCACTGTTTATGGCGCCACCGTCGTTTGCTGCTCTTACTAAGCAAACCGGTGACAGCAAATACCTGGATTACATGAATGTTGCATTCTGGGATTCGGTTGAGCACTTATTTGATCCAGAAACGGGGCTTTTCTATCGTGATCACCGTTATATCCCTGATGGTAAAGGCGGCGAATTACGTGAAGCTAACGGCGAAAAAGTATTCTGGAGCCGCGGCATCGGCTGGGTATTAGCATCTGTGCCACGTTTAATGGCGCGTTTGCCGGAAGACTACGCGGATAAAGCCCGTTATTTAGCATTGTTTAAAAACCTGGCTGCTGAAGTAATTAAATATCAGCAAGCAGATGGTTTCTGGCGTACCAGTTTATTGGATCCAGAAAACTTCCCGGCACCGGAAAGTAGCGCTACATCACTGTTCTGCTACGGTCTGGCTTGGGGTATCAATAACGGTGAATTAGATCGTGAGACCTACTTACCGGTATTAGAAAAAGCCTGGTCAGCATTACAAACGGCTATCCACGACAATGGCATGATGGGCTGGGTACAATTACCAGCATTTAACCCACGTGACGTGAAGTTTGAACACAACATGGATTACGGTGCCGGTGCCTTCTTACTGGCGGCAACCGAAGTTGCGCATTTAGCTGAATAATTACAGTTAAGTACAACTAATAAGTACAGTTAATAAAGCTGATTAAACACTCTGTTTGATCAGCTTTTTTTTTACTTTATTTAATGTATTTGGTCTGAATTTTTTATTTGGAGATGGATGAAATATAAATATATCAGTTTATTACTGAGCTTAAGTCCGCTGGTGATGAGTAGTCAGCTCGCTGTAGAACCGGTTAATACCTCGCGTTATTGGCCACAGTTTGAGGCATCGCGTGTCACTGGCAGTTATTAATCAATGAATGTCACGGATAATTCTAACGCTTGGCATGCACCGGGGTTCTCGCATACCTCATTATCAGACTTGCATGGCGCACAACCGCGTTTGAACCTGTTTGGTCATGTCTCTGGTGGTTGGATCTATGGCCGTTGGGGCGCGGCGATCACGGTCAGTGATACCCAAGGTTATATGCAGTATGTGAACGAGAATGGGTATGCTAAGTATCCTGAGCCGTTATTAGTTGTGCCGCACGCATATGCTGAGTCATTGGGTAAAGCTGTGTATCCACAATCGTTGTATCAAGCGCAGGTGGAGGCAGGTTGGAGTATTTACCAGAATGGTTGAAATGAGTAAGTTTTGACGTTGCATGAATCACAGGTAGTATAAAACAAGTAGTTACTTCATTGTTACAAATATTATCAAAAGGACACCAACTGGTAGTTAGCAACAGTTATTACCGATCAAACTATTAAATTTAACCCAATAGAACTCAGTAACCCCTGGGTTATATACACCACCTAAATAGAACAGGGATGACAATCGCCATCCCTTTTTTTTAACTATTTTAATTAACTATCAAGTTAAATGGTTATTTAGCACGAACACAAGAAACGAAACGGCCATTAGTTGGGTTATTGTTACCCGAACCACCTGCTTCATAGAATAATACCGAGTTGGTCTTTGATGCATTTTTGGTCGCACTCCAGTACGCTGTCGTACCTGTATCACCATTTAATACTCTACCTGTGGTTGGCGACACTTTGTAATTAAGCTTTGCATTTGGCGCGGTGCGGTGAATATAAGTACCTAAGAGGCCAGGTTTATGTGCGTTAGTGTCTTTGTGTATTGAGTTTGCTAGTTTGATTAATGTATAAGGTTTATCGGCATCCGTCATCGGTGGTTTGTTACCTTGATCAGCATAACCATTAGCCACATAACTACCATCGCTACGACTTACTGGCAGATGCCACAGATCATTCACACCGTCATAAAGATTCAAGCAAGAATCTACCGCAGGGTAATCAGATTTATATTTTGGGTCTGTATCAGATGGATCTTTTTCTGCACGGTAAACAGCCCAATCGATACCTGTTGCTGGTTTGCTATAACGTGGATAGGCAACATTTTCACCAAAACCGATTGCAGAATTATGCACTACCTCAGCGACTGTAATTGGGCGGTGATAAACAACCGAACCAAAAATCAACTCACGTATAGGTTCAATACCACGTTTAGCTACATCAGCCTTATCATAATAAACACCACCCCTAACAGCAGGCGTTTCTGATGCAATGAGTGTTATTGGCGTAAGACCTATTTCAGTGAAGGTCACCGTTACAGCGACATCTTTACCTATGTAGTGGGCCGCATTGATTGTATTGGTATCAGCGGAACCGCTATCCATAGTGACGTTGCCATCTAATGATGCCTGCGCCCAATCGGCATCATCAACAATACCATTTTTATTACCAATAGTATCATCTAGGTCAAGTAGACTATTTTGATCTGTATTGATGATTTTTTTGAATACCTCATCACCAATCAAGAAGGTTTTTGCTGACTCACCTTCGGTAACTGAATTGCGTTGTTCTCTAATGTTATCACCCGCTGGACCGTCAATATTACTGACATCAACATTCCATGTGATGGTTGGATTATCGTAACCATATACAGCTAGGTTTAATGTTTTACCAAACTCTAAAGTCCCGGTTAATGCAATGCCATACACTTTTTCAGGTGTACTACAAGACTCACTACCTGCAGAGCTATCAACGGCTTTAGGCGTGACACAGTAAGTTAGATTTTTATTGTAATATTCTGCTACTAGGGATAAGTCACATGCTGTACCTGTAGTACAAGTTACACCTGCAATCATCACATCGTCTGCTTTCCAAACCGCAGTTGAGTCATCTGTTGAACCAGTATTTGATGGTGTGTAGACATAACTACCCGTAAGTACATTGCCAACTTCAGGATAAGTAACTCCGCCTTTATCTATTACGTCTAAAGCAACTATTGGTACTGGACCTACAGGTGCCGTGATATCAGTAATAGTATCTGAAGTTGCCGGGGTACCATTTGTCGGAGTGCCCGTTCCTGCAACTGGAGTTACAGTAACGCTAATTGACTGGCCTATATCTGCAGTTTGCAAAGTGTAAGTCTTACTTGTCGCAACTTCAGTAGCTCCGCGCTTCCAGCTAAATAGTGAATTATTTTCTAAATCACGGTCATCATCAGCATAAGTATAATTAGCGCTCAGCTGTGAACCGACCGTATGATCTCCGGTAATTACTGGTTTAGTTGCTGTTGGAGCAGAGCCGGCATAAGGTTGGGTTGCCGCTGTTGCCAGTGAACAAACTTCATCGCCAACTAATGGGGAATTAACAATGTTATCAGGATTGGTTGATACAGGCGTCACACAGAATTGAATGTTTTTATTTTCTTGCTGGTTGGTCAGTGTTAATGAACTTAGTGTTGCATCAGCAATATCATTTCCATTTGCTGTCCAGCGGAATGTTGATGTACCTTGAGGGTCATCATCGGTGTCACTAAAATCATACAGACCAGTGAGTGAATTACCTACTGTCGGGCTGGTATTATTTAATCTGACATTATCTGCTACGGGCTTATTACCATTACCAGCGTTGATTATTGTTGCGGTTGAACATTTTTCATCACCGCCAGTATTGGTGTTACCTGTTGCTTCAGGTGTTACGCAAAAATAAACTGATGTATCGAGTTCATTATCAGATAACAGAAGCGTTTGTTTACTGCCAATACTGGTGTCATTCGTCAGGTCTTTATCACCGTCATCAAGTCGCCAATCATAAGCACTGCTACCCTCTGGACGTGGTGAATAGTTTGGATCAATAAATTTGTATTCACCTGTCAACGTCGAACCGACATAACTGTCACCAGACATGCTTATCTCTGAAGCGATAGGTTCGACATAAGGATTACCATTATTGTCATTGGGGGGGTTACTGCTTTCCTCGTTACACCCTGTAAGTACAGAGGTGATCGCGAGCGCCAGTGCGCAATACTTGAAGCTACTTTTCATGATGCCTGCCTAAATGTAATTTCATCGGTGAATTAACCGTGTCTGGAAACGGATAAAGATATTTTCCTCATCTCACTATTCTTTCGTTTGCTTTCTTGTTTGGGATTTAAGGCTTAAATGAAAACTTTTTCAATATATTTATGTTTATTAATGATGAGTTTGTGACCTGTATTTGATCCTTTATGTCACGTTAGCATTATTGACTTATCGGGTTTGTTTTATTTTGACTTTATTTATCAGTTACTTGTGTTTGTTTTATTTTATTTTACATACATTTAATAGAGTGTTTATTGTAAATTATCATTTGTGATTATTTATTTCTTTTGATTTCAAAATACTTTTGTTTACTTTCGTTCATTTGGGTCTGATCACAGCATTGTCACTGAAAATGATTTAAATTGGCGCCATTAAAAATACAAATAACCATATTAAGTTTTAACGTTAGGGAGTCTTAAAACGCCATGAAATCTGATCTAGTTAAAATATCTGGCAGAGTAATATCTGTTGGGTTGTTAAGTTTGGTATTGCCCTTAGCGGCAAACGCCGCAAAAATTAATGCCACATTGAGTCAGGAATCTGGCGATTATGGTTCTGATTATAACTATTCAGGTCCACGATTAGACATGACCATTAACCCTGACGGCTCGAACTGGTATTACAGCTTAGGTTATCGCGATCGTAAGCATGAATCCGATCAGACTTATACACGTGCGGATGTAAATGCTTCTTATCGTTTTCGTTTTGATGGTGGTTGGATCCAACCAAGTGTGGGGATACGTAAGGACACGACTATGTATAACTCTGGCACACGTGTGGTGTTAGAAAAATACGTCACAAAAACTAAATATCTGTATTCATTTAACGATCGTTGGGGGATATGGGGGCAAGCGCAATTTAGTTTAGATAAACAAACTGCGGATAAATTTGATGATAAGCCAGATAGTAATATGCAAAGCAATTACCTGTCATGGGAAATTGAACCGGGTGTGCGTTATTACTTCGCTAATAGTGCTCGTATAACCTTATCTTATTATAACGTTGGTCAGCGCAGTGATAAGGGTGATACCTGGGGTTTGACTGATGATAAGCAGAGTCAGCAAGCTCGACTCTATTATTACTGGAAGATGCCATTTGGCTTAAGTATCTCGCCTTATATTCGTATACCACTGGGTTACGGTAATACGTCAGCGTGGTATGACAGTGCTTCTTTTGATGAAACCAAAACCATGAGCAAAACCTCACGCTATGCATTGCAAGTTGCCTATCCATTGAATGATACCTTCCAATTACAAGCTGAATACTATTTTGAAGAAACCAAATATAAAGATGGTTTCAACATGGGCAAAGACGATGGTCAAGTTAACTATCTGAAGTTTGGTGTGCGCGCTGCATTCTAAGCAGTATGAGTTAAGTTGATTTGAATTATATTTAGAGAGTTTATTATGTCCATAAAACAAAGATTTAAGCCAAGTGTATTATCACTATTAGTGGCAGCATATTTAGCTGGACCAGGTTTAGCAAGTGCTGCAGAAGTGTGCCCTGAGAATACGCAATGTGAAACCGTGATTATAACGGGCGATAATGCAGCCTATAGCGGTAATGATATTGTCGTCAGTGATGGCGATGGTTTGCAATATGCAGGTGGTACTAAATTCACGAAAGCTTTATATTTAAAAAAGAATATTGTAGTTACTGGGGTTAATGCGAATGCCATTTACGTGGCGGATGGTGCAGTATTTAGTAATAATTTAAATATTGAAGCGGGCAGTGACGTTAGAAGCACCAAGGGTACCGCGATTAAAATTGATGGTGACTTTGAGCAAAGCACAGCAACCAACCCAAATAAAGGTATTTACATCAAAGGCGGGTCAACCGTCAGTGGCGCGGTAAATGCGATTGATTTTAGCGGCAGTAATGCCATATTACGTATTGATGTTGACGGTATGATAGAAGGTAATATTGTCGGTAATGACTTAAAAGGCAATAAGATCAACTTTGGTTATAACGGTAAACCTGGTAAAAATGCGACCTTTGCTGGTAACCGTATTACCGGTGTTGGTCTGATTAATAACTATGGCAATTTAACGGTTGTGGCACAAAAATCAACGATTGTTTGGGATGCGGATTACAGTAATAAAAAGGATAATAAAGCAGGTACTCATGCCACGATGACATTTAAGGTTGGTGAGCAAAGCAACTTAGATGAGCCAATATTATTAGTCACAGGTAAAACAATCTTTGATGAAGGTAGCCAAGTTACCTTTGCTTATACGGGCAGTAATATTAACGCTATTTTAGGGCAAAAAATTGTACTACTTGAATCGGAAAAAGGTATTAGTGGTGGTGATAATGTCATTGTTGATTCTGATACGCCAACAGGCGGTGGTTCATCGCTAGATGCATCACCGTTACTAGTGGTTGATGATTCCTGGTTAGGCATGACAGAGCCAGAATTTAACGGCGGTGTAGCGGATAATCAACTGATTGTACGTTATGCCGTAAATTATGAAGGTGCTGATGAATTTGTCACGCTAGTAGCGAGTGGCGGTGGTACCAATAATGAAGTCGCAACGGCAAGTTATATGGTTAACTTTGCACTTGATAAGCATAACAGCACCGGGTCTGATGCATCGGCTGAACTTCTCGCATTGTTAGCTTCTTCTGGCACAGACGCAGAGCTGACCGCACAACTGGCAGACGAAATGACGCCAGATGCAGAAGGCAGTGAATTACGTGCGGCATTAATGATTGTCGATAAAATGCGTGGCCAAGTGGATGAGCGTACTAATATTTTACGTAATGAAAGTGCATTAGGTACGGCTAATAATGGTTGGAATGCCTGGAGTCAGTTGTTATATAGCAATGGTTCACAAGATACTTCTTCAACAATAAATGGGTATTCGCTAAGTACTTACGGTATTAACGTTGGTTTTGATCGCGTATTTGATAAACACCGTTTAATCGGTGCATCTTTTTCTTACGCACATTCATCAGCTGATATCAACGGTAGCACAAACACCAATGAAGTAGATAGTTTCCAAGGCATGCTATATAGCGGTTGGTTTGATGATACTTATTTTATTGATGGCAATATTAATATCGGACGTAACAGTAATACCAGTGAGCGTACCATTGGTGGTGTAACGGGGTATGAAGGTGATATCCACGCAAAAGCAGAATACAGTTCGATGCAACTTGGTTATCAATTAATGGCGGGTATGAAGTTTGATCTAAACGCCGTGCAGTTTGAACCGCGAATTGCTTATAACTACCAATGGATCCGCACAGCAGATTATCAAGAACATGGTTCTCCTGCCAGCCTACGTTATGACCGTCAGGTGTATAGCACCAAGCAGTTAGGCGTAGGTTATAACATGTTTACCACGTTTGAATTTGAACATGGCCTATTCACACCATCATTTATGGTGATGGCATATAAAGACTTAAACCCAGATGAAGTATTCCGCGAAAGCGCAACATTAGTGATGGATACCTCAGGCGATCGCTTTGTGATTGAAGGAGACCAAGTCGGTGGTGACATGCTGGAGATGAAGTTAAATGGCCATCTGGCAATGGAGCATGATCTCAGTTTTTCGGCTGGAATTAATTATTACCAACGCGATGATTATAATGAGTTTATTGTTGGTTTTACGGCGGCTAAACGCTTCTAACGTGATTGTTTATGGAGGCAACTCCATATGCTTAAGTCTTTCTTGTAAGGTTATTTCATGCAAACATCAATGAAATTAAAACAAATATCTTTAAGTATTATGATGGCGCTGGGTATGACCGCTTGTGCGGATATGCAACAAGTGCGCGCGATTAAAGGCGATGCTGTTACTGCGCCGATCATGGAATCAGTGATCATTCCGTTAACGGCTGAGCAGGTTGATGACAATATTATTGCTCGTCAGGGCTCAACGCTGAGGATGAGCGAGCGCCGCTATATTATGGGCACTCGTTCACTACAATGGGATTGGACCGCTGGCAGTGCCTTTGTTATTAAACAACCGATAAACCTGATCACGGATGCCCAAGCTCGTAAAGCTTGGGGACGTAGTAGTACCCAAGTCTTATCATTTTGGATCTACAATGAAGTTGCGGTTGATGACGAGGTGATTGTTGATCTTGGGCGTGGGTTAACAGGTACAACAGCTGCGGATGCGGGCTTTTCGGTGCATATGAATTTCACTGGTTGGCGGGCTGTTGGCGTATCATTAGCCAATGATATTCAAGGTCGTGAAGTCGAAGGTTTAGCGCCAACCGACAGCAGTGATGGTGAAGGTTTAGGCAGTAGCAGTTTAGCTGGTGGTGCGCGCAGTGATATGGATTCTATCCGTTTTACCGCCCCACGCGGTATTGATAAGGGTACGTTTTATATTGACCGTGTAATGTTATCTGTTGATGACGCGCGCTATCAATGGTCTGATGATCAAGTTAAAACCCGTTACGATATTCCAGAAATTGACTTTAACCTGCCTAAGTACGTTGTAATTGCCACTGAAGAAGAGATTGCAGCGGCACTATCAATCGAAAAATCACTCGTCGATGTGTTTACGAGTATCAGTGGAGATCGCGGATTAAAAGTAAGGACTGAGATTAAGTCATTACGTGAGGGCTTTAAGGCATTAAATATTAAGCGTGATAGCGAAGGTTATCTCTCTGGTCGTCATATTATTACCGGAAAGCAGAAGATTATTTATCAGCCAGAATTTATGAACGCGGAAGATAAAGCATTATTTGCTGAGTACGTAACGCTCGCAGATTACTCATCATTATTATTTAATATTGGCCGCGCTTGGAACAACAGCCAAAGTGAGACGGAGAAACAAGAACTTGAGGATATGTATGTATTAATGACAGAGCATATTCTTGATCAAGGCTATGTTGATGGCAGTTCGTTAGTGACCACGCACCACTGGGGTTATAGTTCTCGCTGGTGGTATATTTCAGCAATGCTGATGTCTGATGTATTAACAGAGCACCAACTACGCAAACCTATTTTTGATGCGTTGTTATGGTATTCACGTGAATTTAAAGCTAATTTTGATATGGTGCAAGGACCTGAAAGCTCAGATCTGGATTACTTTAATACTTTGTCACGTCAACATTTAGCCTTATTAATGCTCGAACCTGATATTAACCGCCGGGTTGCGTTATTACAAAAATTCGGTGCTTATATTGATTTCGCGTTATCACAAACACCACCCGGTGGTTATGATGGTTTACGTCCAGATGGTACTGCGTGGCGACATGAGGGCAACTATCCGGGTTACTCATTTCCTGCCTTCAAGAATGCTGCACAGTTAGTATACATGCTAAATGACACGCCTTATGAAGTGGGTGAGGAAGGTCGTCAAGCGCTGAAAAAAGCCATGCTGTCAGCTTGGGTATATAGTAACCCGGAAGTGGGCTTAGGCTTATCAGGCCGCCATCCATTGAATCCCCCTAAGTTAGCAGTATTTCAAGATTCATTTCGCTGGTTAGCGCTTTCTGGTGATCTAGCGGGGAATGGCAAGGTTGATCAGGAGCTTGCCGCCGTGTATTTGCAGATCAGCGGAAAAACAGCGGCTGATTCTGTGGCGTTATTTGGTGAACGTATTGAACCGAAAACCTTACCACAAGGTTATTGGGCCTTTAACGGTGGTGCGTTTGGTATTCACCGTTACCAAGATAAAATGGTGACGATGAAGGCTTATAACAGTAATGTTTGGTCGTCAGAAATCTATTACCGTAATAATCGTTATGGGCGCTATCAAAGTCATGGTGCGGTACAAATTGTGCCTTATGGTAAGCAAGCCGATATCGGCTTTGTTGAAGCCGGCTGGGATTGGAATAGAAACCCAGGTGCGACAACAATACATTTACCACTCGAGCAACTTGAAAGTCCGAATACGCACACATTGATGTTACGTGGTAACCAGCCATTTAGTGGTGCATCGAGTTTAGATGGTAAATACGGTATGTTTGCATTTAAGCATCAGGCACCCTCTAAAGCTAAGTTTGATAGTAGCTTTACAATGCGTAAAACTACATTTTCGGCAGACAATAAGGTAGTCATGTTAGGCAGTGATATCAATAGTAGTCGTGATGGATTTAATACGGAAACGACATTATTCCAACATGCGATCACAGCACAAGCCCACAGTATTTGGGTTAACGGAAAAGAAATTACGGCATTGCCTTATCAGACCACACTGGCAAAAGGTGACTGGTTGATTGATGGGCAAGGTAATGGTTATCTATTAGTAAGTGATAGTGAACTTGAAGTACGTCGTCAACATCAGAAATCTGCGCATAATCAGAATAAGCAAGCGACTGAGGGTGACTTTACTGTTGCTTGGTTAAATCATGGTGATGCGCCTGATGATGCTGATTATGAGTATTTAACTATATTGGATGCTACGCCTGCTTCGATGACGGCGTTAGCGGCTGATCTTGTCGCGGGAAATAAACCTTATACCGTGTTACGCAAAGATAAAACTGCACATGTGGTGTATGACAAAGCGAGTCAAACAACAGCGTATGCTGCTTTTGATGGTACCAGCTTTACTGATAGCTTAGTGGTCTCAATGAGTAAACCCTCTATTGTGATGACCAAGCAGGTCAGTGATGACGTGATCACGATCAGTGGTGTAACACCAGATCTGAATATGACCCGTTATACTGCCGCCAAGCCGACGACTGTTCCAGTGACGATTGCAGGTTTATGGCAGGTCGTGGAAGAAAATGATCAAGTATCGGTAAAAACCAATGGGACGAACACCGAATTGAGTTTTACCAGCTACTTTGGTATACCGCAACAAGTGACGCTGAAAAAACAATAACCATCCACGGGGTAGGTAGATACTTGCCCCGAACCTCTTATCGTCTGTATTTATATCGACATATACTGATTAAATCCCTTCTTTAGCGGCAAGATGAAATACTTTGTGATCTAGATCTTATTATTTTTGTTAGTTTTCGAATATTATTAAATGAAAGCATTTGAAAGTATCTATTTTCGGTATCTAACCCATGTAGATGTGAGTTAAGCATCTGAATTCGTTGTTGATTACTGACTACCTGTTGGCAACGCGATAATACAGGTAGTACTGGTGAATAAGGGTATGATGAAAAAACATAAAAAAATAGCCATTATTGGTGAGTGTATGATTGAGTTAAGCGGTAAGCCGTTTGCACCTCAACAACAAAATTTTGGTGGCGACTCACTTAATACTGCCGTTTATCTATCGCGTTTGCAACCGGATGTATCAGTGCAATATATGACTGGCCTAGGTGTTGATCAGTACAGCCAATCAATGCAAGCCGCTTGGCAAGATGAAGGTATTGATACCAGCTTAGTCACCCAAGATGAAACTAAGATCCCAGGTTTGTATGCGATCGCGATTGATGCCAGCGGTGAGCGTACATTTAGTTATTGGCGTAATGACTCGGCAGCACGTTATATGTGCGAACATTCAGAGTTTGAGCAGAACATAGCCAGCTTAGTGGATGCCGATCTTATCTATCTATCGGGGATCTCGTTAGCGATCTTACCGGATAGCAGCAAATTAAAATTACTGGCTTCATTAGCTAGCCTAAAACAAGCAGGGGTTAAAATTGCCGTTGACTCTAATTATCGTCCGCGATTATGGCACAGCCCTGCACATGCACAACAGTGGTTAGATAAACTTTACCAGCTTAGCGATATTGCCCTCGTTACAGGTGATGATGAAGACCTACTATTCGGGACCCAAGCTACTCAACCAACCGTTATTGCTAAGCGTTTGCATGATCTGGGTATTAACCAGGTGGTGGTGAAACTCGGCAGTGATGGTGCTATGTGGTCACATCTTGGAGCACAAGGCATGGTCGCTGGCAATAAAGTGGAACAGGTTGTTGATACGACAGCGGCGGGCGATTCATTTAATGCCGGTTACCTTGCTGCTTGGTGTGCTGAACAATCGATGGCGGATTGCTGTGCTTGGGGGAATAGTCTTGCTAGCCAAGTTATTCAACATCAAGGTGCTGTGATAGCGACAGAACATATGCAAAATTTAATGACCAGAATGAGAATCGAAAATGATAAATAATGAATTAATTGATAAGTTATCCGCACTGGCGATTATGCCTGTGATCCAAATTGAAAATGCAGATGACGCTGTAAAATTAGTGGCAGTATTATCTGAGAATGGTCTACCTGCGGCAGAAATTACCTTCCGTAGTGCCGCTGCAGCTGAATCGATCCGTCGTATCCGCGCCGCTTTTCCTGATGTGATCTTATGTGCAGGGACTGTATTAACGATAGCACAAGTTGATGAAGCGGTTGCGGCGGGTGCAGATTTTATTATTAGCCCAGGGTTTAATCCAACAATAGTGAATTATTGTATTGAAAATGGCATTAAAATCATCCCAGGCATTAATAACCCAAGTCAAATTGAGCAGGCGTTAGAGCTTGGCATTAACGTGGTTAAATTCTTCCCTGCAGAAGCATCGGGTGGCGTTAATATGGTGAAAGCATTAGTGGGGCCTTATAGCCAAATTAAACTGATGCCGACAGGTGGTATCAAACCATCTAATGTATTGGAATACCTTGCGATACCACAAGTTATTGCATGTGGTGGTAGCTGGATCGCAACAACAGCAGCCATTCGTGACCATGATTGGGATACGATTGCAAAAAATGCTGTTGCTACTTGCAAGCTTGTTAACGCATAAGGTCACATGATGAAACCTCAAATTGAAAAACATGTAGCGGTATTATTAGCTGACGGCTTTGAAGAAGGTGAAGCGGTTGTATTTATCGACATTATGCGTCGTTTAGATATTAAAGTGGATGTGCTTTCGTGCATGGAAACAACGGCGTTAGAGACGTATTTTGAAACCCGTATTAGTGCAGACTATACGCTGACTGAAAAACAAACTCAGTCTTATGATGCGATCATGATGCCGGGTGGACCCAAAGGTACTGATAATTTATCTGCCAATCCGATGGTGATTGATTTTATTAAACGCCACATGCAAGAAGATAAATATATTTGTGCGTTATGCTCATCGGGTGCAAAAGTACTGGCTGCGCATAACCTACTTGGTCAACATAAATATACCACGGGTGGCGGTTTACATAAGAAGTTTGCAGATGGCCAATTTGTGGATAAAAAAGTGGTTGTTGACGGTCAATTTATTTCCGGTAAAGGTCTTGGTGTCAGTTTTGATTTTGCCTTTACGGTTGCAAAAATGGTGCTTGCAGATAATCCTGAAAAAGTTTACTGGCAAGCCGACCACATCTATCTAGATGCTGAATTCTAATCATTAGCATCTTGTTATAAAATCTAATCATACTCTAATAAGTCAAAGCCTAAACGCGTGTTTAGGCTTTTTTTTTACGCCAACTTGAGCGGTTATCTCACGTGTGGATTGGTTCTTTTTTCATGACCGATTGTCGATGTTGGTCCGTGACCCGGGAAGAATACGGTTTCTTCTGGTAATGTCCACAACTGGCCTTTAATCGCTGTCATCAGCG
>SPKZ01007615.1_pt1 | contig 30419 bp, 34 predicted proteins | sample 2456571 | NCBI WGS metagenome assembly SPKZ01 (sample SAMN11192286, study PRJNA482655) | marine metagenome | biome: ENVO:00000447; feature: ENVO:00000244|ENVO:00000211|ENVO:00000569|ENVO:00002023; material: ENVO:00002151; isolation source: ocean water from marine abyssalpelagic zone ... | reverse complement strand
GACCAGACATTGATAACAGCGAATAAAGTTATCCTTCCCCTTGGGTTTTTTCTCGAAGCCTTTTTGTTGACAGTGTATAATCAGCCCCTTTCAGGGTCGTCGGTTCGCTTTAAATAGCGAATTAGTAAGTTTAGATGCCTGAAATCAACCCAGATTTCGTTAAATAGTCTTAGCACAGCGGTATTATAGATTTTGAAAAATGTAGTAGAAACAAGCTTAAACGACAGTGTAATAGCTAATAATATCAATCGTACCTTCAGCGTTGCGCCGATGATGGATAGGTGGGATAGTTAGGTTAACTTATTGATTTTTAATAAGTCATAAAAACAGTGTGACCCATGCGTGACACCGATGCTTAGATGCTTAATGGTATGAACACTTGGTTATTTAAGTGGAGGAGTATTCTACTAGCGAATTTGGATAAAATTCGTCATCACACCAAACGATCGAGTCAACGCAGCTGATATTGACTAGGTCCTGCCATCCACTCGATTGTTTTTTCCAATTAATAGCACCGGCCAAGAGACAAGTCTTGACGTTTTTTGATAGAAGTCTTTAGTGAATACCACTTCCAAGAAAATGCGCAAGCGCACTATCAAGCTGTTATGTACTTGAAGGAGTTAGATACTTTGTTTGGCAATATTACGAAAAAGGAATGTAACAGACTTAGGTTAAAATATTCTGTCAATCATATTGATTTTACCTTTGAAACAGCAATAGTTGAAGCTGAAACCTATCTAAAGAGAAAGTTGACTGAACTCAGGTCCCAGCTTGAAATCGCCCATGATAACTATGATGTGGAAGCATATGCTCCTGATGGGTTAATGAACGATTCTCATGAAGTAGAAGAATCCTTAGCTTTAATTTTCGATTTGGAAAGTGATGTTGATATGAATGAGCAGCAACTCTACTGTTTTGCTGAAATGAAAATTGTTCACTTGTTTAGAGCTTACGAAATCACATTAAAAAAATTGATTAAGGTAGCCTTTTCTACTGTAAATGAAAGAGACTTTTTTAGTTGGGAAAAGCTGAGAGAATTTTGTAAAAATAAAGGCTTTAACATTAAGTCTATTCCTAGCTACCCTGAAATCAATCAACTTAGGCTGGTCAATAATTGCATTAAGCATTCTGTGGGTATCAATGGCGATGTAAAAAAAGCTGTTCCTGAATTTTACAATGAGAGTGCGTTTAGCTATGAAAGTTTGTGTTGCTTTTATAGTTCTGTTCGCGACCACCTTCTTCTCTTCTTACGAGGGCTTGCCTTAGAGTTTGAATCCTCACTATACGATTACTCGGAAGATAAACTCGATCATATTGTGGATGACTTTCGTAAAGTGATGAATAGCAGTGAGTTAGAGTTACTGTCTCAGAAACTTAGCCAAGTAGCAAAACAGAACGATAAAGCAACTCTTCTTGAAAATCTTAGTATTTATGCTGTTGCAAAGTGACGTACATAATAAGTTGACTAAAATGGAAAAATACAATTGGCAATTGCTGTGCGATTTTAGCCAATGGTGTTTTTTCGATTAACAAGGCGTTAGCCTGAAATTTTACTTTGCTATATAATCACTTAACAAAAATTGAGTGAATTCCTGTTTAATAAAATATAGAAGTGCGATTATGTATATAAAAAAAATTGAGTTAGAAAACATAAAGTCTTTTAAAAAATTCAAATGGGAGCTTGCAGATAATGAAGATCCTGCTGGATGGCATGTTTTATTGGGAAAAAATGGAGCAGGGAAATCTACTTTTATTCGTTCTGCTGCCGTCGCTTTAATTGGCCCAACTGAAGCTTTGAAATCAAGAGCAACCTTTTCAGATTGGGTTAGAAAGGGCGAGGACAGTGGCTTTGTTAGAATAGAAATCACTCAAGATAGCCGTTATGATACTTGGGCAGAAAAAGGCAAGCAAAACAAACATAACATATCTTATTCGACCAAAGTTAGCATCGATGGCACCGTATCAAAAGTTAGAAAAAATAATGAACCAGAGCGAACTGTTTGGAATAATAAAACAGGTTGGTTCTCTGCATCATATGGGCCATTCAGAAGATTTTCAGGAGGAAATAGTAACTATCAAAAACTATTTTACTCATCGCCTTTACTCGCTAGGCACCTTTCCATCTTTGGTGAAGATGTAGCCCTCACTGAAACCCTAGAATGGTTAAAAGAGCTGCGTTTTAAAGAGCTAGAGGATTCAAGTTCTTCCAGCTCTGCTTTATTACATAACCTGAAAGAATTTATTAATCAAGATGACTTTCTACCTAATGGAGTTACATTAGACTCTATCAGTTCAGAGGGAATAGTTTTTAATGATGCTTTTGGAACTAGTGTACACATTGAAGATTTGAGCGATGGCTATCGTTCAATTTTAAGTATGATGCTCGAACTAATTAGGCAAATGGTCCAGTGTTACAACACGAGTAATATATTTGATAGCGATTGCAATACAGTAATTATGCCGGGAGTTGTTTTTATTGATGAAGTTGATGTCCATCTACATGCTTCTTGGCAACGAAAAATTGGTTTTTGGCTGACACAACACTTCCCAAGAATTCAATTTATTGTTTCAACTCACAGCGCTCTTATATGTCAAAGTGCAGAGTATGGCTCGATATGGAAACTACCAAGCTCTGATGGAAAGGACAAAGGAGAAAGAATAGAGGGCATTGCTTTAAAGCGTTTGATATTTGGAAACCTGATTGAAGCATTTAGTTCAGGGGCATTTGGTGAAGGTATAGAGCGGTCAGATAAGGCTTCGGAATTACTAGAGGAATTAGCTGAGCTTAATTTTTTAAGTTTTGATGATGACTTTAGTGATGTTCAAAGAGCAAGAAAGAATGAACTATCTGATATATTTGCTTTAGGCTCTAATTTATCTAAGTGAGATAAAAATGCTAAAAATGAATAATGGAACTCTCGCTGATAGTGTTAATATATATTTGACTACTAAACAAAGTGATGTCGACTCGAAAACAACATATTCTGATCAAGTAACTAGAGGAAAACAGCTTTGGAAATCAAAGAGTTATTCTCAGTTCACAAAGGTGCGCTCAAAATTAGATTCTCTATGTGTAGGAAAGCGTCGGTGTAATTATTGTGAGGACTCAGTTGCCGATGAAGTCGAACACATTAAACCAAAGGATTTATACCCCTCCCTATCTTTTATATGGAGTAATTACCTTTTTGCTTGTGGAAATTGTAATGGACCAAAAAGCAATTTTTTTGCCATCTTCAGTAATGATGAAGTTGTTGAGATATCTCGTAAGCGGAATGATCCAGTAATCCCACCTTTAACTGGCGAGGAAGTTTTTATTAATCCTCGTATTGAAAACCCTCTAGAGTTTCTGATATTAGATTTAATAACAATGATCTTTATTCCTAAGCCTGGGCTTTCCTCCGTTAATAATAAGAGAGCGAAATATACAATAAAAATTCTCAAGTTAAATACTAGAGATTTTCTCGTTGAAGCCAGAAGAGAAGCTTTTAATACTTATTGTGACTCATTGCAAGTATATGTTACTGAGAAAGAAAACGGAAAAAATGAGGCTGATTTACTTAAAAGGCAAAAAGAAATGGAGTCTAGACAACATCCAACTGTATGGGCAGAAATGAGAAGACAGCGCACTAGGTACCAAGAAATAAACAACTTTTTTCAATTGGCGCCTGAGCTATTAACAAATGCAGGCTAACAAGTTTCTTAAACGGTAAAGATAACAGCTGGCCATCACTCCGGGATTATACTCAACCATTATTTTCCGCTTAGCAAGGTGTTAATTCTTATTTTTAAAACCTCCGCTTCGTATAAGGAGCGGAAGGTGACAAGTGAAATAGTGCCGAAACTTGGATTGTGAGCTTTACTTATTTTTCTTAAACTTCAGTAATATTCAGAAATCACAAATCAACTTTTAGTACTACATAGTGGATTAAATATTACTTTTTCTCAAATCTTACCAATCCAATCCACTTTGGCTGCTTCTCTCTGCTTATCTATCATGGTTGCCAAGTCTGTAACATGTATTAGCCAGGCGGTTTTATTACTCCCGCATCTAAAAGCCGGCACAGGCAAAGTACCAGCTAAGGCCTTTTGTTTAGCTGTGTGAGATTTACAGCCAAAATACTCAACACAAATATCTTCTAAGTTAACTACTGGTTTTTCAAATTGAGCTAATAGCATAAATGCTGTGTTCATGATAATTCCTTAATCGTTATTACTTATCTGTGTTGGATGGCTTGGGTGTTAGAGCGATCCCACTCTTGCTGTGCTTTCAATTTACATTTATCTAAATACTCAGCCAGCTCCCCGACGCTAACTAGCCTCATGCTCTTCTGAGAGCCTCCTCTATAAGTAGAGATAGGAAGCTTATTGATTACAGCTCGCTGGTGGGCCGTTTTAGAGTCCAGCCCAAAGTATTTAACACAGATATCTTTAAGAGGTATCTCTGCTGTGTTGAATTCAGCTAGCAGTCCGAAATATGTTGAGTTCATGACTTACCTCGAATGCTTATTACCCATAAAGCCGCAACCAAGCGGCTTTATAAAATCACGATATACACGCAGCTCTGCAATAGACTCTCTAATATCAGCTAAAGCCTCATGCGAATATTCTTTAGCGCCAACAGCTCTTTTCTCGACATCTGGCGCAAACATTCTAAAAGCCAACGCCAGGGCAGAAACATCTAATTGACGGTAGTGCAGGTATTCATGTAGCTCGGGCATTTGACACATTAAGAAAGTACGATCGAACATGATTGAGCTACCGCAGAAGATACCGCCTGTCTTAGCTTTACGATCGTAGGCATCGATGCCCAGCGAAAAAAGATGATCAATAATAGCTTGCTGAGCTTGTTCTAAACTAATACTGGATAGGCATACTTGGCCGAGAAGACCTGTCTTAGTGTGCTGATCTAGCGCCCATTCACTGCACTTCTTTATCTCGCTCTCGGGCTGATAGATCACAATGCGCAGCGGTGGTCCCATTTCAACAAGGTTTTCATCTGTAACAATAATCGCCACTTCAAGAATAGGGTAGTGCTCCATACCCAGCTGCCCGTTATCCAGTCGGCCATTTAATCCACCGGTTTCTAAATCTCCAAATACTAATGCTGTATTACTCATATTTACCAACCTCAGTTAGTTTTCATCAAGGAATTGCTGCGGATCACGGGATATTACAATTTTGATTTGTGTGTGCGCTTGATCTTTCCCTGTATTAAATGTCCCTAGCCAAATCTCTTCCGTGGGAAAGTCTGCATCGATTTCCGATACGGCCGCTCGAATATAACTGCTGAATAGTTCAGACTGGCTTGCCATTTGAGTAACTAGCATTTCATCGTAGTCAGGATTTTCTAATGGATGTGGCATATTCACTCCTTGTAAATTATTTATTCTAAATTCGTTCAGTTGTTACCCATAAAGCCGCAATTAAGCGGCTAAAACAAACCAAAGAATTTACGCTTCGCCAATATAGGTTTTAAGATCTAAATCAGAGAAAGCCTTTACCAGGAGATCTTTAAATTCCATGGCAATCTCTTCTTCCACGGCTTCAATTCGAACTACGCGAAATCCAATAGAAGGGCGGTCACCACCGGTAATGATTGATAATCGAATGGTAAACTCACGCTCCTGTAATGCTAAATACGGAATACAGCTAAAGATGATCGATGAAGGCAGTGAATCTTGGTTTTTAGCTTCGACTCGCTCCATGGCTGACATGGATTCGCTAAAATCAGAAACCTTGCTATTCAGCTCTCTGGCCGTCTCAATCGTTAGATCCCTCAGGGCTTTAGAGGCTTGTTGTAGTGTCATAGCCTCACCGTTTTGATTGAGGATCGTTGTGCAATCGGCCCAGTCTTCTAAAAATTCAGCAGCGTGTTTTTGTGTCAGCTTGGCGCCATCTGATTGAAGCAATGCTTTAAACGCCACTGTCTTTTTCAATGACAAACCAGCCGTATGCTCTTTGTGCCCAGGCAAGTTGATGGTGCCCAGATCAAAGATTGATTTGGCAGTCATGCGCTCCGCATTTACAAAACATCCGGTACCATCTTCTTCAAATTTTTTGGTGTACTCGATAAAATCATCGATGCTAGTCGTTGTGTAGTTCATGCGGTACCGGCTAGCATTGGCCATGAATTTCTCTAGTGACTGTACGCCCATCTGATCTGGCGACAGTAAAAGAGGGATATCTGTACCGGCTTCAGCAAGGTGCTTAATTAGCGCTGGGATATTTGCAGACACTTGAATCTGCTCGATTGCTTCTTTATTCATTTTGGTTACTCTCTTCAGGGGTGAAATTAGGAAATGCTTCACTTAAGGCGGAAGCTTGCCTTAAACGATTAAGTGGCTCGACGGCCATCCTTTTGCATTGCCAGGGATAACACCGCGTTTTGTTGGCCGCCTTCGTCTTCTTCTGGAGCGGTTATGGATAAAGCACCGCCTTTACCAACGAAAAAAGGGGTTTCGGTTGTATCTTCTTCTGACTTTTTACCTCGGTTAGTGGGTGTTGAATGTGATATTTTATGACTTACAATCACTTGATCGTTTGCGCCAATTTGAGCAAAAGAGATTTCAAGGGTGACTTTGCCTTTGCGGCCGCGACCATAAAGAATAGTGCCGAGTGCTGCTTCGGAAAGGATGTGTGCTAGCTTTTCTTTAACGACTCCAGCCCCAAGCTCTCCAATAAAGTCATCTACATTTGTTTGTGACATTTCCGTTCCCCTTCAGTGATTGTTTAGTTACTTTGATCTTTAATCTTGCATGGCCCAAAGACTGATTTAGCTCGAGCTAATGTTTCAGCCCGGCTAAATCCCTTATTGGTTATGTTCCCTAGCTGTTTACCTTTTAAACTAAGCACTAAGTAAACATTCACGTTGTTCAGCCTCTCTCAGTATTCGCTGGTGGACTTCGATTCGATGGATGATTACATCAGAGCCTGCATCAGTACCGATCCTTACTTGGTTACCGCTGATACCGCAGTTGCGAATCGTTGTGAGAACATCGCCGGTTAATTGATCGCTCAAAACAATAACCCCATGGCGCTTAACCCATTGGAGGTGATCCCGTTGTGTTTCGTAGCTATCGATATAAACCCCAGCAGCCGCAACAACTTCAATTCTCACTTCCCCTGGCTGAATCTCTGTCACCGTGATTTCGGCCATCCGTAGTCCAGACTTTTTGCTGGTGAGAATGATTGATTCACCTTCGCGTCTTGTTAGTAACAACATTAAAATTCCTTCTATTTGTTAAGAGTTATCCCAATGGTATTGCAGGGATTCGAAAAAACTGCCGCCATTCAACTTTTCTAGTAGCGCCTTAAACGTGACGACAACTACAAAAGCAAAGGTGAAAGCCGCTAACAGGCCAAGCGTGTAAAAGTAAAAGATGATTAGGTCATCGCTCATGCCACAGCCCTCAAGTCACTTTCTTGGCGTCTTGTACGTGTTCTAGCTGAACTAGGTCGGGGAGGGCGCGTAACATCACTAGACATAGAGCTAATGCCGCTAAGGCCTGTAGAGAAGATGATGAAGCAGAGAATAAGGTGCTTAATAACCCCAAGATCAATTAACTTAAGAACAGTGGGCAAAGCACTGTTGGTACCAAGCTTAAAAAACAGAGACTGCCATAACTGGTTAACATTGCTTTTGCTGCAATGCATTTGATCTGCAGCTTCTGCTTGCGTTAGCTCGCCCAATTTATAAAGCGCAACTGCAGTCTCTTTTTGGGTAAGCTTTCTGCCTGATACCACTATTCCAGGAATGCTCTCGTATGAGCCGAATCCGTAGCCGTTTTTTGTTTTGATGAGCATAACCAACCTCTTATTGGAGCCTGTAATTCTATTCTTTATCTACAATAGAACTATAAGTTCTATAAGTAAAGTTAATTTTAGTATTAATAGTTCTTTACCCGGTGTGGATACATTTGACTGTCAGATATGGGTTTCTTAAAATAATTGGATTGGTTAGTTAATGCGCTTAAAGTTTGATAGTATGACTTTAAAATCAACAGGATGGGCAGTCTGAAAATAGGGCCGAGGTTTTTGAATAATACAAGCTAAGGATAATGATGGTTTGTGGTGCTAGATTATTTTTTCGGCAAAGCTCTTCGGCATACGTTTGATGTCGAGTATTGTTTCAAAAACGACTTGACTATTCATCTATTTCGCTCTGCTGCAAGGTTTATTTCTGTAACCAAATAATAGTGTATGTTTAGACATTAAACTGAATTTATTGTACTCGTACACACTAAAATCTGTTTATAAATAGTTATAAAATATAATGGATAAGCATTAAGCAATAGGAAAATATGCGATATTTTTCTAGTACATATGCATAGCATTAGGGCGTTAATATTATTAGTAATATATGAAAAACATACCCCTGTACTGATGTTTCATAATTTGGAATCTAAATAATCATAAGGAAAATTAATTGTTAATATTACCAAATAGAACAAAAAAAGTTCTCGAAACAAACACTGCCTATCAAGCTTTTGTTTATTCATGTATATCCAATATGACGCCATGGCTAAATGAAAATAAAACAGTATTTTTTCCTGAATATACTGACCACGGATTCACTCATCTGAATGAAGTTTTAATGACAGCAGATAGCATTATTTCAGATGATAGTTGGCCTCATTTGACTGCGCAAGATACTGCAGCAATGGTCATATCAGTAATGCTTCATGATTGCGCAATGCACATTACTGAGGATGCATTCTATGCTCTAATAAATGATAAATTCCCCAAAGTAGAGTCTCGATATACAAATAAAGAATCTGATTGGAGTGAGGTTTGGCGTGATTACTTTGCCGAAGCTAAGAGGTTTGACGCAAAGAAACTTCGTTCTATATTTGGTGATGAAACACCAGTTAGAACTATTCCGGAGAATAAAATTGATTTGTCTGGGAGGGATAAGTTATTAATAGGGGAATTTATTCGTCGATACCACGCAAGACTTGCACATGAAATAGCCTTTTATGGTGTCCCAGGTGTTGATGGGGCTTCGATTTTATTAGCCGCAGAGCCTGATAGAAATTTTTTGGACCTATGTGGTTTTATCGCTAGAAGTCATAATCTTGGATTGCGCGAAGCTGTAGACATGCTTGAAATAAATAAAAAGCAGGTGCATTTAAATACTCATGTGCCATTTATAATGTTATTGCTTAGGATATCAGATTATATTCAAATCCATGCTGAACGTGCACCAAAGCAACTACTACATTTGAAAATGTTAGTGAGCCCTATATCAATAGGCGAGTGGAAAAAGCACCATTCAATTGTTGAAATAAATCAGGCCCATGAAGACCCAGAAGCAATCTATGTGGATGCAGAGCCTATGGACGCTATTGTCTATCAAGAGTTAAAAAAGTTACTCTCTGATATTCAATCAGAACTTGATCTTTCTTGGTCTGTATTAGGGGAAGTTTACGGAAGATATGACAACCTAAAAAATCTAGGTATTACTATTCGCAGAGTAAAATCTTCTTTAGATTCTCTGAGTGCATTTATTGTAAATAAAAAACCGAAATATATTCCCAAAGTTCTTCGTTTTAAAACTGCTGATTCTGAAATGATGGAACTACTAATAGCTCCGCTTTATGGTGATAACCCAGAAATAGGAATCAGGGAGTTAGTTCAAAACTCAATTGATGCATGCTCTGAGTTAAAGGATATGCAGCTAAAAACTGGGCGTGTATTTAGTAAAGAGCCAAATTTCGACGTTTGCATAACCCTGTACGACTATGAGGATAAATGTAAACTTGTAATCGAAGACAATGGTATAGGAATGACCCTCGATGTGGTTGAAAACTATTTCCTGAATATAGGGGCTTCTTTTAGGAACAGTGAACGGTGGAAAAAAAATCATGAAACAGATGGGCATTCTAACGTTTATAGAACCGGGCGGTTTGGAATAGGGCTTTTAGCTGCTTACCTTCTTGGGGAGGAATTAGAAGTAGAGACTAGACATGCTAGCCAGCCAGAGAACAAAGCCCTTCTATTTAAATGTCGGAAAGGATGCGAAAGTATCGTCGTATCACACACAGATTTTCATGTTGGAACAAGAATTACAATAAACATTAGTAATGAAATTAGAAGCAGGTTATTAAATAAAGAAGATTTATGGGATTGGTTCTCTCTTACTTCACATAAGGTTGTAAGAAGGATAGTAGGGGGTTCAAGAGACTATGATTTGGAACAGTCTAGGTCAGTCCCAAGCTCAGGTTCTAATATTAATAACACTCACTGGAATAGAACTACAGCGGATGGGTATGATGATATTCTATGGACATATTCTCAAACGAAAAATAATAGATCTGTTTCAAATGATAATAATTTGATTTGTAACGGAATAATTGTGACAGATAGATTGCAATTAGAGCGTTTTAATATTTCCGAAAAATTGGGTTTTATTGATGTTGATATACCTACTCTAAATATTTTTGATCAAGATGGTCGCTTACCAATTAACTTAGAGCGGTCAAGTTTAGTAGGTCGAACATTACCTTTTAAGTCCGAAATAGCAAAAGATCTATCGAGCTATTTAGCCAAAAAGATGATTGCCTTCACTAGAAGTTTCGAGCCTGTTATCCTAGGCAAGAATCTATTGACCGAATTATCTGAATTTTTTGTGCCTGGTCTTAGTAGGAATAACCCATATTTTATTAACTTACTAGCCTGTAAGTTCATCATCAAAGATCAGAAGTTAATTCCTTTAGATTACGATTTAATATCAAAAGAAAAAGTTGACAGAATTTTCATTGATGCAACAAATATTGGGATGAATAAAGGTGCATGGACATCTCCTGAATTCGTTAATAGCTGCAAATCATATATGTTCGTTGACAAAATAACTGAATCAAAAATTAGCCGTTCTATGTTTATAAGAACATTTTTTGAGTTTCATGAGTTTTATAACGGTCGACCTTATGGTATAGCAGCATTGCCTGTATGTGGGAAAAGAGTTTTAATCAAAAAATCTGATGTGGATGAAATCGTTACACCGAGTTATGTCCCAAAAACTTTTTGGAGGAGACTAAATTGTGAGTGGGAGAATGATATTTGGCTATTAGCGTCTATTGGGGACGTTCCTAAATTAGATTTTAATGTGGAAAAAATATCCAAAGAGTTAGATGAATCTCAGTCATTTGGATTTATCTGCTGTTATTTACAATGGGATGAAATTGAAGAGAAGGGGGAGCCTTCTATATTTTCAAAGGCTTGGTTGAAAGAAAATGAGTTGCATGCGGTTATGGATTATGCAACTAACAAGTTACTAAAACAGTTAGAGATCGGCAGCTGACGTGTGTTTTCTGCTATGTTTACACTGCTTAGTAAGGAGTTAATATGGTTAAACCTATCGCTTTATGTTAGTTCTAAATTTATGTCTACATTGAACATGGGCGACTACACTAGAGATCTCTCAATTATAGTCATCACTTGGCCTATAAGGTTTAATTGGTCAATATTATAAGGTGAGATTATTTCATCTCTATAGAGATTTTTATCTTCATTATCGCTGATAATTCTCCAGGTTCCATCCAGTTGTTTCGAGAACCGTTTTACTCGAAGCTCATCTTCAAAGACAAATGCAAAAATACCATTGTTTACGGGCTTTTTATTAGCAGTATCTACCAGAATAGTATCACCATGATTCAGCGTGGGTTCCATAGAATAGCCTCTCACTTTCACAATAGAAGCATTTGGTGGATATATATTGTTTCTTGATAGGCAGTCAGCAGACACTGCCATCGTAGCAACAGAATGATCGCCATTGCTGTAGCCTCCGGCGCCTGCTGCTAGCTCTACATCGTAAACAGCAACATGAATAAACTCTGCTACGTTTGGATCACCAAGCGGCGAAGAGTTCAGGCCTATACCTTCAGAAGACTCAGTTTCATGTGCAATATTCAATAGGACGGCATTACTCCCTTCACGAGGCCCCTTGCCTGTCATTATCCATTCTTGTGTGCTGTGTAACATTTCGCAAATAGCAGGGTAGCGTTTTGTTTCAAAGTAAGCTTCGCCTTTGCACCATTTTTCAACAGATTTGTAAGACAAACTTTCCCCTGTCTTAATGACATAGGCTGAAGCAAATGAGGTGTAATTAGGCACCACAATGCCTTTCAGTTCCCCACGACCAAACTTAGTGTATCCATTATCAATTAATAGCTCGGCCATTCTTTCACCGAAAGCAATTTTTTCTTCATCAAAATTTGACATAGCAGCACCTAAGAACAAGAAGTTCTATTATCTCTAAAGTTAATGGAAATATCAGCTCTTTACTTTTAGAATCATAAGTTCTAAACTTCAGAAAATATCAACTCTTAATTAGTGAGTATTTCGTGCCAAAAATAGAAACGATTAAAAAGGCGATTAAGTGTGCTGGTGGAGTAGAAGCCGTAGCTCAGGAATTCAAATTGGGTGAGCGGGCTATTCGCAAATGGTGGCAAGTAGGTAAAGTCCCAACAGATCATATTTATCGGCTTTGTGAATTAGGGAAATTTATTATTGCTCCGCATGAACTGAATTCTTTGGCATTTCCTAAGCTTGCGTACTCAATAAACAAAGCATAGCCCATAGTTCTCTTTTTTATTATCCATCTCAACCCATGTCAATCCATACAGTAAAAGGAATAAACAAATGCCACTCGAAAATAAATCAGAAGCCCAAGAAGAAAGTCAGGTTGAGCTCATTGATATGACGAAGAGTGAGTTGGTGGACATGGTGCAACAGTTAGTTAAAAAAGAGCACGAAAAGCTAAATCCCATAAATGCAGTAGACCAGATGACGCCACGCGAAAGGAAAGCTTGGTTCGAAAGTGAAACTAGACGTTTAAAGGCTGCCTCTATCAGCTGTCCATTTTGTGGGAGCTGCTCCGGAGTGCGTTTATTTGATCTTGAGAAATATCAGGCTCATCAAAAGGAACCAGAATTAAAGAGCAATTTAATGGAGATTGATGAGCTTTGCGAATTAACGCTTGTTCTTCACTGTTGTCCTGACTCGGCAAAGAGCTACTCGGAAGAACGTTTAAAACGGACTCTACTAAAAAGCTCTTGCTCACTAGGCGGTCTTGAATCATGAGAGAAGCTTCTTCTTTAGATGCTGCTATAGCACACCCTGATACATGGCATTTACCGATAGCAGACACCGGATCAATATTTTTACAAAGTATCTCAATTATATAAGGCTCAATATTTTTCAAGTGAGGATTCCTTTATTAGATCTGGGTGAGAGCTTCGATCATATAGGGACTACGCAACTTTTCAAGTGTATCCAAATCGTGACATGTCACAAATTAAACATAGGTACTAATCATGAGTAATGTAATCCAGTTCCCAGTTATAGCCGGTATTGAAATACATACTGATGATCAGGGCCGTTTTAATTTGAATGCGCTTCATCGTGCGAGTGGCCTAGGTGGTCACAAAAGACCAAGCAAATGGTTGGCAACAAACCAGACTCAAGACCTGATCAGAGAGCTTGAAGCTACCGAAGAATCTTGCGGTAGCTTAAGGAAGGCCCAGAGCCCGAATTCGGGCTCTGCTAAAGAATTAATCAATGTGGTTAACGGTGGAACTCAACAAGGGACCTTCGCGCATGAATTACTAGCTATAAGCTATGCCGGTTGGATTAGCCCTAGATACCAGCTCCAAGTTAATCAGGTGTTTCTGGATTACAAAAATAACGCTTCTACATCGCTAGCTTTACCTAATTTTAGTAACCCGGCAGAGGCTGCTAGAGCATGGGCAACAGAGTTCGAGCAGAAAACAGTATTAGCGCTTGAAAATGACAGCCTTAAAAAAGAAAACGAGCACCTTACCCAGCAATTTCAAGAAGGCATGGGCATTGTCGATTTTGTGCGCACTTTAAACGGCGTAAATATTCAGAAAGTCCAAAAGCTTCTTACAAATAAGAAATGGTTAATTGGCGGGGGCTTCTCTGGTTACAAGGCATCAAGTCATTTCAGGGACCGCTATATAGCTGATAGCAGCCGTATATGGCTTCACCCGTTAACAGGGGAGGAGCAGGTTTCTTTTAAACCTCTACTGCTTAAAAAGGGCGCAGCGCGATTATTCCAAATGTATTTAAAGGGAGAGCTACCAATGAAAGCGACATGGAACGGAAGCTATGGGCACGAGCAAGAGGCGATGGCGTGAGTCTATTACTTATTAATGAAAGCCCTTTAGTCTGCCTACCTGCGCTTGCCAAGGAGCTAGGTAGTGCTGACAGAGCAATTGTATTGCAGCAAATCCACTATTGGATTGAGCGCTCTGACAAAGAGTATCAGGGCAAGGTTTGGATCTATAAAAAGACTGAAGTATGGGTAGATGAAGATCAAGGCGGAGAACTTTGCTTTATGGCTAATAGCACTCTTAAACGAATCCTTAAATATCTTGAAGATAGAAATCTGATTTGTAGAGCTCATTTGTCCTCAGTTTTTGGTCGAAATAGCTTTGATCGGACGACTTATTTCGCGATCAACTATGAGGAAATGGAGAAGCTTGAATTAGAGATAAAAGCGAAGAAGTTAGCAAGAAAGAAAGCCAAAGCCATTAAGCAAAACCCATTAGGTCAGATTGACCCAATGGAGGCCAAGCCCAGTGATTGTGCATTAGTTCAAATTGACCCAATCGATAAAGTCATATTGACCCAATCGATTGAGTCAGATTGCACCAATCAATTAGGTCTGTCTGACCCAATCAGATTAGGTCAACTTGACCCAATGATTACAGAGAATACAACAAAGACTACTACAGAGATTACTACAGAGATTACTTCAGAGAGAGAAGCACTCCCTGAGCTAGCACCATCAAATTTATTCGCCATCAACACATCAATCGTTAACAACTTCTCGATGACTGAAAACTGGCAGCCAACAGAAAAATTTACAGGGCAGTGCAAATTCAGAGCGGTAAACCTAAACGCGTTTTCACCAGATGACCAGGAAGACCTAATCAACGAATTCCGCAGCTACTGGATGACCCAATCAACACAGCTCAACCAAGCCGGCTGGGAGCACAAACTGATTGGCAGCTTAAAGCGCAGCCAAGAACGTAAGACCCGCACTCCTAGTTCGGCTCAATCAACACGAGCAATAATCAGCGCAGCAATCATGAACATCGAGGATACAAACTGGTGAAAACAGCTACCCACAGACATTGCTTAAACGATCTACGCCATCTTCATTATCTCGTTACTGACAAAGGTGTTTTTATCTTGATCAACCGCGAGTGGAGAAAGTCATCGGTAGAGCTCAGCGAATTAAAGCCTCTGAAGCCCGCAACCATGGAAAAATCTTACGACATGACGAGCCGAAAACTCGTAGGAACGCATCGTAAAACCAATGAAGTGATTGCCTTTGATTCTATCGTTGAAGCTGCTGGAGAAGGTTTCGCATATCAATCAATCAGCAAATGTTTGAGCAGCGACCAGAAAACCCACAAGGGTTATAAATGGGAGTGGGCAGCTTGATGAATCAAAAAAACATTTTCTCTCTATCAGGAGGCAAGGATTCCACTGCGATGGTACTCCTAGGCATAGCTCGAGAGATTGAAAACACTGAATATGTATTCGCTGACACTGGCCATGAACACGCTCTTACTTATGAGTACCTTGATTATCTAGAAGACAATCTTTGTATCCGGATCCGTAGAGTAAAAGCAAATTTCGATATGGAGATAAACCGTAAGCGCCAAAAGCTCATCGACGGAAAGTTACCCGGCTGGACTGATCAGGCAACCGAAGCAGCTCTGAAAGTACTTTACCCTACAGGAAATCCATTTCTTGATATGTGCATGTGGAAAGGACGGTTCCCATCCACAAAAGCAAGATTTTGTACTTCTGAATTAAAACGCAATCCAATTATTGAACAGGTAATGATGCCTCTACTAGATGCCGGAGAAACAATTTGGAGCTGGCAAGGCGTGCGCAGAGATGAATCACTAGCTCGCCGATACACAAAAACATTCGAAGAGGTTGGTGGTGGCTTATTCAATTATCGACCAATTGCTAAATGGAATGTTAAATCAGTATTTGAGGCGCACGACTACATGGGAGTTAAGCCAAATCCATTATACAAAATGGGGATGGGCCGTGTCGGTTGCATGCCTTGCGTTAATTGCTCGAAGTCTGAATTACAAATCATCGCTCTTAGATGTCCAGAAGAAATCGAGCGCGTTAAAGAATGGGAGAAGCTGGTGTCGTCTGCCAGTCGCAGAAAATCAGCAACGTTCTTTTGTGCAATATCTGACCCCACAGCAAATAAAACCGATCAAATTTCACACCATACACATGGCATATCGCGAATGGTCGAATGGTCAAAAACAGTTAGAGGGGGTCGTCAATTTGACTTAATTGCATCAACCGCCGATCCAGAATCTTGCAGCAGCGCCTACGGCCTGTGTGAATAGGGAGGAAATATGAATGAACTCAGCTTATTTACCGGTGCCGGCGGCGGAGTCCTTGGTACAACAATGCTTGGATTCAAGCATATTGGATACGTCGAATGGAACGAGCATTGTCAGCAAGTTATTGCCCAACGAATCAGAGACGGACTTATCTCAAACGCTCCGCTATTCGGCGATATCAGAAAATTCAACAGTGAAGGGTACGCCGAAAGCTATAAGGGCTTGGCTGATGTGGTCTCTGCAGGATTCCCATGCCAGCCGTTCAGCGCATCAGGACACCAGCTTGGAGAAGACGACCCACGAAATATGTGGCCTGCAACAATCGCCACGATTCGCACAGTACGACCCAAAATCGCATGGTTGGAAAACGTACCAGCATTGCTTGCTAACAAATATATCAGAAGAATTTTCGCAGACTTGGCCAAGCTGGGGATGTCTATTAGATGGGGAGTGCTGGGAACTGGAGAAACGGGGGGGATATGTACCGGCAAAAGATTATGGATTCTCGCTTTTACGCCCGACTGCTCAATCATCAAAAGCCTGGACCTTCAAAAATATTCATCCGCTTATTCGAAAGAATCATGCAGACGGCAATATACAGGAGCAGTCGGCTCGATGCTTTCACAAGATGATTACACCGAGCTCAAACGAGATCGTAATGCGGTGGCCGTTGGGATGGAGCAGCTTAAAGCCATTGGCAATGGACAAGATCCAATCTTGGCAGCAACTGCATTCAGAGTCCTTAGCGGTATTGGAGAATAAACATGGCTAGAGGCGTAAACAAAGTAATCCTTATCGGCAATGTTGGCGGTAATCCTGAAGTTCGGTATTTACCCAATGGCAGCACAGTAACCACCATCACTCTCGCAACCAGTGAAAGCTGGAAAGACAAGCAAACAGGCCAGACCCAAACCCGCACAGAATGGCATCGAGTAGTTTTCTTTAATCGCTTGGGCGAAATAGCTGGTGAGTACTTACATAAAGGCTCAAAGATTTATGTCGTAGGCGCCCTTCGAACTAGCAAATGGCAAGACCAAGAGGGCAAGGATCGCTATAGAACAGAGATTATTGGTAATGAAATGCAAATGCTAGATAGCCGAGGTAATCAGCAATGAGCTCAATGGTAATTGGTATCGATCCAGACTTAGAAAAAAGCGGTATAGCCACTGTCATAGATGGCAAGTTAATAACCCTAGATACCATGGGGTTTTTCGAGTTAACAGACTTCATCTTAGAGCATAAACACGTAGCGCATTTTATTGTTGAAGATGTTGAACACGATAAAACTACATATCACCGCCCAGGCGCCAACCAAGCAGCAATGCGAAAAATAGCTCAGAACGTGGGGCAGGTTAAAGCGATCGGTCGATTACTGGGTGTTTATTTAAGTGACTGTGATGCTCAATTTACACTGATAAAGCCGTTAAAGGGTCGCGTAAAGAAAGCTAAAAAGGATGCTGAATACTTTAATGAAATCACTGGGTGGAAGGGTAGAAGTAACCAAGACAAGCGCGATGCTGCTTTGTTAGCGATGAGCTACACCGGGTCTTTAAAGCGTTGAACGGAAGAAAAACAACACCTACTCATCTATCAATACCAGAGCTGGTGGACTGTGATAGATGCGGTACCAGAGGATATATCAAGGGTATGTTTCATCAAATGGTTTGTGATACATGCGATGGCAACGGAGCCCTAAACGCTAAAACAGGCGAAATAGTTAACAAAGAAATGATGGTTTTATCACTGCGCAAGACCATCGCAAAACAAAAAATACAGTTAGCCTGGTACAAAGAAAAGTTACCAGCAAAAGAAAAAGGCCACTGGGATGAATTCAATGAGATTCACGGGGGCCGTCAAAGATTTGATTAACACGGAGAGTAATCATGAATATCAAGGCACTTTTAGCACCAAAATACACAGCATTACTTATCACAAGAAAGCCTAAAAGATAAAGAATAAAACTCATAGAGGGAAGCCATGAAAGAGCGCATACAAAAACTAATCGATATTTACACTACTTACGTTTTCGGTGTTAACCGTGATGCAGGCTGGCATGCTCCCTCACAACTTGAGTGTTTGCAAAGCGCTAGTATGGCCAAGAGATCGGGGCTCAAGGTTAAGCAGCTTAGTGCTAGTTTTAGCACGTCTGATGAGAGACAGCCCAATGACAGCTCTAATGACAAGATGATTAATGAAATGAAGTTTATTCGTGCTCAGCATCATGATTTTAAGTTGGCATCTTTGCTTTTTTCTTATCTTAAAGATAAACAACTAGTGGCTTTACTTGCAGAAACTTATTATCAATCAATCTATAAAAAAGTATTTACTGAGGTGGAAATTGCTAAGAAGCTGAATACAAAGCCTTATTCATATCGCTATAGTAAAAAAATAGCTGTCAACCAAATCGAAGAACGACTAAATCTAATCGACCAATACGAAATGGTTAAAACGATTAGCATTGCAGTGTAAACTTGAGGGGACGGCGTGTTGATCGTCACCCTTTGTTTGTAGGGATCATGACAGGGTATATAACTTTTTTGGGATTACATCGATAAAGGAATTAATAGCTGTTATAATCGCGTCGAAAATTTTAGGTTAAGGTAATCATGATTAAGGCTGTTGATTTATTTTGTGGTGCTGGCGGATTGACTCGCGGGCTAGAGAATGTAGGTATAAATGTTGTAGCTGGATACGATATAGAGGCAGAGTGTCGGTATGCTTACGAGACTAATAATAAGTCTGTGTTTCTTGAAAAAAATGTAATAGATATATCGTCTTCTGAAATCTTAGCTCATTTTGAAGGAGCCTCTGTAACAATACTTGCAGGATGCGCGCCTTGCCAGCCATTTTCAAAATATTCAGGTGGTAAGGATGTTAAAAAAGATAAAAAATGGCCGTTATTAAATGAATTTTCTAGATTGATTAAAGAAGTTCAACCAGATATCGTTACTATGGAGAATGTTCCAGGTGTTGTTAGGCATTCTATTTATGATGATTTTGTAAGGGGCCTTGAGAAATTAGGATATTTTGTCTGGGCAAAGAAGGTTTATTGTCCAGACTATGGTATGCCCCAAGTAAGAAAAAGGCATGTTTTGCTGGCATCAAAAAAAAGGGATCTTCAGTTAATAGCCCCGACCCATAATCCAAATACCTATATAACAGTTAGAGATACGATTGGCCATTTACCTGAAATATCTGCTGGGGAAACCTCTAAAGCCGATCCATTACATCGGGCAGCTAAACTGTCTTCGTTAAATCTAAAACGGATTAGATCATCTAAAGCAGGCGGAACATGGCGAGATTGGCCTATCGAGCTAATTGCTGATTGCCATAAAAAGGATACTGGTAAAAATTACACAGGTGTTTATGCGCGTATGGAATGGGATTCTCCGAGCCCAACAATGACAACGCAATGCTTTGGTTATGGAAATGGACGATTTGGACATCCAGTTCAAGATAGAGCTATATCATTGAGAGAGGCCGCTGCATTCCAAACTTTCCCGGATACATACGAATTTTCTCCTGAGAATGAAGCAACAAAGCTCCTCGTCGTAGGGAAGCTTATTGGGAATGCTGTCCCAGTTCGGCTAGGAGAGGTAATAGGCGAATCAATTATCCGCCATATTGAGGCACCAATATAAGTTAAGACTTATAGCCTTTGGCAGAGATGTAATCATTAAATGCAGTGATTACTGAACGCAGATAACTTGAAGATCTCCCACTCCTGTTGACAGTTTCGGTATAGGTATTGTTCTCTCCAAATTCAGAAAATGAAATGTTCCCATGCGCAAGGTCATTTCTTGCTTTCAATAAATCCGTAATATCCGTACCTTCTCTATCATCCGCTTTAGAGTTAATAATGATTGAGTATTTATCGGCGATGTCATATATGGTTTTCGCCCTAATATTCCCGTTAAACACTTTACGAATGTTTAAAGATGCAGAAGGTAGGCTTAAGTTAATATTAGTTGAGAGTTTATTTCTTAACTTATCGCTAGTGTTCCCATCGAAATTTTTTAAAATCCCTTTAAGTATTTCTTTTTGTATCTCGCGTTTTAATTCATCATATTTTATTCTATTATCACTTATGTCGTCGTAAATCGATAATAAACAGCCCCTCATAGTCGATTCTACTTGGTTATATGACATTAAATTTATTACGCCATTTAGTATATGTAAGGTTTTGTCACCATACTGAAAACTATCAATTTCTTTTCCTTTTTCTGATCGGATAACTATTGTATTCCCTTCGTTTAAAAATTTAGTCAATTCAATAATGTGATCTAAATCAGATTGTCGCTCTTCAAATTCATCAAGAATAGGGCTTCTCATAATAAGTTCCTATCCTTTAGTCAGCTTGTTTTTAACGTAGAAAATTCTTTTTCTCAATTGACTCGTGTTGTTTGCACTGTCAGCACCAACAATTTCTTGAAATTCTTCCGATGTGAGCCATGTGCTAGGGTCAACAGCAGGTTTTAAGTTGGGATTGTCTTTAAGAGCCAAAGCAACACCAACTGAAATAGCTTCATACCGGGCGCGAGGTGTTGTCTTCCCATTGAGGGTTTTTCTAAAGCCCATTCCATTAAAGTGTTTATCAATGAAAGATAGCATTTGCTTGAATTCTTTAGTGTAGCCCTTCAAAATTTTATTCGAAGAAATTTTACTTTCCTTAAGAAGAAACTGATCAAGGAATGGTTTTACAAATCCGTTATATTCCTCAAGACTATGTAGATAAGCAAAAAACCGGAGGATGAACTCTTTGTGGTCTGCATTTAATCTTTTTTTAGATGACAGGGGAGCTAAAGTTGAAAATAAAACATTATTAGAGCAGGGAATTAATACCCTCTTAAAAAAAGCAGAGTTTGCAGCTCCTGAGCCTTGCCGCTCTTCCATGGGTACAAGTTTTTTTGATCCAGAATTAATACGTTCAAACAAGTCTCGTCTAGTGCTTTCGTCAACAGAGCCGGTCAATTCAACAAATTTCAATGACTCTCTTAAAAATCTTCTTTGGCGTCCTGAAGAAAAATCTTCAAATTTAAAACCTTCTAATTCATGTATTTCTTTCAGATCTAGTAATTCAATTTCATTGTTAACAAAATATGAAAGAGCTCGAATACGTTGGGATCCATCTATTATTTCCGCCCTACCGTCACGATCTGGGTCATCAGGGGTCTCTACATCCGAGATATATAGATAAGGTATAGGGAAGTTAAGGAGAATCGACTCAATAAAGCGAGAAGCCGTCTTATTGTCCCATTTATACTCCCTTTGATAATCAGGAATAAACAATTCGTTCGTATCGTTTTCCATACCAATTGTGAACTTTGATAGAATGCTGTCGATGGACCATTCACGAATGCCATACCTAATTGATTTTTTTGAATTCCTAATGGCGTTTTCGGCTATTTCTCTGATTCTTGTAATATCATTTAACAGAGCGTCTTTCTGGTCATCGTTTTTAGTCTTATTAAGTTGCTTCTTAAGAGTTTTAATATCCATATTTTCTCAATCTTATACTAATAAAAAAATACACTATATCAGCAACTTGTTCTTTAAACATAATTATTATTCAGTCGAGCGCAGCTGAAAATAGTCATTAGAATGTAACAATTGTTCTGTATAAATAATCATACTGTATAAAAAATCATGTTTTTCTTGTGGTTGATAAATATTTTGTTATTATGACTACTCGATTATATATATTGCCATTTTTGAAAAAATATTAGCCTCGTCAATCAACGGGGTTTTTTTATGCCTACAATTTGAGTGTCCCCGATGAAAAAATCAGATATCACAGTTGAAAAGCTACGTGAGGCTTGTGCTCGTCTGGGCTATGCCTTTTTTGAGAATGGTAACTACAACCTAAACATTATCGGCATCCGTACTACTGATATGGAATCAAATGCTTTTAATGACTTTATTGCTGTTGCGTACAAAGAGCGCGGCCAATGGCAGTTAAGGGTTTACGAAGTCACAACTGATCCGGGAGTTTATTGGCGCAAGCATCCAATGAATAGAAACGGCACTGCTGTGTTAGTACCGGGACAGCACAGACGTTGTTATCACATTGGAAGACATCAAGGTAAGTATGAGGCGTTAACTCAAGCCGAAGTATTACCTGTTTACCGAGATAACAATAAAGACTCAGTTATCGACACTGATGGTTCTATCGACATCGGATTCCACGGCATAAACATTCATCGCGCATCTTCTAACTGGCAGAGCAAACAAGTTAATAAGTGGTCTGCCGGCTGCCAGGTATTCGCTAACCCAAATAACTTTGATTACTTCATTGAGCTTTGTAAGAAATCTACTCGTCTTTATGGCAGTCGGATTACTTACACCCTAATTGAAGAAAAGGATCTGATGTGATCGAAGATATTAGTACTGTTGACTATCAGGGTAAGGAGCGCAGACAGGGATGGCATGTGGATAAAACAGTTTCAATCAGTCATGTATTAACCACGGTCACTATTTTGATTGCAGGCATTTGGTACATGGTTGATCAAGATAAGAGGATAGCAGCAAATGCTCAGAATATTTCTCACAATCTAGAGTCAATTAAGCAGCAAGAAAATAGAACAAACAGAAGCCTTGATGCTATTCATCGGAAACTAGACAAGCTCACTGATATCGCACTCCAAAGAAAATAATCAAACCCGAGGTAGTAAAAATGAAAAAGATACTCTTGATTGCAGTAGGCCTAACGCTGTCTGTTTTGGCTGGCTGCGCTGCTGTTAATGACGGCGCAGACAAAGCTAAGACAATTACCGCGCATTTAAACACGCTTAATACAAAGGGCTGCGAAGCGGTACCAGAGTCAGCCCGAATGATTCTTGTTGTGTTAATTAAGTCTCGTATTGAAAACTACCCTCACAACGGCATATGTGATCCTGATTGGGTGCGTGATGTTCTTATGGATAAATTAGAATTATTGGAGAGCGCTAATGTCATTCAAAACAGATCTGACTCAGTGGGACATACGGCCGATAGCAGGCACGGACAACTGGATAAACCAAACAACAATGGTATATCACTCGGAGCTATTGCAGCGAACAGTGATAGTGCCAAGCGGTTACCAAACGGATCTGGCCTCTATACCCAAGATAGCGCATTCGTTTATGCATCCAGCCTCAAAGCACATCAGAGCACCGGCATTGATTCACGATTACATCTACACGCATTTATGCAAGTGGTACACCAAGAAGGAAGCAGATCAAATACTGCGGGAAGCAATGGGCTGTGTGGTGTGCCCGGCTCCAATGTGGAAACGCAATGTGGTTTATTTAGCGGTACGGATTGGCGGCAAGGGTAACTGGTGATTACATCAAGAAAAGCGCCAAAGGTTTGTATTGTTGAGAGATGCTCGATAACAACAGATTACCCTGAAAAATACTGCACAGTTCATTTGTTTATGAAAAGGCCAAGCACAATATATCGGCCCAAGCCGGGTCGTGGCGGTAAACCAAGCAGAAGAATGAAGGAGTAAATCATTGAAGGCCAGTGACAGCGGGGCCCCCTAGGGATATGGCATCAACCACGGGGTTGCTGAACTCGCGGTTAACCAGAGTTTTCTGATTTCCATTGCTTCTCATCACCAGTCAACCAAGAACATTATTCAGGTTCATCATATGCCAGCAAGGATACCTAAAGCTTGTCGAGTTAGGGCGTGTGTTGGAACAAGTACAGCTAAGCACGGTTACTGCGATAAGCACCAAAGCAAAGCTAAAGATAGAAGCTGGCACGGAGCAGAGAAAGGAAGAGGTGGCCGATCGTGGAGAAGGCTGCGAGAAAAGATTAAAGCTAGAGCAAACGGGCTATGTGAAGAGCATAAGAAGCAAGGTATCTATGTAGTCGGCGGCGTATGTGACCACATTATTAATAAGGCTGAAGGCGGCGATGATAGCGAGTCTAACCTTCAATGGTTGTGTATGCCTTGCCATGATGAGAAGACAATTAAAGAAGCCGCCAGAGGTAAGCTCAGGTCATTCTAGAGAACCTTCAAAAGATGGTAAAGATTGGTCAATATAAAATATTGATATAATGGTAGGTTGTTAAAAATGATTGTCAGGCCACTCATGACACAGACTGTGTGAAAATTACCAAATTGATAGAAATTTTATTTTTTAACTGCATTTTCTAATTTGGTGTTTAATAAAATAAATAGCTTAGCGAATATGTAATTTTTTAAAACGGCGAATTTGTGATTTGATCGGAGTTTTCACTCAGCCTGGACACATACCAGCCGTCTAAAAAATCAAGATTAACGCCTATACTTTCTCTGGAAAAATGCTAGCGCAACGATTATTTTGTCTGGTGTAGTTACTTAAATTACATTTCATGTTGGTTGTAATATTCCTTGCTTCCGTCCCAATTGGATACCGAATTCCCTACTATTTTGTTGATCAAAAATCCAGGGCTGCACTAATTAATTGCCCTTTCTAAAATAGTGGAAAAGTATCATGAAGCAAGCGACTGACCCCTTTGTATCACATGCTACACAAGCTTGACTGAAAATGATCACTTAGAGTAAAAAGGTAGTTCGATATGCATAGGAAGAAAAAGTGAACATGATCAATCTCAGAGAGTGATCATGTTCAGCGAAATACACAACTATTTATTTTCGTTTAAAGCTAATGCTAATTGTTCACCATAGAACTTCCCAAGTGCGAAATATGCATGATACTGCGTAGCAGAAAAATCAATATCTAGAGTTGAAATTTGCGGAAAGTGTTCGTCTTCCACTTTGCCTATATAACGAATAAGAGGATGGTATTTAGGGGCCGACTCTCGATTAAAGACATCTGGAGCTCTTAATTTCACATAAATGATTTTAGAAATAGGGTCTCCAGTGTCCTGATCCCTTATTTCTCCTTTAAACACTGGTTTTTCTTGCCAGTACTCTTCAGGAGATAATTTGTATTTAGGAAGGGTTCTAATGCATATAGCATTAGTTTCATTTAAGCATTTATCAAACTCAACATCTTCCATAACAATGTCTAAATGATAATTATCTGCTAATTGTCTTTTAACACGTTTGAGACCCGACACCTTTCCATCTTCGTCGTGCTCAGCATCTGATATTAGTATTGTCTTTATACCTCTTCGCAGTAGTGAGAATATTCCAAGATTATCAGAATGCCCTCCATCAGTTAAATATACAAATGGATCGACACTACCTTTATAAAAGCTTTTAGGGTCAATATTGTAATCTCCAAGTTGCCCTATGCCGGTGGCTGTTCCTAATGCTACTCCAAATTTTAACCAATCTTCGTGGTAAGGTGATATATCTATTGCAGCACCAGATAAGCTAACGTAATCAGAAACAGTTCTTAAACAGCTTTCATCGATACCAATGTATTTACATGTTAATTTCTGATTAATATCTATATTCATTGTATATTGATGTTGTCCTGAACCTGTAGACATTGGAGTCACTTCATATATTACTTTGTCGAAAGGCTCTGATTCGAAACCATCGGAGAACAAACGAAACAATTTAAAATTATGCTTTATTCCAGCGGTTAAATTATTTACCCAGAATGGAGGCTTATAGCAAGATTTCTTATCGCTGCTATTATTTTTTGTCTTACACTCTGATTCAGTTTTATTAAATACAATTTTATCTAAATCTGTAAGTAGGATGGGCCTGCTTCGATAGGCTTCTTTTTCAAGTCCGAATGTAGTTATTCTGTCCTTAACTGGATCCGTGTTTAAAAACTGACCTGACATAACTCCTCTATCGTTGCTAGGTGCCGGGTACAATCCATAGGTTCTTTCTACCCCGTTTTGATAATAATCTCTAGCTAGGTTAACATTATTATGACTTCCAACAACTTCACCTACCTTGCTAATAGCTCCACTGGGGAGCGCACCACTAAACAATTTTAAGTAATGATTCCAATACAAATTTTGGGTTGAAAATGCAGCTGGCCTACGCAATAGGATAGAATTATTTTTTAAATGGTTCTGGAAACGATACTTAGGAACTCCACACACAACACTATCCTTTTTTTCATTATGTGGCCCCCAATCATGATCATTTTTTAGATCTGTATATTGGCTAGTTACTTTGTTATAAATTGCAAATGGGTAACATACCTCAAAAATATCACTGGGTGAGTCATTAGAAATATCAAAGGTTCTATCCTTAATCGATTTCTTACGCTCTAATTCTTGTATGTATAGTTTTGAGTAATACCAATATGCAGCGTAAGAGCCCCCAGATACAGTAGATAAAATATCGATATTCTGAAGTGAAGACCCTTTATCCAAACCTGCCAATAAACCAATATTAAACGTGGCTGATCGAACACCTCCGCCAGAAAGAGCCAACCCAATTGGGTTTTCGATGTTTTTATAATATTTTTTTGCTTCTATTGCATGAATATTGTTATCTATGAAGTACGATTTAGAAGTTGCTAATACGGCCTCGCCTTGATAATAATCCGGTGGTTCCGTATTTTCCGCGACTTTATTTATTGATGCGCATCCAGAAATAATGACACACCCGATAAATGCTACAACTATACGATTAATCATATTGGTATCATCTCACTTAGATTATTTTCTTAATGAATTTTACTCGATCTTCTTTCCCAGCATCGGGCAATTTATGATTACAGATACTTAGAGCACTTGTTTTTCCATTTTTTGAAAATGCGATGAGGTTATAAAAAGTAGCCTAAACCACTGATTTTATTCCTATCGTAGTAGAAAATCATACTAATGTAATGGCAATTGGGAGTTGGCGTCAAGAGTCTCAGAAACATACAATTTGTAGTGTAAATATAGGCTGGGTTAAGTTAGCGGGGTCGATTTACAAATAGGCATCGACTCGCAAAGGAGTGATAAATCGAAGTGTGGGAATGACTGCTCTAGGCCATTAGTCGACTAGTGTCCCTACAGAGTCACATGATCAATACCTGATACGAATAAACATTTGCCAAAGGTTCATAGTTAGTGATTACCTATTCAGAGGTAGGGGGGATCAAATCTCTACAGCTTTTGAGCCTAGCGGACACTGCCACCTAGAAACATTTTTATATGTACGGAGAATAAAAATGAAACTTGGTGAAAAATTACGAGAAATTTGTGGATTCGATTTTTGATATGAGTGGTTTTTATGGCTGGAGTTAAAGGGAAATCGGGGTCTAGAGGAAAACCTAACAAACAAAAACAACTTTCAGGCAGTAGGCGCGTTAATCCAAATGCGGTTGAGTTTGAGACAATAACCAGTGCAGAACCGCCTCATTGGTTAGATGATTTAGCCCGCGGAATGTGGGAAACAATATGTCCTTTTCTGTGCCAGCAGAAGGTGCTGGCGGTAACAGATCTGCATAACGTTGAAGCGTTTTGCTCGGCGTACTCCACATTCAGGTTATCCATTGAGGCAATACAGGATAAAGGTTTGGTGATTGAGGGTGCTACTGGTGGGCCTATGAAAAACCCTGCTTTAACTTCTAAAAATGAAGCACTCAGACAGATGTCTATGTTTGGTGCTGCGCTGGGTTTAGACCCAGCAGCAAGAGGCCGTTTAATGGGAAAAAGTGGAGGAGATAAAGGAAACGCTTTTGGAGAATTCTAAATCATGGCCAGCTACCCAAGCGTTAACGCTGCAAACAAATATGCGCGAGACGTTGTAGCCGGAAAAGTAATTGCATGCCGGTATGTGGCTTTGGCTTGTCAGCGACATCTTGATGACCTAGATAAAAGTAAATCAAAGAATTATCCCTATAAATTTAGCCGGGATCACGCAGAGCGGGTCTGCCGGTTTATAGAAAAACTACCCCATACCAAAGGCAAATGGGCTTCTCAAAACCTTAAGCTAAAACTTGAGCCGTGGCAGTGCTTTCAGTTTGCTTGCGTCTTTGGCTGGAAAAGAAAAAAAGATGGGTTCCGGCGTTTTCGTGAAGCATATTCTGAGATACCCAGAAAGAACGGCAAGTCTGTGATTGGCGCCGGGTCAGCGATCTATATGTTTGCGGCTGATGGTGAGTCAGGTGCTGAAGTTTATTCGGGTGCCACCACAGAGAAACAGGCTTGGGAGGTATTCAGACCTGCTAGGCGCATGTGTTTAAAAACTCCTGAATTGGTATCGCATTTCGGCATAGAAGTTAATGCTAAGAACCTGAATATCCAGCGTGATGATTCAAGGTTTGAGCCTTTAATTGGTGATCCTGGTGACGGCTCCTCTCCCTCCTATGCTGTAGTCGATGAATATCATGAACATCCAGATAATGCTTTGTATGAAACAATGATTTCTGGGATGGGTGCCCGGGAACAAGGTTTGATTTGGGCTATCACTACTGCAGGCTCAGACATTGCAGGACCCTGTTTTGAGCAGCGAACTCGGATCATAGAAATGCTGGAAGATGTTACCCCTGATGATGAATTATTTGGCATTATTTATACGATAGATGAGGGTGATGATTGGACCCTTGTAGAAGCATTGCGTAAAGCAAACCCAAATATGGGTATTTCAGTAAAAGAAGATTATTTGCTTAGCCAGCAACAGCGGGCCATTAAAAATGCTAGGCATGTTAACTCATTTAAAACTAAGCATTTAAATATTTGGGTGCAAAGTAAAACAGCTTTCTTCAACATGGAAAAGTGGAAGCAGTGCGAAGATCTTAATTTGGCACTAGAGCATTTTCAGGGGCAGGAATGCATCTTAGGAATGGATTTGGCGCGCAAGCTGGATATGAACAGCATGCCCCGAGTTTATTCGAAGCGAATAGAGGGCCGGTTACATTATTACTGTGTGGCGCCTTGTTTCTGGGTACCTGAAGATACGGTCTTTGATAGCGACAACAAACGTTTATCAGATAGGTACCAAGGATGGGTTAACTCCGACTTTTTAATCCCCACAGACGGCGCTGAAATTGATTATCGCGAAATACTTGCTGAGGCCAAAGATACAGAGTTTATTTCGCCTGTTGTCTGTACTGGCATTGACCCTCACGGAGCTACTAACTTATCCCATCACTTGATGGACGAAGGACTTGAGCCGGTCACTATTACTCAGAACTACACCAACTTAAGCGATCCAATGAAAGAATTGGAGGCCGCGATTAATTCAGGGCGTTTTCATCATGATGGTCATCCAATTATGACTTGGTGTGTGTCGAATGTTGTCGGCAAGTTTTTACCAGGTAATGATGATGTTGTGCGACCGGTTAAAGAAGGCAACGACAATAAGATAGACGGCGCAGTAGCGCTGATTATGGCCATTGGCCGCTGGATGCTACGGGAAGCAGAACCCGCTGGTGATATAGAATCAATCTACGACTCTACGGATGTGGCTTGTTAATGAATATTATAGTTTTTTTAATTGGTCTGATCGGGCTAGCTGCTATTTCTTTTGGCGCTTGGTCTGTCTATGAGCCCGCAGGGTTTATTGTTTGTGGCCTGTTCCTCTTATGGTGGTCATACATGGCGGCATCTTCGGCGCACGGCCCGGTTGTTCAAGCGCCTAGCAGGGAGAAATAATGTTCTTTCCAAATATGTTTAACGCTGCTCCGGGGCGCAGCTCACAAGATTTTTCCCAGTGGATTAGTTCAATGGCTGGCGGTACGTCAAGAGCAGGGATGCTGGTCACTAGAGAAACAGCTATGGCCAATGCGGCGTTTCATGCTTGTGTGACTTTGTTGGCAGAATCAGTGGCGCAATTACCATGCGAGCTCTACCGCCGCAAAGAGGATGGTGGAAGGGAGAAAGCAACCGATCACCCTTTGTATGATGTGATTAAATATCAGCCTAACCGCAAAGATACCGCCTTCGAATTTTACGAGCAAGGCCAGGGTTCATTGGCGACGGAAGGGAACGATTACTCGTTGATTGAGCGTGATGGCAAGGGGTATGTAAAAGAGCTATTTCACATTAATCCTCAGAAAGTACGAGTGCTAAAAGGGCCGGACCTTCTTCCTTATTACGATATTCAGGGGATTGATGGAATTCTGCCAATGCGCATGGTTCACCATGTTAAGGCTTTTTCCTTCGATGGTTATGTAG
>SPKZ01011836.1_pt1 | contig 30469 bp, 21 predicted proteins | sample 2456571 | NCBI WGS metagenome assembly SPKZ01 (sample SAMN11192286, study PRJNA482655) | marine metagenome | biome: ENVO:00000447; feature: ENVO:00000244|ENVO:00000211|ENVO:00000569|ENVO:00002023; material: ENVO:00002151; isolation source: ocean water from marine abyssalpelagic zone ... | reverse complement strand
TTATTCAGTTGATTATCGAGTTTATTGGTTAGTGGGCCTAACGCGGTTTTAACGAGATAAGAATCTTTACGCCAATCCTCACGTTGATTGATCGTGATTAAAAGTTCAATGTTGGGTTGGTACTGTGAAAATAGGGTATTGATCTCATCAATGCTGTCGGTTAAATCTTCTTCATCTATTTGTTCAGCAAGTAGGGTTAGTCTTTTAAGTTCATTAGAGTAGGCTTGCCGAAACAATTTAATATCATTTAAAAATGACAGTTGACGATAAGACAAGTACAGCAAGACACTACTATCCACCTGTCGGAATTGGCTTAATTGTTTATTGAGGCTTGAAACACCACTTGTTAGAAGTTGGCTTTGGTCTTGTTCCGCTTCTTCTTGCAGCTCTTCCGTTATTTCGAGTGCATCTGAATACAATTGAAATATCTGAACCGAAATTCCTTCCATGTTTTTATAGTAATGGTTTTGCGCTGGGTAGTTTTTTTCGGGGGATTTTACCAGCTCTAAAATATCGTTAAAATACAGATATAGTACATCTAAATTAGATCTTAATTCAGTTAGGTTTGTTGCGTCTTCAGCTGCTAATGATTTATTGGCTATTTTTTGTTGCGCTTCTAATTCTTTAAATATACTTTTTAAATGGCTTAATTTTAATTCGACTTGAACGATAGCTTCATCAGACGAGTTAAGCATTAAATAACCAAGATCAGTCGTTAAGCTGGCAATACTTTTGCTGGCCAACATTGCATTGGTTGCAAATGGTTGGTCGACCTGAGCCACCAAATTTAACTGCTCACCAATTAGTGTTACACCACGATAGGATACAATTGAAACAACACCGACAATCCCTATCAACGTATAAAAACCAAATAATGATAATGCTTTAATACTATATTTCATTAACTATCCATTGTTAAGGAGCAAGATAAAATCTTAGCTATATTAAGTAATCGACCTAAAGCAGTGTAAGTAAATCCTTTACTCACTCTTTTATTTAAATGGTACTAATGACTTGTTTTTACTCTACATTAAGTTAATTATTACTAGGTAAAAATAAATAGTCAAGATAAACGTTGGGTTTGTCGAGTTGTTTTTATCAATAATCGGCTGTATATTCGCAACTAAATTTATAATGTTAGTTCCTCCAGACCCTATTAAGGGAGCAAATAAACTGTGATTTGATATATTACGTTAAATTGTTTAGACGGAGGTTAAATACTTTGGCAAAGGCTTTATTCAATGTTTATGCTGGCGCCATATATCTTATTGTCTTTTTTAATGGAAAAACTTTATGGCACAAGCACAATATTTTATTGGTATTCAAGGTCAAGTTTGGCAGACTAAAGAAAAACAACAATGGCTGACTCATCAAGTAATTAAACGCAGCTATTTTGAGCTGGTTGTTCCTAAAATTACGGCATTAAAAGGAGATTTTGATGTGGTTCAATACGGCGAACTTGATTACTCAACCGCCAAATATCCTTTAATGATAATAAAAAGTCGCGATTGGGATGATGCGAAGCCAACGTTGTTAGTCACTGGTGGCGTCCATGGTTATGAAACTAGTGGAGTATTTGGTGCGATTGCTTTTGCTAAAACGAAAGCATTAGCTTATGTCGAGCAATTTAATATCATTGTTGCACCTTGTGTGAGTCCATGGGGCTTTGAAACGATTAATCGATGGAATCCCCAAGCGATAGATCCTAATCGTTCTTTTTATCCTGACAGTCCAGCACCTGAATCGGCTGCTTTAATGGATTATGTTAAAGGTTTAGATATTAAAATAAAAATTCATGTCGATTTACATGAAACCACCGACACTGATAATAGTGAATTTCGTCCTGCTTTAGCAGCGCGTGATGCGCAGACGCATGATAATTGGAATATCCCCGATGGTTTCTATTTGGTCGGTGATACGACATTGCCTCGCCATGAGTTCCAAAAATCAATTATCAAGCAAGTAGCCGCCATTACCCATATTGCACCAGCTGATGATAACGGTAAATTAATTGGGGTCGTCATGGAACAAACTGGTGTGATTAATTACGACACTAAAGGGTTAGGCTTGTGTGCCGGATTTAGTGATAGTGATTATTGCACGACTACTGAAGTCTATCCTGATAGTCCATTGGTCAATCAACAAAATTGTGTTGATGCGCAAGTGGCCGCGATAACGGGTGCCTTAGATTATTTTTAGTAGCGCTGCACTATTGCTAACAAGATCTATATTGTCTCGAAGCTAACGGGTATAATGACGCGATTAGTTCCCCCCTTTTTTAGTTGGACAATAACGATGAATGATGATGGAAATTACCAAAATAACCCACTGCATGGTGTTGGTTTACAGGCGATGTTGGTTGAACTTGTAGATCACTACGGTTTTGAAATCCTGTTTGCTTATTTAAATATTAATTGTTTTGATAAAAAACCTAGCATTGAGTCGAGTCAAAAATTTCTAAAAAAGACAGATTGGGCTCGTGAAAAAGTTGAAGCATTTTATCTTTATCAATTAAAAGGCTTACCAAGAGCTACTGATTCTCAGTTTGAATTACCACCGCGTGATCGGACGATGCCACTGGATCAAAAACCGGGCGAACCGCTGGAATTGAGCTTAGACGATGCCGATACTTTACGAGAAAAGCGAATGAAAAAAGCCGCTGAATTTGGCCAAAATAGAGGAGGGCATTCACGAGCAAGCTCTCGTCCAAGCAAGCCATCTCATCGCTCAAGCTCTGCACCGGCGGCCGAAAATGTAGATCCATGGGCTAATTGGAAAAAATAAGCTTGTATGAGATCAAAAAAGGGGGAACATGTCATCATGCTCCCCCTTTTTATTGTTTACTAATATTAAAACTTATAATCAAAGTTGTAACGCATGCCAACGATCACTTGATCACTGTCCATCTCATTACGTTCTGTGTAGTTATTATTTTGATATTCAACAAATAAACGATAATCAGGGCTACCCTGCCACTCTAATGTTGTATTGAAGCGAGTGATTTCTGCCGTTGCCGCATCAGATAGGTCATCGCTATATTTAGAAACGCCTAACTTTAGCTTATAACTGTCGTTAATCGTGTAAGCGCCAACAACGTCAATGGTTGAACGATCTGCACCATTACCACCACGGTCGATATCTTGATAAGCAGCACCGACATAGAAATCGCCAAAGCTTTTAGACGCCGATACACCTAATGTATTTTCATTATAGCCAGCCATGTCTTTGCTTAAGTAAGCCAAGGCTACAGTGAAGTCATTACCTTGATAATTGACACCGGTGTTAAAGAAGTCACTTCCTTCATTGTCAGATGAAGCTTTAAACTGTCCTTCAAGTCTAAATTCTACGTTGCCAAAACTCTTACGATAAGTCACCATTTCTTGCTGACGGAATGGGCTGGCATCATCATAAGCTAACGGTGTACTTGCGCGGTTAAAAATATCAACTGGGCCAGCAATAATCGCAAATTGCGTGGTACTTTGCTTACCAATGGCGACGCGACCAAAGTCACCTTTAATACCAACATAAGCTAAACGTGCGTCACCGAAGTGAGCATCGCCTTGGATTTGAACTTTAAATTCGCCTTTGGCAAATCCAGTCATACCATTGCTTAGTTGATGTTCAACGCCAACACCAATGCGAGATAGCGCATCGCCGACATCCCAAGAATCTGTAGTATCGGTTGTGGTCACACCAAATGTTGGGCGTAATGAACCGTAAAAATTAACCGAGGTTGCTGATGCTTTTTTAGCAGCAGGCTTACTTTCTTCTAACTGAGCTAACCGTGATTGAATTTGGCTCAGTTGTTGCTGTAATGCCTCCTTGGTGATCTCATTGCCAGCTTGCGCTGAAAACGCAGGGATGGCAATGATTAGAGGTAGTACTACTGATGCTAATTTGAAATTTTTCATGCTTTTTCCTTGTACTTCTTTTGTTATTGTAATTAATGCTGTAGATACCAAGGTATCTACAGCTACAGGGTATTACTGATAGCTTTCAATACTAGGGCAACTACAAATTAAATGACGATCACCATACACATTATCTATTCTATTGGTGGTTGGCCAAAATTTAGGTTGACTAGGGTCACCGCCTGGGAAACAAGCAGTGATACGAGAATATGCTCTAACCCACTCTTGCTCACTTAAGTCATTTAAGGTATGTGGGGCATTAACTAACGGGTTATCAGTCAGAGACCATTGACCTGACTCAACTCTTTCTATTTCTTGTCTAATAGAAATCATCGCATTGATAAATTTATCAAGTTCTTCTAATGACTCGCTTTCCGTTGGTTCGATCATTAATGTTCCCGCCACTGGAAATGACATTGTCGGCGCATGGAAACCAAAGTCCATTAGACGTTTAGCTACATCCTCTTCGCTAATACCTGAACTCTCTTTGAGCGGGCGTAAATCGATAATACACTCATGAGCGACTCGACCTTGAGTACCGCGGAACAATATCGGGTAATACGGGCTTAATCTCTCCATGATGTAATTAGCATTTAATATCGCTAATTCCGTCGCTTGAGTTAAGCCCGTGCCACCCATTAGCGCAATGTACGCCCAAGAGATAGGCAAAATTGAAGCACTGCCCATGGCCGTTGCTGAAACAGCCCCTACGGTTTTCTCGATACTATGGCCTGGTAAAAATGGTGATAAATGTGATTTAACACCGATTGGACCCATACCTGGGCCGCCGCCGCCATGAGGAATACAGAACGTTTTATGTAAGTTAAGGTGCGAAACATCAGAGCCAATAAAGCCAGGTGAGGTTAAGCCGACTTGGGCGTTCATGTTTGCGCCATCAAGGTATACTTGACCACCAGCTTCATGAATCCGCTCGCATATCTCTTTAATACTTTCTTCATAAACACCGTGAGTCGACGGATAAGTGATCATAATGCATGATAGTTGTTCGCGATGTAGTTCAATCTTAGTCGCTAAGTCATCCATGTCAACATTACCTTTGTCATCACAGTTTACGATGACAATACGCATGGAGACCATCGAAGCACTGGCCGGGTTAGTGCCATGAGCTGAGCTTGGGATTAGACAAATATTACGATGGTCATCACCGCGGCTTTCGTGATAGCGCTGAATAGCGATTAAACCTGCATATTCACCTTGAGCACCAGAATTTGGTTGCAATGAGAAATCATCATAGCCCGTTACGATATTGAGCATTTTAGACAGGCTAGTAGATAATGCTTGGTAACCTTGACATTGGTCGCTTGGCGCAAAAGGGTGCATTTGTGAGAATTCAGGCCAGGTCACAGGGATCATTTGCGCCGTTGCATTAAGCTTCATCGTACAAGAACCCAATGGGATCATACCGTGAGTTAATGAAAAATCTTTGTTTTCAAGGCTTTTTAGATAACGTAGCATCCGTGTTTCACTGTGGTAGCTGTTAAATACAGGGTGCGTTAAATACTTGCTGCTACGACGACACTCTTCTGGAATGTTAGTAAATTCCAGACCTAGATTTGCCTCAATATCTGCAACTTTAAGCGGTTGCTCGGTGATCGCTAATAACAGAGTTTCAACATCGCTCACCGTCGTTGTCTCATCTAAGCTAATACCAAGTTGTTCTGGTAATAAACGTAAGTTAAGGTCACTGGCTAAAGCGCGTTGATATATTTCAGTTGTTTTAGTACCTGTTTGCAATGTGATGGTGTCAAAAAATTTCTCATGGGCTAATGAGATACCAGCTTGTTGCAATCCGCTCGCTAAAATAGAGGTTAGGTGATGTACTCGACGACCAATCTTTTGCAGACCATCGGGGCCGTGATAAACCGCAAAAAATGAGGCCATATTGGCTAGTAATGCTTGGGCGGTACAAATATTAGAAGTCGCTTTTTCACGACGAATATGTTGTTCACGGGTTTGCATTGCCATGCGATAGGCTTGCTTGCCTTTACTATCGATTGATACGCCAATCACGCGACCAGGAATAGTACGTTTGTACTTTTCACTCGTTGCCATAAATGCAGCGTGAGGACCGCCATAACCCATTGGTACGCCAAAACGTTGAGCACTACCAATTACAATATCGGCACCCATTTCGCCTGGTGCTTTTAATACGGTTAAGGCGAGTAAATCCGTGGCGACCGCGACCAAGGTTTTTTTAGTGTGTGCTTGGGTAATAATGTCTTCAAGACAATGCACTTGACCAGTCGTCCCTGGGTATTGCAGTAACGCACCAAAGACATCGTGTTGATCTAGCTCTGAAATTGGTGCGACAACCACATCAAAGGCAAAATATTTAGCGCGGGTTTCAATGACATCTAACGTTTGAGGGTGAACATCGTCACTGACAAAAAAGAGATTACTTTTGCTTTTTCCGGCTCGCTTACAAAAACTCATCGCTTCTGCGGCAGCAGTTGCTTCATCTAGTAACGAAGCATTAGCCAGTTCCATCGCCGTTAAGTCGGTGATCATTTGTTGGTAGTTAAGCAATGCCTCAAGACGACCTTGAGAAATTTCTGGTTGATAAGGCGTATAAGCCGTATACCAACCTGGGTTTTCTAGCACATTGCGAACAATAACTTTTGGCACGTGGGTGTCATAATAGCCTTGGCCAATATAGCTGCGATTGACTTTATTTAGACTGGCAATCTCCTTAAGAGATGCCAACATATCCACTTCACTTTGTGGTTGTGCCAGTGGCATCGGCTCAGGTAAGCGGATGTTTTTTGGCACGGTTTGGGTGATTAACTGCTCAATGGAGTCGGCACCAATTGCCGCTAACATGTGTTCTTTTTGCGATTGGTTTGGACCATTATGACGACCAATAAAATCGTGTTGATCAGATAATTGTGTTAATAGGTTATTGTTGCTCATAAAAAACTCCTAGCTTACTCTTCTATACCAGCGTAATAAGCTGTGCTATCCAATAATGATGATAATTGTGCAGGATCAGACAACTTGATTTTTGCGATCCAACCTTCACCAAAAGGTGATTCGTTGATTAGCTCTGGGCTATCTTCGAGATCTTCATTGATCGCAATGACGGTACCAGATACTGGACAGTAAACATCAGAGGCCGCTTTAACTGACTCTACCAATGAAAAACCTTCACCAGCGGTTGTTTCATCACCTTCTTCAGGTAATTCAACAAAGACGACATCACCGAGTAAGCCTTGGGCATGTTGTGAAATTCCGACGGTAACTGTACCGTCGCCGTTGTCTTTAACCCATTCATGACTGGTAGCAAATCTATAATCTTTTTCTATTGAACTCATGGTACTACTCCAAATTTAGTTATTATTTTATTAGCGATAAAGTGGGAATTTGGCGCAAAGCTCTTCCACTTGCTTAAGGGCTTTCTTTTCAGCGACGCTATTGTCTTCAAGGTTGTTAACAAGACCATCTAGGACATCGCCAATCAGCTCGCCAACTAACGCAAATTCTTCATTGCCAAAACCACGGCTAGTGCCTGCCGGGGTACCTAAACGAATACCTGAAGTGACCATTGGCTTTTCTGGATCAAACGGGATGCCATTTTTGTTACAGGTGATGCCTGCACGCTCTAAACTTTCTTCGGTAACATTACCTTTTAAGCCCTTAGGGCGTAGATCAACTAGCATCAAGTGAGTGTCAGTCCCACCGGTAACAATGTCGCAACCACGTTGTTGTAGAGTTTTTGCCAATACTTTTGCGTTGCTTAACACTTGTTTGATGTAGGCATTAAATTCAGGTTCTAACGCTTCACCTAGCGCAACAGCTTTAGCAGCGATAACATGCATTAATGGGCCACCTTGCAAACCAGGGAACACTGCAGAGTTGATTTTCTTAGCGATATCAGCATTATTGGTCAAGATCATGCCGCCACGAGGGCCACGTAATGTTTTGTGAGTTGTTGTGGTCACTATGTCAGCAAATGGCAGTGGATTTTGGTGATGACCCGTCGCGACTAAACCAGCGATATGAGCCATATCAACCATTAATATTGCGCCAACTTCATCAGCAATAGCTCTGAACTTTGCAAAATCAATTTGACGTGGAATAGCTGAGCCACCCGCAATAATCATTTTTGGCTTATGTTCTTTAGCAAGTGTTAGCACTTGATCATAATCGATACGTAAATCATCGGCACGCACACCGTATTGAATGGCATTAAACCACTTACCTGATTGTGCTGGGCGAGCGCCATGGGTTAAGTGACCGCCAGCATCAAGAGACATCCCTAAAATGGTGTCACCTGGCTGAACAAGGGCAAGCATAACCGCACCATTTGCTTGAGCACCAGAATGAGGTTGAACATTAACGTATTGGGCATCAAAAATTTGCTTAGCACGGTCAATCGCCAAGGTTTCAACTAAATCAACATACTCACAGCCACCGTAATAACGACGTCCAGGATAACCTTCAGCATACTTATTGGTTAATACAGTACCTTGAGTTTCCATTACCGCTTTTGAGACGATGTTTTCAGACGCTATCAACTCAATTTGTCGCTCTTGGCGTTGATTCTCTAATTTGATTGCCATTTGTACCGCACCATCGGTGACCGGTAAACTTGACGAAAAAAAGTGCTCTAATTCATTAGAGGTATAAGTGCTTTTCATTGTTATTATCCTATATTAATTAGCAAGCAATGACGTTAATCGCCAAACCGCCTTGCGATGTTTCTTTGTATTTACTCATCATGTCCAATCCTGTTTGATACATCGTAGCGATAACCTCGTCGAGGTGAACGTGATGAACGCCATCACTTTGCAAAGCCAGTCGACTTGCATTAATGGCTTTAATTGCGCCCATGGTATTACGTTCAATACAGGGCACTTGAACGAGTCCATTTATAGGGTCACAGGTTAGTCCTAAATTATGTTCCATGCCTATTTCCGCAGCATTTTCTACTTGCTCTGGAGTTCCGCCCATGACGGCAGCTAAGGCGCCAGCAGCCATTGAACAAGCCACGCCTATTTCACCCTGACAGCCAACTTCAGCGGCAGAGATAGAAGCATTCTTTTTATAGAGCAAGCCAATGGCAGCGGCGGTAGCGATAAACTCGGTGATCCCTTTTGCTTGATCTTTACATTTAAATTTAAGGTACCAAGCCAGCACTGCCGGAATAACACCTGCGGCACCATTGGTAGGTGCCGTTACAACACGACCGCCGGCCGCATTTTCTTCATTAACGGCCATCGCGTACAAATTAACCCAGTCGAGGGTGTCAAATTGATCGCTTGGATCACCATCAAGTAGACGTAAGTGCATTTGATTAGCGCGGCGTTTTAGCTTTAAGCCACCGGGTAATATTCCGGTGGTTGCAATACCGCGTTCAATACAAGCGGACATCACTTGCCAAAGGTGGTTTATTTTCCCGTCAATATCGGAAGTCCCCAGCGCTTGCTCGTTTAATAGCATGAGCTCGCAAATTGATAACTCGTGATTTTTACAATGAGCTAGTAGCTGTTTTGCATTGTCAAAAGGATAAGGTAAGGCTACTGACAGCTGAGGTGGGTTATCTAATTCGGTTGCATCAACCACAAAACCACCACCGACAGAAAAATAAGTTTGTTCAAGTATGAGTTGGTCATTGCTGTCATAGGCACTAATTTTCATGCCATTAGGGTGTTGGGGTAAAAATTCAGTAAAGTTAAAGAGTAAATGTTCTGACTCGGTAAAATGAATCCAATGCTTACCGGCCAGTGGTAGTTCGTTACTGTTTCTCACCATATTTAACATGGTGTCGATATTGTCAGCATCAATAGTGTCTGGCACTTCACCCATCAAACCTAATATAGAGGCATTATCGGTCGCATGCCCTTTACCAGTGAGTGCAAGGGAGCCATATAAATTTACTGTTACTTTAGTGGTTTGAGATATTAATTGTTGTTGCTGCAATTGGTTAACGAATCGATTGCCTGCAATCATCGGCCCAACGGTATGTGAGCTAGAAGGACCCACACCCACTTTAAATAAATCAAAAATACTATGTGCCATAAAAAACTCCGATTCTTAACAATAGCGTTAACACGTTAACATTTTGTAAACATAACAGGGTTAATTTTCCAATTCAACCTAAAAGTTTCCAATAGGAAACTTTTGTTTTTATCTTGTTTGTTATGTGTTGATTTTATTGATTGTTTATTTTTTGTTAACTTTGTTTTATAGAAGACGTCAGATGTGTAACAATTAACATTAGTGATAATAACTAGGTTATATAAGCAATGGCAGAAATAATAAAAACAGATATCTACCCTTCGATGGTGGTGTCTGATGAAAAAAACAAAGTGAAGGCTATTGAACAAATTACTATTGGTAAGCAGCTGAAAGAAATTCGCACCAAAAGTAAATTAACCTTGGAAGAGGCTAGTAAACTCACTGGATTAGCGCGTTCGACGTTGTCTAAGATAGAAAATGAACAAATTTCACCGACCTTTGCCGTGATGCAAAAGCTAGCAGCAGGGCTAAGTATTGAATTGCCACAGTTGTTTACTAAACCTAATGCGATGCAAGCAACAGGGCGGCGCGATGTCACTCGAACAGGGCAAGGCATGGAACACCTAACTTCTACTTATGAGCATGAGTTGTTGGCGACTCAGCTCAGTAATAAAAAAATGATGCCTTATAAGAGTCGTGTCCATGCCCGTTCCTTCGATGATTTTGGTGAATGGGTACGCCATCAAGGCGAGGAGTTCATGCTGGTCCTTGAGGGGGAAGTACAATTACTGACTGAGTTCTACGAACCGGTGAATTTGACCCAAGGCGATAATGTTTATTATGATGCCACTATGGGCCATCTAGTGGTCTCTGTTAGTGAGGAGGATGCGTTAATATTGTGGGTGACTACGGATTAACGGTCATATTATAACCCTATTATTTTTATAGTATTTGTTTTTACTCGAATAAAATAATTGATAAAAATCACAATTAACACTTGATAAAATTCTCCAAATTAACTACTTTGTTTCCAATTGGAAACATTAATTTAACAAATTTGCTGTGTTCCGATAATTTAAAATAACCAAAATATCTCGATAAAAAATTTAATTTTATTAATAAATATAACAATATAACAAAATAATGAGGTTAGTATGGAATTTATAACAAGTATAATCTCCAGCATTAATAGCATCGTTTGGGGCGTTCCAATGCTCGTGATGATCTTAGGTGTTGGTCTATTTTTAACGTTTGGCTTAAAGTTGATGCCAATTTTGAAGTTAGGCACTGGTTTTAAACTTTTATGGCAGGGCCGTATTCCTGACAAAGACAAAAATGCCAAAGGTGAAATTAGTCCGTTTAATGCATTAATGACCTCATTATCAGCCACAATAGGTACTGGTAATATTGCCGGTGTGGCGACAGCGATATTCCTCGGTGGTCCAGGTGCTTTATTTTGGATGTGGTGTACCGCACTTGTTGGTATGGCGACTAAGTTTGCTGAAGCTGTCTTAGCGGTTAAATATCGTGAAGTCGATGAAAATGGCAACCATAGTGGTGGCCCAATGTACTACATTAAAAATGGCTTATCGAGTAAGTGGGCTTGGTTGGGTACAGCATTTGCCATATTTGGTTCTATTGCTGGCTTTGGTATTGGTAATACGGTACAAGCGAACTCAGTAGCTAATGCAATTGAATCAAGCTTTGGTGTTGACCCTTTAGTTACTGGTATCGTGATGATGGTATTGGTTGGGTTAGTATTAATGGGTGGCGTTAAGCGTATTGGTGATGTTGCTGGTAAACTTGTTCCGCTAATGGCCATCTTCTACATTGGTTGCGGTATTGTTGTACTTGCAATGAATGCATCTGAATTACCTGCTGCTTTCGCATTAATCATTAAGAGCGCGTTTACAACAACGGCGGCTGAAGGTGGTTTTGCTGGTGCTGCTGTTTGGGCTGCGATTCGTTTCGGTGTGGCTCGTGGTGTCTTCTCTAACGAAGCTGGTCTAGGCAGTGCGCCAATTGCACACGCTGCGGCACAAACTAATAATCCTGTTGCACAGGGTTTAGTGGCTATGTTAGGTACGTTTATTGATACCTTGATCGTTTGTTCTATCACTGGCTTAGCGATAATAGTAACAGGCGAATGGACCTCTGGAGCAACAGGTGCAGAATTAACGTCAAATGCTTTTGCCAGTGCTATTCCTTACGGTAATTATATTGTCGCTATCTCACTGTCTGTTTTCGCCTTTACGACGATTTTAGGTTGGAGTCTTTACGGTGAAAAATGTGTGCAGTATCTGTTTGGTGTGAAAGCAATTATGCCATTCCGTATTCTATGGATTTTAGTGGTACCACTTGGAGCTGCTGGTTCTCTAGAGTTCATCTGGCTACTAGCTGATACCATGAACGCATTCATGGCTATTCCAAACCTAATTGCCTTGGCATTATTGAGTCCTGTAGTCTTTAAATTGACTCGTGAATACTTCGCTAGCAACGGTCAAGCACCAAGCGATACAGCTAAGTCTACTGACTAATACCCCTCTATTTCTATCTATTTATAGCCGCCCTTAGGGGCGGTTTTGGAGCCCCCATGTCTGAATCTACACTAACATTACTAAAAACACCTTGTTATGACCTGCATATTGAAGCCGGTGGGAAAATGGTGCCATTTGCTGGTTATGAAATGCCAGTGCAATATCCTTTAGGGGTCAAAAAAGAGCATTTACATACTCGAGCGTTAGCTGGCTTGTTTGATGTATCGCATATGGGGCAGTTAACGTTGACCGGCGTTAATGCAGCATCGGGCTTAGAAACGTTAGTACCAGTCGATATTATTGACTTACCAAAGGGCAAGCAACGTTATGCTTTATTTACTAACGATCAGGGCGGCTTACAAGATGATTTAATGGTGAGTAATTTAGGCGATCATTTGTTTGTGGTGGTTAATGCTGCGTGTAAAGCACAGGATATCGCTCACTTGCAACAGAACATGCCTGAAGATGTCACGATTGAAGTGCTTGAAAATCGCGCGCTATTAGCATTACAAGGACCTAAAGCTGGCGAAGTATTAGCCCGTTTAATTCCTGAATCAGCTGGTATGGTGTTTATGGACTCACGCGTTTTGAGTTTTGGTGGTGTTGACTGTATTGTTGGTCGTGCTGGTTATACTGGTGAAGACGGTTTTGAAATCTCAATTCCAGGTGAACATGCTAAGCGACTGACCAAATTATTATTAGCCGAAGCAGAAGTTGAATGGATTGGCTTAGGCGCTCGTGATTCGCTACGTTTAGAGTCTGGTTTATGTTTATATGGTCACGATATCGATCAAACGACTACGCCGGTTGAAGCCAGTTTGTTATGGGCGATTAGTAAGGTTCGCCGCAGTGATGGTGCGCGAGCGGGTGGTTTCCCTGGGGCTAATATTATTCTTGAACAAATTGCGACCAAAGATGTTAAGCGTAAGCGAGTAGGGATGGTCGGACTTGCAAAAGCGCCAGTGCGTGAAGGCGCTGAATTATTTAATGCCGACGGTGATAAAATTGGCATAGTAACCAGTGGTACAGCCGGGCCAACTAAAGGTGCTCCGATTGCAATGGGCTATGTTGAAAAGCAATATGCTGTATTAGACAATGAAATATATGCTGAAGTTCGTGGTAAAAAACTAGTGATGATAGTGACTAAAATGCCATTTGTTGAGCAACGTTATTACCGAGGGTAGAAGTAGCTAGGTATAGACATAAAAAAGCCACATTGCCAATAAAGGTTAATGTGGCCAAATATATAAACAATTACCCCGAAGAGCAGCGCTAATCTAATATTAGCAATGAGTCTGTGTAGACGATTCAACAATAATCCAATGACATGTCAGCGGATAAGGTTACTTTAAAACTATTATCCTTTAATCACCTTGATTTAAGTCAAAGTTCCTTTCATATACCTCAAATATTAAAATAACCCCATCTGAGCATCGGTTATTTGCGCAAAAGACAAATTAATAAAGGGTAAAATTCCATCAGCGACCGGTAATAATTGTTTGTCGATATAATGTTGATAATCAATTGGACTGGTAATGTATTCGATGGGCTCAGGGCCATTCATGGTCATTACGTAGTGAATTATTCCCCTATTTTGATATTGCAGGCTACGACCTAGTTGGGCATTTTTTTGATCAGCAATTCGAGCTGCCTTCACTTGTGGAGGGATATTTTTAACATAATCTGATAACTTGCGACGTAGACGCTTAGTATAAACTAATTGCTGATCTAACTCACCACTCTCCGTTTTTTCAACGGTCTCTAGAATTAAGGCTATGGGATCTTTATCATCGAAAATTAGCTGGTAAAGTTGTTGCTGAAAATTTTGCGCCAGCACTGTCCAATCACTACGGACGCTTTCAAGGCCCTTAAATATTAATTTTTTCTGACCATTTTGTTGCTCTAAAATACCGGCATAACGTTTTTTACTACCGAGTTCACTACCTCGGATGGTTGGCATTAAAAATCGACTGTAAAGGGTTTCAAATTCTAGCTCTAACTCGCAGGGTAATTGATGTTGCTGCTGGATCAGTTGATGCCAACGTTGATTAATATCACGGGCGAGTTCTTGACCGATCTGCTGGGCTTGTTGGCTATTGTATTGCTGACCAATGAGCACGAATACAGAGTCGGTGTCTCCGTATATTACTTGATGTTTTTCTTCAATCCATTGCGCTGTTTGTTGAATGATCTCATGGCCACGCATCGTAATAGAACTGGCTAATCGGGTATCGTAAAAGCGACAACCACCGGAGCCTAGCACGCCATAAAAAGAATTCATGATGATTTTTATCGCCTGTGATCTTGGTTGGTCATTTTGTTTTTTTGCTTGATCCCGTTGCTGCCATAAATCGGTGATAATTTGTGGTAAGAAGTGCTTGTCCCGTGAAAACAACGCTCCCTTAAAGCCTGAAATCGCATTTTCTGGTGCATTAAGCCCTTCAATCAAACCCATTGGATCTATTTTGAACGTCCGAATAATTGACGGATACAAGCTTTTAAAGTCAAGTACCAACACATTATCATATAAGCCAGGTTTTGAGGTCATCACATAGCCACCAGGACTGGCTAAGCCACCGTCGGGTGGTAAATTCGGGGCAATATAACCAGCACGATGTAATTTAGGTAAATATAAATTAGTGAAGGCGGCCACCGAGCCACCGACGCGATCTAAAGGTAACCCGGTCAGTTTAGTGCGAAAAATTAAAAATTCCAACAATTGTGTCTTGGCAAAAATGTCGGTCACTAAGCGGCAATCTTCTAAGTTGTAGGCCGCTAGGGCTGGCTTGTTATGGGCGAAATTATGATTGATTTCCGCCATGCGATTATGAACATCATCGGAAATTTTCCCACGATTGAGAATACTTTGACCAACAAAATCAAGACTAAAACTGGCAAAATGGTAGGTGGCTGTTTTAAGAGCGTCAATACCATCAATGACCACTCGTCCTGGAATAGTAATGTAGCCATTGTTGTCATTGGCTGAGTCACGCCAATAGGCAAAGCTTTGACCACGGCCTAAACGTAATTTTTTGCCATGGTATTGGGCGCGCTTAATTAATAATCTAAAATCAAAATTAATCACATTCCAGCCAATAATAATGTCGGGATCAAACTGGTTGATAACGAATTCGAGCTGTTCCAGTAATTGCGCTTCATTGTCGACCCATTGGATATAATCAGGTGCGGGTTCGGTGTCACCAATCATAATTACTTTTTCGTAATCAGGATGGTGGAAGCCAATAGAATAAAGCTCGCCATGCTGCGAGCACTCAATATCTAACGATAAAGTTTTAAGTTGTGGTACATAGTCACAGGGTCTGACTTTCGCTTGATTGCATTCTAAGTAACCACTGCGCTGACCGATGTGACCTTTAAATTCAATGCCACCACAAATAAGCCGTTCCATTAGGTAACGCTGATCCAGGCGGAAGTCGCTTTCAAAACTAATTATACCCGCTTGATGGATAATCGCTTTAGCGGCGCGACTGTCTTTGATGTTATTAAAATAACAGGCGCTAATGGGGTTTGATGAAAAGTCAGTGAGTGCTAAGGTTTTGATCGAAACGAAAACCTCTTGTTGTTGTAATAATTGTCGACTGAATGCTAGATCATCGTTTTTGATAAAAAACAGTGGCTGTTGATCACTAATATTAAGCTTTACTGCACCGTTGTCGGTAATAATCCACAATTGAATATGTGGGCTACGGTTGATGTCGATGCTTTGTTGGGTTAATAAAAAACCTGAGTTCGGTGTCATATTATTTAATAATTTTAGTTTTGATTTTATTGATGATATCAGCTTCCATTGTTGCTGGTTTTCCGGCTAAATACCATAAGGCAAGAGTTAGAGATGTATAGATAATTGCGCCAACCATAATTTTTAGCACCAGTATTAACCAAGGTGCTACAGTCAACATATCTGACAATTGCAGTAAGGTAAAATACATCACTATGCCAGCAAACACCGGGCGCCATATGGCTGCGACAATATCAATGATCGCAACATTACAACGTTTAGAGACTAACGCGCTCACCACGATAAAAGTCAATATGCCAATAAATATCCGTGAATAAGCGATGCCGATTAACCCTAAATATTGATAAGCAGGGTACAACGAGGCAATGGTTAGCGCCGCCGTAAACCATGAGATATAGGCGGTATACTTTACATGACCAGTAATGGTCAGTAAGTTGATCGAGGTGCCATACATTGCAGTCGCCATGGCAAAAAAGACTAAGCCATTAATGATTGGCACAATGGGTAGCCATTTATCTCCGCCGCCTAAAAATATCGGGATCAGTTCTTGAGACACCGCACCAAAACCTAAAGCAACAGGAATAGCGACTAATGTCATGGCCGATAAGGCTTTTAAGTAGGCAGCTATTAAGCGTGTCGGCTCCGTTTTTAGTTTAACTAACGCGGGTACAAGTACACGAGAAAAAGGTTGTTGAACCTCAGTGACAGCCATAAATGATAATTCAGTGGCCCAACGATAAAAACCTAAATTGGTGGCAGTCGTCATACCTGATAACAACAGAATATCACCTTGCTGGGAGATATAGTCAGCAAAATTACGTACGAGTACCCATTGGGAAAACCCCCAAATCTCAGAAAACTTTTTCAAGGTGAATTGGGGTCGGTAATGGCACATAATATAACTGATAATGACCTCAATACTGCTGGCTATCAATGTGCCTACCACTAGCGCCATATAAGATTGATAATAAAATGCCAATGCGATAGTGACTGCCGTTGACAGTATTTTAGGAAAGACTTTAAATGAAAAATCCTTTGAAAATTGCATCTCTTTTTGGAATTTGACAATACCTATATTTTCAAAGCCTTTGATTAAGGTCGCTGCTGCCACTATGTAAACAATAAACTCAATTCTGGCATCCTCATACCACTGGGCGATATAAGGGGCGACGATCATTAAAATAGCCGAAACCACTAACGCTTGTAGAATACGAATAGTCCAAGCGGTATTAAAATCGTCATCGGTGGCGTTGTTATTTTGAATAAGTGCCCAATTGACTCCAAATTCAAAGAGTAAAGAAATTAATCCAAAAATAACTAATACAGTAGCGACCAAACCAAAATCTTCTGGCACCAATAATCTGGCTAAAAATGCAGAACTGATAAAGCCCATGCCTTTTACGCTCCAGCGCATGGCAACATACCAACGGGCACCATTAAAAACTTGTTTTGAAAGTGAATTTGTTTTTGTCATCGCGGGAGAAATGCTCGTTGAATGAAAGAGATTATCACAAATTATAGCACTGATTTAAAAAAAGAATAAGGCCGCGAAAGCGACCTTATTAATTGGGATAATATTATTGATTAAATCGAATAATCAACCACTTCATAACCTAGCGCGGTTAGTTGTGGCCGTAGTGTTTTTGCGTCGCCAACCACCACAATAATCATCTCTTCAATCTTAAGTTGTTGCTTAGCTAAGGTGTTAATTTCTTGCTTGCTGATAGTCTTAACGATGTTAGCACGGGTTTTTACAAAATCTGGCGCTAGATTATATTCTAAAATTTGGGCCAAAAATGCAAGTTTCGCACTCGGAGTTTCATATTTTAAGGCATCTCGCTGGTTAACGGCATTGCGCATAAACTGTAATTCCTCATCGCTAATACCCTCGTTGGCGTATTGTTTAATCTCTTTAACAATCTCGATGATCGATTTATCGGTAACATCACTTCTTACTTCAGCGCCTACGGTAAAAGTGCCTGAAAACTTATTGCCATTGAAATAAGAGCTGGCCCCGTAGGTATAGCCTTTGTCTTCACGTAAATTAAGATTAATCCGGCTATTAAATGCACCACCTAAGGTGAAATTCATTAAGCCAGACTTATAATAATCGCCATTAATATCATGCTTTAGGGCGCGTTTACCGATTCGAATAGCCGATTGTGCCGCTTGATCTTTATTGACTAAATAAATCACGCCTGCTTTAGTGGTTGGTGGAGCGAGTTTTAGCTCAAGCTGTGTACTTTTACCTTGCCAAGTATCGAGTATTTTTAATTCTTTAGTTAGCTGCTGTTGTGGCAAGTTTGAGACTAAAATGATTTGAGCATCGCTTGGCTTGACTAGGTGTTGATAGAAATCTTTGACATCATCCAAGGTGATTGTTTTTAATGTTGTCTCATTACCACCGCCCGATGTTGCAGCAATATCGTCAGCATGTAATAACTGGCGATAAGCCGTTGAGGCTAAATACCCAGCATCTTTCTTACTGTTAATCGCGCCTTGAATTGCATTGGTTTTTAGCCGTGAGAACTCAGAGGCTAGAAACGCTGGTTGTAATAATTTCTCTTTGACTAAGGCAAGAGTTTGCGGGAAGTTATTACTTAGGCTATTTATATCAATAAATAAATATTGATTTGACGCTGAAAAACTAACGGAACTGCCAAGCTTTTGTAATTCATTACTCATCATTTCATTGCTACGAGTCGTGGTCGACTCATTTAGCATGCTCGCCAGTAATGAAGCGGTGCCAGCTTTGTTTTTTGACTCGTAATAGTGACCCGCCGGAATTTTTAATAACATTGAGGTGGTAGGTGTTTCTAAGCTTTGGCTGCCCAGTACATCAATACCATTAGCCAATTGCTGTTGCCACATTTGAGGGACTTGAATACTGTCAATATTACCTACTTTTGGCATCACGCTTCGATCAAAATTATCCGTGGCACGGCGTATCAGTAGTTGTTGCGCTGACACTTGTTTGATGTTTGATAAGTCACGTTGTGGCGAGACAAAATTGTCTTTGGCAGCGATGGCGTTCAATTGCCCTTTTGGCACCACACTCATGATAACAGCCGCTTTGTTTTTTACATATTGGTTAAACACGCGAATAACGTCAGCTTTAGTAACGGTGGTGTAGCGTTTGATGTCTTGTTCAATGTAATTTGGATTGCCAGTAAACGTTTCGTTGGCCGCAAGTTGACTCACTTTACCAGAAACACTTTGTAGCCCAAAAATAAAGCTACTTTCCATTCGTGCGCTAATTTTTATTAGGTCGTCATCTTGGACTCCACGTTGTTCAAATTCAACCAGTGCTTGACGCATACTTTGCTCAAGATCCGCTAAGGTTTTTCCTGAATCAGGATTTAAATAAGCACGGAAGCTTAAAGTACAGGCTAATTCTGCACAGGGGTGACCAACACCAGCATAGACAGCATCTTGAGTTTTAACCATGTTCTTGTACAAAATAGATGTTTTGCCACCCCCTAATATTTGAGCCAAGACATCTAATGGTGCTTCATCTGCATGACGAACATAAACCGTTGGCAATGTCATGGAAATCATCGGTAATTGAACGTTATCTTCTAATGAAATATAGCGATCTTGATCTAAAGTCACCATTGCCTTTTGTGGCATTGCTACAGCAGGTCCTTTAGGAATTGAGCCAAAATATTTTTTGACTAACGCTAATGTTTTGGCTGGTTCGATGTTACCACCAATGGTAATTGTGGCATTATTAGGACCATACCAAGTTAAAAAGAAATCTTTTAAGTCATTAACATCAACGCGATTAAGATCATCCATAAAACCAATCACAGGCCATGAATAAGGGTGATTAACAGGATAAAGGGCAGCAGACACTAATTCATTAACGCGACCATAAGGACGATTATCAATCCGTTGTCCGCGCTCATTTTTAACCGTTTCACGTTGTACTTCGAATTTTTCCTGGGTAACACTGTCCACTAAAAAACCCATACGGTCGGACTCTAGCCACAGCATTTTTTCTAATTGGTTTACCGGTACTGTTTCAAAGTAATTGGTGCGATCGGTATTGGTGGTGCCATTTAATGTCCCGCCAGCTTCAGTAATTATTTTAAAATGCTGTTCATCTGCAACATTGTCAGACCCTTGAAACATCATGTGTTCAAAGAAATGAGCGAAGCCAGACTTGCCAATGTCTTCACGGGCTGAACCCACATGATAGGTGATATCGACATGGACTAAAGGATCTGAATTATCTTGATGTAATATCACCGTTAACCCATTATCTAACTGATATTTTTGATAAGGGATAACAATTTTTGAACTATCGTTTTTAACTTCTTCGATAAAATTGATGCCAGCGATGTTAGCAATTGTTGATGGCTGTGGGGCTATTGCTTGGTTAGTTGTTTGGTTACAAGCAGACAGTAAGCCGATCATCACGGGAATGGTCCATGTTTTCAAGGTGATTCTCCAGTATTTATATTGAGTAGCAGCTTACAGGATGTTGGTTAATAAATTAAGAAGTGAATTGTAATAATTAGTGTTTACAATGTGTAAAAAGCCAGCGAATTGCTGGCGCTAAGTAGGACTATTTTAATCGGTCTAAACCACGGCGCAGGTCATCAATTAAATCAGCAACATCTTCTAAACCTATATGCACTCGAATCACTGGGCCCGCCGCTTGCCATGTAGTGGCGCTACGTAAATAATCTAAACCGTTAACTTGTAAGATCAGGCTTTCAAAGCCGCCCCATGAGAAGCCCATCTTAAAATGACTCATGCCATCAAGCAGCGCAGTGATCTGTTGTTCATTGCCACGATTTAAGACAAAGGAAAATAAACCATTGGAACCTTTAAAATCGCGTTTAAAAAATTGATGTCCCGGGCAATCACTAAAAGCAGGGTGCAGTATTTTATCGACTTCCGGTTGCTCGCTTAGCCATTGTGCGACTTTGAGTGCGCTGGCTTGGTGCTGTTTGAGTCGAACACTTAAGGTACGTAACCCACGCATCGCTAAGTAAGCATCATCGGGAGATACACATTGACCCAGCAAATAACTGTGTTCACGTAATTGTGGCCAGTATTGTTCATTAGCTACTGCGGTGCCGATCATTGCATCGGAATGACCAACAATGTATTTTGTCGCTGCCTGAATTGAAATGTCGACCCCAAAATCAAAAGGCTTAAAATTAACCCCTGCGCCCCATGTATTGTCAAGCATCACAATAATATCTGACTGATGCGCCACTTGAGCTAAGGTCGGGACATCTTGTACTTCCATCGTATTAGAGCCTGGCGATTCTAAAAACAACACCCGGGTATTCGGTTTAATTAACTCGCTGATACCAGCGCCAATCATTGGATCGTAATAGGTTGTTTCAATACCTAAATTACGTAATATTTTATTGCAAAAGTCACGGGTTGGCTCATAAGCTGTATCGACCATTAATAAATGATCGCCAGTTTTTAAGAATGATAATAGCGCACCGGTTATTGCTGCTGTACCACAAGGGTAAAGCGCACAGCCAGCACCGCCTTCAATCTCGCTCATCGCTTCGCTAAATGCAAACGTAGTAGAAGTGCCTCGACGACCATAAAATAATGTTTTGTTCGCGCGATTGGCGATGGCATGTTTCATTTCACTGACACTGTCAAAAACAATGGTTGAAGCCCGTTGTACGGGGGGATTAACTGCACCATGAGTCCATTCTTTTTTACGCCCAGCGCTAATTATTTTTGTGTCATGTTTCATCAATGATTGCCTTATAAGATGTCTAGATGTCTATTAAACGAGATATTAGGTTGTTTTGCACCTGTTTTTTACTGATTGGTAGATGTAAATGATCTAATAAATAATTTATGCTAGCATCGCGCGGATATTCCATGTCACTTCGTTAGAGATAATTATGCCGACCCAACAATTATTAGCGCCCATTTTAAGTTTCCTACAATGCGAAACGCCTGATGCTTGGATTAATGAGGCCAAAAAACCAGAAAATTTACCGATTATTTTACGGGACCATTTAGCCTGTGAGCTCAAGGCTGGGCAGACCGCAATGCATATGGTGCGAAAATATGCGGCGGATAAAGCCAGTGGACAAATATTAGCCCAATGGTTTCAACCTTTTGAAGCGTATTTATATCGCCAAGAGGGCGACTTAAAGTCATTGGCTCAATCGAACAAAATTTCTAAATCCTTAGTGCCAAAAAATGATTCTGAATTTTGCCGCGAGTTAATCGATAAAATGGTTTTGCTGATCAAAGAAGAGTTGCATCATTTTTATCAGGTATTAGAAATCATGGAAGGGCGCAACATTCCTTTTGAAAATAGTAGTGCTGGTCGTTATGCCAAAGGCATGATGAAACATGTGACGACGCATGAGCCCAATACATTAATTGATAAGTTGATTATTGGTGCCTATATTGAAGCACGCTCGTGTGAGCGCTTTGCTAAATTAGCACCATATTTAGCCGATGATCTTAACAAGTTCTATGTCTCGTTATTGCGTTCTGAAGCGCGCCATTATCAGGATTATTTAGCGTTAGCCCAACAAATAGCGGGTCAAGATATCAGTGAACGTGTTGCATATTTTGGTAAAGTAGAGGCTGAACTGATCATGACACCAGACCAAGATTTTAAGTTTCACAGTGGCGTGCCAAATTTAGTTTAATATTGAGTCATTGATTTTCATTGCTTTATTATCATATAATTGATTTTTTATGTAGAAATTAGTGAAGTGTTATGGGTTTTAACAACTTAATCGAAGATTTGATCAGTTTACCATCGCTGCCACAGGCTTATCATCGTTGTTGTCAGTTGTTAGAGCAAGAGAATACCGATTCGAAAGCGCTTGCCGATGTCGTCGCCGTTGAACCAGCGATGACGATTAGCGTGTTAAAGTTAGTCAATAGCGCCTTTTATAATATCCCACGATCCATTGATCGCATTGATCATGCCATTTCAATTCTTGGTCACCAAGACTTTAAACAACTTATTTTAACGGCATCGGTGGTTAAAGTGGTCGATAGCCTGGCCCATGGTGAGGTCGCAATTGATGTTTTTTGGCGGCATAGTATTTTAACGGCACTAATCGCTCGACGTTTGGCTTTACATGCTTATATTACCAATTGCGAACGGTTATTTATTACGGGATTATTACATGATGTCGGACAGCTGATTTATTTTGATCTTAAACCGAAAAAAGCGCTTGAAGTATGTGCATTAATTAATAAATATCATATTAATGTTAATGTCGCGGAAGATAAAATCTTGGGTTTTGAGCATCAGAATTTAGGCAGTAAGCTATGTCAGCATTGGCAACTCCCTGCCTGGTTAGATCAAACCATTGCCCACCAATATAAGCCAAGTGAAGCAGGGGAGTTTGAATTAGAAGCATCGATTATTTATCTCGCTAGTATAATGGCTAGTGAATATTATCCGGGGTTAACGGATCAGGAAACAGAGTTTGATGAGCTTGGTGACTCAAGGATGATCGCTCAAGCTTGGAATAAACTCAATATTAATGACAGCATTGCCAAAGAAGCACTTGATGAAGCATTAGAAGAACTTGAAGGGGTGCTTGAAAGTATCACCCCGACTGTTAAGTTACCTCAAACAAATTAAAGGGCGGGGATCCTAACCCAGCCTTCCATTAATACCCGAGCACTACGGCTCATGATGGCTTTGGTGACTGTCCACTGATGGTTTTCCAGAATGGCTTGGGCACCGACTTTTAATGTACCCGAAGGGTGACCAAAACAAACGGAACTGCGAGCGCCGCCACCGGCCGCTAAGTTAACTAAGGTGCCAGGCACGGCTGCTGCTGTACCAATGGCTACTGCCGCAGTTCCCATCATTGCATGATGTAATTTCCCCATAGATAACGCGCGAACATTTAGATCGATATCGTTACTAGTAATAGCTTTACCACTGGAAGATGCATAGTTAGCAGCTGGACTTACGAACGCAATTTTCGGGGTATGTTGTCGAGTTGCTGCTTGATCTATCTGGTCGATTAGTCCCATTTTAACCGCGCCATAGGCACGAATAGTTTCAAATCGGGCGAGGGCTTGCTCATCGCCATTAATTGCTTCTTGTAATTCAGTGCCTTGATAACCAATATCGACAGCATTAACAAAAATAGTCGGGATCCCGGCATTAATCATCGTGGCCTGAAAGCTGCCAACGCCAGGAACATTGAGGGTGTCGATTAAATTCCCGGTGGGAAACATCGTGCCGCCAGCTCCCGGGTTAATAAATTGCACTTCAACTTCCGCTGCGGGAAAAGTCACGCCATCGAGTTCAAAATCACCGGTTTCTTGTACTTGACCATTGGTGATAGGAACTTGAGCAATAATGGTCTTTTCGATATTCGCTTGCCAAATCCTAATGGTTGCAATGCCATTGTCAGGGACGTTTTTAGAGTCAACTAAGCCATTGCTAATGGCAAAGGAGCCAACTGCGGCGGATAAATTTCCACAATTACCGCTCCAGTCGACAAAAGGTTTATCGATGGCCACTTGGCCGAATAAATAGTCGACATCGTGATCATCTTTAGTGCTTTTAGCGACAATCACCGTTTTACTGGTGCTGGAAGTGGCCCCGCCCATGCCGTCGGTTTGTTTGCCGTAGGGATCGGGGCTACCGATCACTCGTAGCAATAATGCATCACGGATTGGTCCTGCAATTTGTGCGGCAAGTGGTAAATCAGCAAGGTTAAAGAACACTCCTTTACTGGTGCCACCACGCATATAAGTGGCGGCGATTTTTATTTGTGGCTGATGAGTCATTAATTCTGTCCCTTCCTATGTATTAGCTTCTAAAAAATCTTGAGCAAAGCGTTGTAATACACCACCCGCTTGATAAATAGATACTTCTTCAGCGGTATCGAGACGACAAACTACCGGGACTTCTATCGATTCACCATTGAGGCGGTTAATCACCAAGATTAAATCAGCCCGTGGTGCCGCTTGGCCAATCACATCGAAGGTTTCGCTGCCGTCTATAGCATAGGTGTGGCGGTTTTCACCGGATTTGAATTCCAATGGCATCACGCCCATACCGACTAGGTTGGTACGGTGAATACGTTCAAAACCTTCAGCAACAATCGCTTCAACGCCCGCTAAACGAACACCTTTGGCCGCCCAATCTCGAGATGAACCTTGACCGTAATCGGCTCCTGCTACGATAATTAGCGGTTGTTTACGATCCATATAAATCTCGATTGCTTCCCACATCCGAGATTCTTTGCCTTCGGGTTCAATCCGTGCAAATGAACCTTGCTTAATCTCACCATTATCTTGTCTAACCATTTCGTTCAACAACTTAGGATTAGCAAAAGTGGCGCGCTGTGCCGTGAGGTGATCGCCGCGATGGGTCGCGTAGGAATTGAAATCGACTTCGGGTAAACCCATTTTATCGAGGTAAGCACCGGCCGCACTATCGAGCTGAATCGCATTGGATGGCGACAAGTGATCAGTGGTGATGTTATCGCCTAGTACAGCAAGCGGTCGCATGCCTTTCATGGTGCGTTCACCAGCGAGCGCGCCTTCCCAATAAGGTGGACGACGAATATAGGTACTTTGTGGACGCCATTTATATAATGGATCATTGTCTTCGCCATAATCAACGGTTAAGTCGAACATCGGCTCATAAACACTGCGGAAGTGTTCTGGCTTAACGCTGGTGGCAATCACTTGATCAATTTCATCATCGCTTGGCCAAATGTCTTTAAGTGTGACTGGCTTGCCATCATGATCGATGCCTAACACGTCATTTTCGATATCGAAACGAATGGTGCCAGCTATCGCATAGGCGATGACTAATGGCGGTGAGGCTAAAAAGGCTTGTTCGGCATGGGGATGAATTCGACCATCAAAATTACGATTACCCGATAATACGGCAGTGGTGTATAAATCCCGGTCAATAATTTCTTGTTTAATCGCCGGATCTAATGCGCCACTCATGCCATTACATGAGGTACAAGCAAAGGCAACGATACCAAAACCCAGTTGCTCTAATTCAGATAATAACTTAGCTTCTTCTAAATATAACTGCACGGTTTTAGAACCCGGAGCTAGTGAGGTCTTGACCCAAGGCTTACGGGTTAGCCCTTTAGCATTAGCGTTACGGGCCAATAATCCGGCCGCAATCATATTGCGTGGGTTACTGGTGTTGGTACAGCTGGTGATTGCACCAATGATCACCGCACCATCGGGCATTTCCCCTGGTTCGTTTTCAACTTTACCGCTGATCCCGCGCTTGGCTAAATCCGTGGTTGCCACTCGATTATGCGGATTAGACGGCCCGGCAATGTTACGCACCACGGTTGATAAATCAAAAGTGATGACACGTTCGTATTGAGCGGTGACTAAATCATCGCCCCATAAACCGGTATGTTTGGCGTAGGTTTCAACCAATTTAATTTGTTCATCATCACGACCTGTGAGTTTGAGATAATCAATGGTCTTTTGATCGATATAAAACATTGCTGCAGTCGCGCCAAATTCTGGCGTCATATTGGCAATGGTCGCGCGATCCCCAAGGTTAAGCTGCATCGTGCCTTCACCAAAGAATTCAAGATAGCTTGAGACCACTTTTTGTGCCCGTAAAAATTCTGTTAATGCTAATACAATATCGGTTGCGGTGATCCCACTGTGGCGCTGGCCAATAATTTCAACCCCAATAATATCCGGTAATCTCATGTAGGAAGCGCGACCAAGCATCACACTTTCTGCTTCGAGGCCACCAACACCTAAGGCGATGACGCCTAATGCATCAACCATTGGCGTGTGGCTGTCTGTGCCCACTAAGGTATCAGGAAAGGCGACGCCATCACGAGATTGAATCACAGGAGACATTCGTTCGAGATTAATTTGGTGTAAAATACCATTGCCAGAGGGAATAACATCAATATTTTTAAAGGCGGTTTTCGTCCAGTTGATAAAATGAAAACGGTCTTCGTTACGACGATCTTCAATCGCCCGGTTTTTGGCAAAAGCGTCTTCTTCAAAGCCGCCGAATTCAACCGCTAACGAATGGTCGATCACGAGCTGCGTCGGAACGACCGGATTAACTTTGGCTGGATCACCGCCTTTTTCTGCAATCGCATCGCGTAAGCCGGCTAAATCAACTAATGCTGTTTGGCCTAAAATATCATGACAAACCACCCGGGCAGGGTACCAAGGGAAATCAAGATCTTGTTTACGTTCAATTAATTGTTTTAATGAGTCGACTAAGCTCGCTGGATCACACCGGCGAACTAAATTTTCAGCCAGCACCCGTGAGGTATAGGGTAATTTTTCATAGGCGCCAGGACTAATTTCATTGACGGCGGCACGGGTATCGAAATAATCGAGTTGGGTACCAGGTAAGCGTTTTCGATGTGTTGTATTCATAGCGGGTTCCACGGATCTCTTAACAGGGCCGATCCTAGTTCAAGGATCGGCAGCGAGCTTATACTTATTATTAGCGCTCGTTAATTGGGGTGACTTTTCTTGGTTCGCTACCGGTGTAATCGGCACTTGGTCGAATAATACGGTTATTTGTACGTTGCTCCATGACATGAGCGGCCCAACCGGTTAGACGTGAACACACAAAGATTGGGGTAAATAACTTCGTTGGGATCCCCATGTAGTTGTAAGTTGAAGCATGGAAGAAATCGGCATTACAGAACAATTTTTTCTCGTCCCACATAAATTCTTCACAGGCGACCGAAATATCATACAGAGAAGTATCACCATTCTCAGCGGCTAATTTTTGTGACCATTGTTTAATGATGACATTACGCGGATCCGAGGTGCTATAAATAGCGTGACCAAAGCCCATGATTTTTTCTTTGTTGGCTAACATTTTTGCCATTTCTTCTTTGGCATGGCTCGGTGAATCAAACTTCAAAATCATATCCATGGCGGCTTCATTTGCGCCACCATGCAATGGACCTCGCAAAGTACCAATAGCGCCAGTGATACAAGAATACATATCTGATAATGTTGAAGCACAAACACGGGCGGTAAAAGTGGATGCATTAAACTCATGTTCGGCATATAAAATTAATGACACATCTATCACCCGGCGATGCTGTTCTGACGGGGAGGTGCCATTCAGTAATTTAAGGAAATGGCCACCGAGAGATTGTTCATCGGTAACACAATCAATTTCAACATTGTCATGGCTATAACGATACCAAAAAATCATGATCGCAGGGAAGGCGGCTAATAAACGATTAGCGGCTACTTGCTGCATACTAAAATCACTTTCGGGTTCTAAATTACCAAGAAATGAACAACCCGTACGCATCACATCCATTGGATGGGCATCTTTAGGAATTAGCTTTAACACTTCTTTTAATGCTTTGGGTAAATCGCGCATTTCAAATAACTGTGCTTTGTAGGTTGATAGCTGTGCCGAATTAGGTAATTCGCCATTAAATAATAAAAAAGCCACTTCTTCAAAGGTTGCATTGTCCGCTAAATCTGAGACATCATAACCACAGTAAGTTAATCCTGAACCGCTTTTACCGACAGTACATAAAGTTGTTTCGCCGGCTGATTGACCACGTAAACCAGCACCTGATAATTTTTTATCGCTCATTGCTCAATTCCTTATTGATTATTATATATCGATGGCGTTGATGTTAATGCCTCAAAGCCATGGGAAAATTCGGTTATTTCTCTTGGCTAAAAAGGTTATCTAGTTTTTGCTCATATTCGTGATAACCTAAAAATTCATAGAGATCGACGCGACTTTGCATCGTATCGACTACATCACGCTGGTGGCCATTTTTACGCACTGACTTGAGAACATTAAGAGCGGCATTGTTTGCTGCTCGGAAGATACTTAATGGATAAAGCACCATATCTGCCCCTGCGTCACCAAGCTGTTTTGTGTCAAATAACTCTGTTTTACCAAACTCAGTCATATTGGCTAAAATAGGCACGCCTACGGCATCTTTAAATTGACGATATTGAGTTAATTCGGTCAATGCTTCGGCAAAAATCATATCGGCACCTGCAGCGACATAGGCTTTGGCACGCTCAATCGCAGACTCTAAACCCTCAACGGCTAACGCATCGGTCCGAGCCATAATGACAAAATCTGGATTGGTACGCGCATCGACTGCTGACTTTATCCGATCAACCATTTCTTCGGTCGAAACCACAGCTTTATTCGGACGATGGCCACAACGTTTTTGTGAGACCTGATCTTCCATGTGAACCGCCGCAACGCCAGCGCGTTCAAATTCCCTGATGGTACGGGCGATGTTAAATGAACCACCCCAACCGGTATCAATATCAACCAATAACGGAACATCGGTCGCTGCGGTAATTCGCGAGGCGTCGGTCACCACATCATTCATTGAGGTCATGCCTAAATCAGGTAAACCAAACGAGGCATTAGCGACGCCAGCACCGGATAAATAAATGGCATTAAAACCAGCTTGTTCCGCCATTAGAGCAAAGTAAGCATTCACCGTTCCAATAATTTGTAAGGGTTGTTCTTGTTCGATCGCGGTGCGAAAACGTGCACCTGCAGAGAGTTTAGTCATCATAGAATCCTTTAGTTATTCGCAGCGATTAAACTTAATCGTTGCTCGGTATTTTTTCGGGCAGCACTAATATGGCGTTTCATTAGTAACTGGGCCAATTCACCGTCACGTGCTGCAATAGCTTCGACAATTCGACGATGTTCTTTAAATGCTTTTTGCGGCCGGGTTGTTTCGGCGCTACACTGAAAACGGTACATTCTAATAATGTGGTATAAATCTATGGTTAAGGTATTGATCAAGGTTCTATTTTTAGAACCAGTGATAATCAAGTAATGGAAATCTAAATCGCCTTGCTGTTGATAATAGCTATCGCCCTGCTGCAATTGTTCTGATTGCTCATGACTTAATAACAGGTTTTCGAGTTCTTTAATCTCGTCATCGGTCATGTTTTCAGCCGCTAGTTGAGCGGCCATCCCTTCGAGCACTTCGCGAACCTTAAATAAATCACTTAACTCATTAATATCGAGTGAAACCACTCGTGCGCCCACATGAGGAATGCGCTCAATCAGTTTTTGCGATTCTAGCCGGCTGATTGCTTCGCGCAGTGGACCGCGGCTAATGCCATAGGTTGCAGCAAGCTCTTGTTCATTTATTTTGCTGCCGTTAGGGATTTCACCTTTAATAATAGCGGTTTGAATTTTGGTTAGGACCTGCTCGGCTAAGGTGAGCGAAGTTTTAACACTATTTTTTTGCTTACTCTTTAAAATCGCCACTGACATCTGTCCAACTTAGTAATATTACTTTATCAATTTA
>SPKZ01011000.1_pt1 | contig 30604 bp, 24 predicted proteins | sample 2456571 | NCBI WGS metagenome assembly SPKZ01 (sample SAMN11192286, study PRJNA482655) | marine metagenome | biome: ENVO:00000447; feature: ENVO:00000244|ENVO:00000211|ENVO:00000569|ENVO:00002023; material: ENVO:00002151; isolation source: ocean water from marine abyssalpelagic zone ... | reverse complement strand
CCGCAACATGAATGAGCCATCAGGTCGTGCGATAGCTGCCGTGCACAACGACAGTTATAGTACATAGTTTACAATAACTAAAAAAGCCCGCATATTACGGGCTTTTTTATTACTATGCTATTACTGTTCCCAGTACGCTTCTTCTAAGCTGTCTTCTTTTTCAGGAAGCCCTTTCGATAATCGTGGTGAATGTTGGTTAAGCATTTCAAAACTGACACGATTTGAGTATTTACAAATTTGAGCAAACGATGAGTAAGACAACGCTTTATCCATATGCTTACTCGAGTTCGGAAAATATTGCTGATGATAATGATTAGCCGCCATATCATGCAATAGAGCAGATAATGCCCCATCCCCCGCGCCATTGGTATTTTTAATGTTAGCAGGACCACCCATATAAGGTTCGATGTGCGAAATGACTAATAACGGTGATGAACAATCGCTTTTCCGCATTGGCCGACTAAATTCGTATTGATTAAAGTCTGTTATCGTTCCTGTACGCAATGGGTTGGTTGTTTGGCGGCGGCTGTCATGCTCGGTAAAACCCGACAAATACAAGCCATGAGCGCCAGCGGTCAATAGCACTAGATCTGCGACTTCCAGAGTTTTCACACTCGCGGCTAACAAGTCTCTTTCGCCCGTCAATACTTCAGCTTCTTCTTCATTCATCGCCACCACACTAATATGTTGATCAATGAAATTTAACCACCACGATGGATCCTGAGCAATAATTTGCTTAGTGCCTAAACTTAGCACAACGGGTACATCATGTTCGTTTGCGTAGTTGACAGCGGTCATAGTCGCTTGATCTATTGTGTCATCACCATCAACCCGCATTAAATATGCACTAATCACTAATGCTGAAGAGGATTTAACAACATCTTTGTCAATAGACCCAGAAGTGAGTGCATTAGACATACCGCGGTTAAATGCAAACGTTCGCTCACCATCACTACAAATTAACGTAAAACAACGACCAATTGGGCCAGATACTGGCTGAAGAATGTCTAAATCAACTTTAGAACTGGTATTACAAAGATACTTATAAGCATAGCCTTTAGCACGGATAGGATCGCTAATGACACCAAACAACACACTACGATCATCAGACAACACAGAATAGTTATGTAAGGTATTACCAATAGTCCCACCGGCATATTCGTGACTAATTAAATTTTCTGATAATAACCGATTATAGATAAGCTCAGCTTGCTGATCATCAACAAGACAAGAGGTCCCTTTAATTAAACCAAATTGCTCAAGGAATTGTTCATTAACTGGCGCTTCAATATCAACTAAGGTTTGATCGATACCACAGATATGACTGGTAATGTCAGCCTTAGTCGCTTCATTGCTCACTTTACGGGTTGTGACCGGGAAATAATGTTTAATTTTACGCTGACCAGGAAATTTCATTTGCAAACCTAAATATTGACACGCTTACCACTACTCAACTTAGTGATAAATAATTGGAATGCTATTTTAAACTAAAGTAGCACGCCAAGTCATAATATTAAGAATTTTTGTGATAAAGCCCGCGCTATCGTTGCTTTTATACTAAACCCAGCTAACCATTTGTTGATCGATCAGTTGTTTTAGCATCAAAATATGATCGCTGTGATCATTTAGCGCTGGAATATAATGATAATTCACTCCACCAGCCTGTTGGAAGATACCTCTATTTTCCTCAGAAATCTCTTCCAAGGTTTCTAAACAATCAACAGAAAAAGCAGGACAGATAATATCGATATTTTTAATGCCATTGACTGGCAAATCGCCAAGCACAACATTGGTATATGGACTAAGCCAAGTGGCTTTACCAAAACGAGATTGATATGATATCGTCCACTGCTCAGGTGTTAGCTTTAAGTTTTTAGCCAATGCCTGTGCCGTACGAAGACATTGTTCTTGATAAGGGTCGCCTGCATCAACATAACGTTGAGGCATACCATGAAATGACATCACCAACAATTGTGATTCACTATGCTTGGCACGGCTGGCATGAACACTATTTGCTAATGCCTGAATATATTGCGGATTATCACAATAATCCATCACCATTCTAACTTCAGGTAAGTAACGAGTTTTCATTAAAATTTTGGCTATTTGATCATAAACTACGGCGGTAGTCGTCGCGCTATATTGTGGATAAAGCGGTAGCACTACAATTTTTTTGATCCCCAGAGTTTCAAATTCTTGCATTGCTGCACGTAAGCTTGGTTCACCATAACTCATGGCGCTGCGCACCAGAATATTAGCTCGTGGTTCTTCACTGTATCGCTGATTTAATTGCTGAGCAATCGCTTCATTATAAACCCGTAATGGCGAGCCCTCAGCAGTCCAAACTTGTTGATAAAGCTTCGCAACTTTCGGACTCCGCAGCGGTAAAATAAGACCATATAATAAGGTTTTCCAAGCAAAAGAAGGCAGATCAATAACCCGTTTATCAGACAAGAACTCACCAAGATAGCGAAACACTGCGCCCGTTGTTGGTTCGCTTGGTGTTCCTAAATTAACCACTAGCACACCGACATCATTATTTTTTGTATCAACCACTCTCACATCCACACTCATGCTAATAATTACTGAGTTAGCCTATCACTGCCATAGGCATAAAAAAAGCCCACAACGTGAGCTTAATCAATTGAACCGTTCAAATATCAGTGTTGGACGGTTACATGGTTAACAATCAACCCAATAGCGATTTAATTTCTGCACTAACAACGGGCACATCATTGGTACCATCAAGTTTATGATACTGATTTAACCCTGCGTCACGGGCTGACATATAATAAGCAATCAAAGGTTTAGTTTGCTCATGATAGATAGCTAGGCGCTTACGAACAGTTTCTTCGATATCATCAGGTCGAATAGACAGATCATCGCCAGTAACATCATCTTTACCTTCAACTTTAGGTGGATTGTAAGTGACATGATAAACCCGGCCAGAACCAGAATGGACACGGCGTCCACTCATGCGCTTAACGATGTTTTCATCTGGCACATCAATTTCAACCACGTGGTCAACAACGATACCATTTTCTTTCATGGCATCGGCTTGAGGAATAGTACGTGGGAAGCCATCAAGTAAAAATCCTTCACGGCAATCGTCTAATGCAACACGCTCTTTAACTAAACCAATAATTAAATCATCAGAAACTAACTGTCCCGCATCCATCACTTTTTTTGCTTCAAGGCCCAAATCGGTCCCTGCTTTAATAGCAGTACGTAGCATATCGCCCGTAGAAATTTGTGGAATCTTATAAGTATCCATCAGATATTGGGCTTGGGTGCCCTTGCCTGCACCAGGTGCTCCAAGTAAGATAATGCGCATATTTATTTTCCCTACTAAATTAATATAATTGATATTTTTTAATTGCCTTGGATGATACACAAGCCATTTAATAAGTACAGCAGATAGTGATTAGACTTTAGCCAGATAAACGACCTCGGGAGTAAAAGGCAAAAAAAAGCAGCTTAAGCTGCTTTCTGATACTTAATTGTGATTAATAGCGGGGTAATGTTGGGTAATCAAGGCCTAACATATTGCGCATAACACGAAGAACTTGACAGCTATAACCAAATTCATTGTCATACCAAACATAAAGTACACAACTGCTATCACTGGTAATAGTCGCTTGAGAATCAACCACACCCGCATAGCGAGAACCCACTAAATCCGTTGATACAATTTCTGAAGATGTCGTGAAATCAATTTGATCCTGCAAGGTTGAATGCAAGGCCATATGGCTAAGGTAAGCATTTAAATCTTCAGTAGTAACACCTTGCTTAAGATTTAAATTCATAATAGCCATCGAAACATTGGCTGTTGGTACACGAATAGCATTACCGGTTAGTTTACCACCTAATTCTGGTAATGCTTTCGCCACGGCCTTTGCTGCCCCCGTAGAAGTCAGTACCATGTTTAATGGTGCGCTACGACCACGACGTGGTGATGGATGATAATTATCAATTAAGTTTTGATCATTGGTGTAAGAATGAACCGTTTCGATATGACCATTAATAATACCATATTTGTCATTAATCGCTTTTAAGATTGGCGTAATAGCATTCGTGGTACAACTCGCAGCACTAACGATTTTAGCATCACCAATCATTTCCTCATTAACACCGTAAACGATGTTATCAATATCACCTTTAGCAGGGGCTGTTAGTAACACTTTTGAGGTACCAATCGATTTAAGGTGTTCCGATAGACCAGCTTCATCAGTCCACTTACCTGTATTATCAACAATTAAGGCATTGTTAATACCATATTTTGTGTAATCTATCGAATCAGGTGAATTAGAGTAAATAACTTGAATGTAGTTACCATTGGCAATGATCGCGTTATTGGATTCATCCACTTCAATTGAACCGTTGAATGGTCCGTGCACTGAATCTCGACGTAATAAACTGGCGCGCTTTTCTAAATCACCACCACTGCCACGTACGACAATGGCACGCAGACGTAAGCGGTTAGCGACGCCACTGCGTTCAATCAGTAAACGTGCTAACAATCGACCGATACGACCAAAGCCATACAAAACGACATCTCTCGCTTCACCTTGATCTTCAATGGCATGAACTTCCGCTAATTCTGTTTTCAGAAATTCATCAACTACATCATAATTTGTACCATGCTGAGCATTATATTTTATGGCTAATTTACCTAAATCAATCCGTGCATGTTTAAAATCCAACGCACAAATTGCAACTAATAAAGGAAATGATTCTCGCAGACGCAGCTTTTCACCAGTATGTTGGCGTACATTGCGGTGAGCTTTAATAATTTCAATCGTTGTGGCACTTAACAATGGACGCCCATAAACTGTAATTTCAACGCCTTGCTGACGAAACAACTTACCAAGCAATGGTTGCATTGCTTCAGCAAGTTCTTGTCTTTCTTGCCAGCTTTTTAAATACTTATCCTGGTTCATGTAATGCTATCCTTTGTTTTTGGAATGATCTGTGAGTAAATTTGAAAAATGTATCAACATTGAGTTAAAGTAATTATATTCCCTGCATTTTAAGATGCTTAGTTGTCGTTTCATCAAACTCAAGCTGTACCTGAAACTGAAAGATTACCAATCATGAGACAATATATTGATGTAACCAATAATTATTAACGACAACGTTATGCTTTAGAACGAGTGACATTTTATCGTATAACTTAATTAAACACCAGTAGATACAACGATTAAAGCTGTTGTAATATTACCAACAGGAACCAATATTAATGCGCTTAAATACAAGATTTATCGCCATAATAATCACGGCAATTTTGTCACTCAGTGGTTGCGGTGATTTTGCAGTCAGCACATACACGATATGCAATGAACACCAACAGCTCTGTCAAGACATTGAAACTGAAGGTTGGTGTAAAAATGAACGGGTTGACCTTATTTCTAATCGTTATAAAATCATGAAAACTCCGGATGATCAAGATAATCAATACCGGGCTTTGGTCTCGTGGCGTGACTTTAGCCAATGTATCATGATTGCATCAAACGTTACTCGTAAAACGATCTCCGATCGTACCAGTAAAAAAGCACGAGCGTATTTAACCAGTCTCAGTGAAATTAAGGCAATAGAACGTCTCACCATTAACAGTCATTATCCACAGCTCTTATACTACCACTGGTCTCAGCACCATGATCCAATCAAACTTGAGAAATTGTTAGCACTCGATAACCAACAACAATTAAAGACCACAGAGCTCCAGTTAATGATGGCAAGTTATTACGCAAAAGTTGATCCTAAAAAGCAAATGATCGCCCAATATAAAGCGCTATCCTATCTAGATCCCGATGATTCTGAGTCCGTTGATATGAATTTATATGCGACTATTGCGACTAGTTTTTATCAACAGAAACAATATAAACTGGCCTATGTTTGGTCAATGGTCGCTGAAAGGTCGGGGATGAAAGCCAGTAGTTCAAGTTTATTGTTACAACATTTGAACGCAAAATCTGTCAACTTAAAAAAGCTCCAACGCATTGCAGAACAAACTTTAGATTCCATTGAATCTCATCAATTTGTCAAACCTGAATCGCGTTTTTAACGTTTTTTTGTTTAAATTTCTAACAAATGTAATTTAATTACAGTTTAATGACGTTTTTGGTGTATTATTTTTTATTATGACAATAATGCCGATAAAATAATTGGGGATTATCAATGAACATCTTAGAACAAATAACACTTAATCTCGAAAAGCTCAGTAAATCAGAACGCAAAGTGGCTAACGTCATTCAAGCATCGCCAAAAACAGCGATTCATTCAAGTATCGCCGCTTTAGCCAAAATGGCCGACGTTAGTGAACCAACGGTTAACCGATTTTGCCGTAGAATGGACACCAAGGGTTTTCCAGACTTCAAACTTCACCTTGCTCAAAGCCTTGCCAATGGTACCCCCTATGTCAACCGACATGTCGAAGAAACCGATACGGTAGAAGACTATACCAACAAAATATATGAAGCGACCCTAGCGAGCTTAGATCGCAGCCGACAAATGGTCGACACCGCTGCGATTAATCGTGCAGTCGATATTTTAACCCAAGCCAAAAAAATCTCTTTTTTTGGTTTAGGTGCTTCAGCCGCAGTAGCACAAGATGCCTTGAATAAATTTTTTCGATTTAATGTACCCGTATTGAGTTTTCAAGATGCATTAATGCAACGCATGAGTTGTATTAATTCAACAGAAGGTGATGTGGTCGTTTTAATATCCCACACCGGGCGTACTAAATCATTAGTTGAAATAGCGGCGATGGCCAAAGAAAATGATGCTACTGTTATTGCAATCACTGCTAAAGACTCACCATTAGCTCACGCCTGCCATTTAGTGATCTCGACTGAAATACCTGAAGATACCGATCTCTATATGCCAATGGCTTCCAGAATCGGTCAGTTAGTTATTATAGATGTCTTAGCGACAGGCTTTACATTACGACGTGGTAGTAAATTCCGAGATAATTTACAGAAAGTTAAACAAGGGATTAAAGATTCCCGCTTTACAGCTCCCCCTATAACTAAAACTTAATGTCATCAAAATGAAATATTATGATCATAAAATAAGAATAATGATGAATAAAATCACATTTTGTGTAATTATATTACGAAATAAACTAATAGCGATGGATAAATTTGATGGATAACACCGTAAATTATAGAAGAACAAAGATTCTAACGACTTTAGGACCAGCAACTGACACGCCAGAGATCTTAGAGCAGTTAATCAAAGCGGGTGCCAATGTTGTCCGTTTAAATTTTTCTCATGGTAGTAGCGAAGACCATATTGCACGCGCTAACATGGTGAGAGCCGTGGCTAAAAAATTAAATACCTATGTCGGAATATTGGGCGATTTACAAGGGCCTAAAATTCGGGTTGCTCGGTTTAAAGACAATAAAATTAAGCTAAGCAATGGTGACAAGTTTATTCTTGATGCCGATTTAGACAAAAATGAAGGTGACATTCATCAGGTTGGTATCGATTATAAAGAACTACCAAATGATGTTATAACTGGTGATGTTTTATTACTCGATGATGGTCGTGTCCAACTAAAAGTCACCGCGATTGAAGGCAGTAAAGTCATCACAGAAGTACTTATTGGTGGCCCGCTATCAAATAATAAAGGCATCAATAAACAAGGTGGTGGTTTAACAGCTGCCGCCCTAACAGAAAAAGATAAACTAGACATCCTAACGGCCGCAGAGATCGGCGTCGACTTCCTCGCGGTATCATTCCCACGTAATGGCGACGAAATGCGCTATGCACGCAATTTAGCAGAAAAAGCTGGGTTAAAAACTAAACTGGTGGCAAAAATAGAACGTGCTGAAGTCGTTGCAACGGACGAAGCGTTAGATGATGTGATTTTAGCATCAGATGTTGTGATGGTTGCTCGTGGTGATTTGGGTGTTGAAATTGGTGACGCTGAATTAGTCGCGGTGCAAAAGAAAATAATCCAACGCAGTCGTACCCTAAACCGTATTGTGATCACCGCCACTCAGATGATGGAATCGATGATCAGTGCCCCAATGCCAACCCGTGCTGAAGTGATGGATGTCGCTAACGCCGTGTTAGACGGCACTGACGCAGTGATGCTGTCAGCAGAAACTGCGGCTGGTGACTTTCCCGTTGAAACAGTGCTAGCAATGGCCAATGTTTGTCTTGGTGCTGAAAAACACCCTTCTATCATCAAATCTCGTCATCGTATCGAAGAAGAATTTACCACGATTGAAGAAACGATCGCACTATCAACGATGTATGCTGCGAACCATCTAAAAGGTGTTAAAGCAATCGTCGCATTAAGTGAGTCAGGTAAAACGCCACAAATGATGTCTCGCATTAGTTCAAACTTACCAATCTATTGCTTATCTCGTCATCAATCGTGTTTAAATTCAGCGGCTTTATATCGCGGTGTATATTCGGTCTATTTTGACTCTACTACCGTTGGTAGTGATGAAATAGCGATGTCAGCACTGGCAGAGCTAAAAATACAAGGCCATGTAAAAGCTGGCGACATGGTGCTATTCACCTACGGTGATAGCATGGAAACAATTGGTGGTACTAACACCAGTAAAGTACTCGTGGTTAAGTAATACCCGCATCTAACAATAAAAATTAATGCAGATGAGTTAAGATCAAAGTTCAGTGATTGTAATCACTGAACTTTTTTTATGGGCTTAATATCATTAAGATTCGCATAATGATTAGTTGAATAGCTGTTGATACCAATCTGACAAAGTTATTACCTACTTGTACCGGTTAAAATCACAAATTTAATCAAATTGGTATGACTCACAATAAACATAAACACTTTACAATCAACAATGGTGTGTTGTCGGAAAATTATTAGTAAATGGGCGTAATTAATACATTGACCTTAGTTGTCAGTTAAGAGAATGACTATGGGAATTAACAAAAGTACGAATCGAGAGCATTAGGCCTAGAGTGCCGTAATAATAATTACGATACCAGTAAACTAAAAGAGATACTGTTCTTGAATAAAAGTTCATCTGTGGTATCAATAATATCGCTGCCAAAAGATTATAAACTTTCATACATTGATTTAAACCGTTTAAAAACCCACCTTAATAGTTTATCCCCAATACGACCATTACAAGCTATTCCTTTGTTTTTACGATTAATTATTAACCTTTATTGTCTTTTACGTCAAACCCTGTTTTACTAAAAATGAATATTGCTTCGATAATAATTTTGATGAAACACAGCTTGATAAGATGATTTCAGAGTTCGAGAATCCAGCTAAAAGACTAGACTTTAACTAGCACGAAAAAAATATTAGGTGATGAAAAAATGTTTTCCATTAATGATATTTGCTTAATCTCTTGCAACGTTAAACGAGCCATCAAATCTTTACGAAAAATCTACCGTTACCGTATCAGTCAAACTAAATAAATCTCATAAAAAATAAAAAAATCATAGTGAAAATATCATTTTTAAAGGCTCCATTAACTGATACGCTTTAAAATTTAGATTAATCGTAAATTGTCGGTATCGGTTGACGCTTGTGTTGAGTACGCTGGTAAATGGCGATTAAACGTGCCTCTATATCTGCTCTAACGGTTTTTCCTTCCAGGAAGTCATCAATTTGATCATAGCTAATACCCAACGCTTCTTCATCGGTTAACTGTGGCTTATCGCATTCGAGATCCGCGGTCGGTGCTTTATCAACCAAGAGATTAGGAGCGCCCAAAAAATGAGCCAATGCACGGACTTGACGTTTATTTAAGCCAAATAGTGGCGCGAGATCACAGGCACCATCGCCGAACTTAGTGTAAAATCCAGTAAGATTCTCAGCCGAGTGATCGGTCCCGATCACTAAGCCACCAGTAAGTCCTGCGATATGATACTGTGCTGACATCCGCATTCTTGCTTTGAGGTTGCCTTTAACAAAATCACTGCTGACACCTAGCTTAATTGAAAAATCATTAACCTCGCAAGCATCGACTAAGTCCTGAGTCGCTTTTTCAATGTTAATTGTTAACGATTGACTTGGTTTAATAAAATTTAACGCCAATTGAGCTTCATCTTCATCATTTTGCGTGCCATAGGGTAAGCGAATGGCATAGAAACGATATGATTGTTGCTCAGCCTTAGCATTGAGTTGTTCAACCGCTAATTGCGCTAAACGGCCTGCTAATGTTGAATCGATACCGCCACTAATCCCTAATACTAAAGAATTTGCACCACTAGCCACTAGAGTCTTCTGAATAAATTGAATACGACGATTGATTTCAAATTCTGGTTCAATCTCTTTTAATACACGCATTTCATTGATAATTTTGTCTTTCATCATGATATCTTTACAGTAAATTAAGCTTGATGCCATTGCGTAAGCGCAGTGGCTATTATCGGATCTTCTGGCGCTACCATTAAGTTGGATGCTAGTTTTTTATCAAAGATATAAGCAACGGCCAATGGGTTGATCTTTTGACTGATCATAGCCTGCTCAATATTAACAAGAAAGTCCCTTTGAGTGATAGCAATTTGATGGACACTTTCAATAAATCGTTTTTGCCCTTTCGCTAATGCCCGAATATCCATCGTTGCGTCATCTTGCGAGGCACCTTGGCGATGCTGACCTGGGAACAAATACAAGCTATTGGGTTTTGGGAAGGTTTTCAGAATAAATTTAGTCAAAGATTTTAAAGGCCCCGATAAAGGAATTATCCGACCGGATAATTTTCCATCACTATTTCTGAGTAGCCATTTGTTGGCTTTAACATCCTGACGATAACTGCGACAAATCACCGCTAATGACTGACCACTTAATATTTGTAACCTCAAGCAATATAAAAAAGCAGGATGGTTCTCTATCTTACTGGCCCGATAATAAATTCCTTTAATTTGTGCCCCGGTCATTTTTGTTAAAGTCATTGACGATTTGATTATCGGTGAGAGCTTAACAACAAAAGGTATAAATTGTGATTGGGATATCGCCCCCTCAGCAACCGCCATTTTAAATAAAGCATTAAGCTGAGCGGCCACGATCCGTAAATAGCTCCTTTTATTATTTTTCAACAACGGTTTAAAAACTCTCAACTCTATTAGCCGCAGATCAATTTGATCCAAGGTAACAGAGCCAATCATGGGTAAAATAAAACCCTCAATATTGCGAATGGGATCTTGGCTATTTTTGTAATATTTTTTAAATTTTTCAAGGCCAACAAATTGCCAAAAATCCTTTAATTTAACCGCCGAAGTTTGTTGTTCAAATTGCATTTTTTCAAGATTTTTTCCAGCCTTAACTAATGGCTGTATTTGCAGAGCAATTCGCCTTGCTTCACCCGCCGATAAGCTAGAACTATTACCGATAAAAAAGTTAACTTGTCGACCATTTTTACCGCCCAATCGATAAAAAAAATAGTAGCTAACCAATCGGTGCCCATCTGTATTTGGCCGGCCGAGGCGAATATGGAAGCCTGGTATGTCAACATCGTTAACTCGAAGGTCTTCAGAGGTTAATGTTCTTAAAAGTGTATCCGTAATTCGATTTTTCATTGAAAAAGTTCACCACCATTGGACAAAAAGCACGTTTGAAGCACAATTAAAATACAACTATCGCACACATAACCCACAAATAATAGATTAAAAACCAGAAGACCCATTTATTAAAAAATAGTGTCATATAATACCCATTGAGAAACAACACCGGAGTTTACCTCGATCAATTAGACAGTTTTTAGATAAAAAATTAGTAGATAAGCCAACAACGAATTATACTGGTGCCCTATTATTTATTCTGTCGGAACACATTTTGTCTTTTACAAATTTTGATTTAGATCAGCGACTCATTACTGCCCTCGAACATTTAAGTTTCGACCAAGCAACACCCGTTCAAGCGCAAACAATTCCAGTGGCAATTGCCGGAATGGATGTCTTAGCTTCTTCACAAACAGGCTCCGGGAAAACCATCGCTTTTTTGCTGCCAATTATGCAGCGTTTATTACGAACCAGAGCGTTCTCTAAACGCGACCCTCGCGCCTTAATTTTGGCCCCTACTCGTGAGCTCGCCAATCAGGTTTATGCTGACTTTAAGAAGCTAGCCAGTGGCAGCCGATTGAAGGCAACATTGATTGTTGGAGGTGAGTCATTTAATGATCAAGCCAAAGTTTTACGTAAAGAACCTGACATCATTATTGCGACTCCAGGTCGGTTTGCTGATCACCTTCAGCATCGTCATATTGCTTTGCATGCCTTAGAAGTTTTAGTACTTGATGAAGCAGATCGGATGCTCGATATGGGATTTTCTGCGGATTTAACCAAAATCAATGCCGCCGCCGATCACCGTAATCGTCAAACCATGTTGTTTTCGGCCACGATTGACGATAATCAAATCACTAATTTAGCCGTAGAAGTACTGCAGAATGCTCAACGGATTGAGATTGGCCATTCAACAGACAAACACCAAGCCATCAGCCAATCGCTTTATTTAGCCGATCATGTTGAGCATAAAGAAAAATTGTTATCAACCTTGTTAAAATCGCCATTTGAGCAGGTGCTTATCTTTACAGCCACTAAAGCTGACTGTGATCGTCTGGCTGCTCTATTGACCGCTCAGGGTCATAATGCCGGCGCATTGCATGGTGATATGGCGCAAAGCGCCCGTAATAAGGCGATGGATGACTTTAAACGGACAACATTAAAGATATTAGTGGCAACGGATATCGCAGCACGTGGTCTCGACATAAAACATATTAGCCATGTGATTAACTTTGATTTACCCAAACACCCAGAGGATTATATCCACCGGATTGGTCGTACCGGCCGTGCAGGTAAGTCCGGTATTGCTATTTCACTCGTTGGCACCCGTGATTGGCAAAGCTTAGAGCGCATTCAGTTACTGCTTAAAACTAAATTTAACTTTGAAAAAATTAACGGTCTCGTCGCCCGTTTTAAAGGCATAAAGCCTAAAAAACCAGTTAAGAGCAAGGTCAAAAAATCGGTTAACCCTAAGCATCATCAAACGAAAATCAAAAAAGCAGTTAAGCGTAAGCCTAAGGTTGACGATAAGTCATTCCAAAACTCGATAGAAGTCGGTCATTTACCAATGATGAAGAAGAAGAAATAGAAAAAAGCCGAGTTGTATCCAACTCGGCTTTTTTAATACACTAACAATTTAGTTAAAATGCATCCGGATCCGATCGAGATCGGCCTGAGTGTCAACCCCTGCAGGTGGCGCTTGCTCAGCAACCCCAACCGCAATTTTCTCACCGTGATACAACACCCGTAACTGCTCTAAAGATTCAATCTGCTCTAATGGTGATGGTTCCATCGTTAAATAACGACGAATGAAGCCAGCACGATAGGCATATATCCCAATATGGCGATGATAATGTTGCTTTATTTTAGCAGGGCTGGCACGGTGAAAGCCGTCACGATCAAAGGGGATCGACGCCCGACTAAAATATAACGCATGACCAAATTTATCGCACACCACTTTAACCGCATTTGGATTATCAATATCAAGGTTTTCATCAATCGGTACCGCTAACGTCGCCATTGGCACATCTGGGTTATCAATTAACAAACTGGCGACTTGAGCGATATTACCATAGGGGATCATAGGCTCATCACCTTGAACATTGACCACGATATGATCAGCACTCAAGTTTAATTTATCAATCACTTCACTTAACCGTTCAGTACCTGATTCATGGTCGCTGCCGGTCATGCAAAATTCACCACCAAAAGCAATCACTGCATCGGCGATGCGCTGATCGTCAGTGGCCACAACCACATGTTGAGCACCGGATTGTAAAGCACGTTCATAAACCCATTGAATCATCGGCTTACCGCCAATGTCTAATAGGGGTTTGCCAGGTAATCGGCTCGATTGATAACGCGCCGGAATAATCACACTAAATGACATAGGAGTTACCGCCTTAATCTTGCGCTAATGGCGTCGCTTGCTCTTCGAGCAATACCGGGATTGAATCATTAATCGGATACACTAATTTATCAAAATGACAAATTAAGATATTGTCAGCTTTAACAAAATCAAGCTTACCTTTACACAAAGGACAAGCAACAATATCCAATAATTTTATGTCAAACGCCATGGGTTAATTCCTTAATTTTTTTAAATATTAATTCTTTCGCCACTAAGGTTATCTCAGCGGTTACTGGTAAGTAGTACCAATTTTTTTGGACGAAGTCTTGGCATTTCACCGCATCTTTTTCAGTCATAATTAAGCATTGCTGCTCAGTGACTAAGCGGGCCAATTGTTCGAATTCAAAGGCTTGATGATCAGCAAATGGTATTTGTGCAATCAACGGAATATTAAGTGTGGTTAACGTATCAAAAAAACGCTGTGGATACCCTATCCCGGCCATTGCGACGACTTGCTTAGTACAAAAGTCCTCAACTGATATTATTTTATTATCATGAAGACGGATAATATTATCAGGGACTAACGTCATGGATTGCTCATTATAATGACTGGCATGGCCATTACAAATAATTAAATCAACGGATTTTAGGCGCGATGGCGACTCTCGTAGCGGCCCCATTGGTAACAATTTTCGGTTGCCTAATCGTCTGACGCCATCAACTACTGCAATTTCAAAGTCTCGGGCCAGTCGATAATGTTGCAAACCATCGTCGCTGATAATAACATCGAGTGGATTGTTCGATGACTTTGCTTTAGCCAAAATTAAATGAGCAGCAGCAATTCGATCACGACCAATGGCCATTAAACAACTGGTTTTTGCGACAATTAATTTAGGTTCATCGCCAGTCAAAGCCACTGACGTTGTATTATCCACTAAGATAGCTTCAGTGGCACTGCCACCGTAACCGCGACTGATAATGCCGACATGATAGCCTTGCTGGGTCAAATGCTGCGCTAACCATACCACCATCGGCGTTTTTCCATTGCCTCCGACGGTAATATTCCCGACAATCACCACTGGCACCGGCAATTTCACTTGACGGAAGATACCACATCGATAACAAAAACGGCGAACTGCAGTGATCAAGGCATACAGTAACATCAGCGGAGATAGTAGCCATAACACAGGATGGCCCTGTTGCCATGATTTTTCAATAAACCGACGCATTAATCAGCTCCAGCACTAAATTGCATATTATGAAGTAAACGATAGGCACCACCCTGAGCCAGTAACTGCGAATGTGAACCCTGCTCGACAATTTCACCCTGCTCCATCACTACAATCACATCAGCATGCTCAATAGTTGATAAGCGATGAGCCACAATAATTGAGGTTTTCCCCTGTTGTAGGGTGGTCAATGCACTTTGGATTGCGCGCTCAGATTCCGTATCCAGTGCTGATGTTGCCTCATCTAAAATTAATACCGGAGCATTACGTAAAATAGCTCGCGCAATGGCAATACGCTGTTTTTGTCCGCCAGATAAATTAGCACCATCTTCACCGACCGGACTATCGAGCCCTAATGGTAAATTATCGGTAAACTCAAGTACATGAGCCGACTTTGCTGCCGCTTCTATCTCTGCGCGAGTCACCTCACCGATCGCACCATAGGCAATATTATTGGCAATACTATCGTCAAATAGCACCACTTGTTGTGATACAAGAGCAAACTGGTTGCGCAAGGTATTTAAACTATATTGATTAATCGATTGACCATCGAGATTAATCTCACCCTCTTGGTGCTCATAAAATCGCATCAGTAAACTGGCTAAGGTTGATTTACCACTGCCTGAGCGTCCGACTAGTGCTACAGTTTGTCCCGCTTCAATGGTCAAATTAATATTTTTTAATGCTAACTGTTGATTTTTTTGATAACTAAAGCTTAAATCCTTAAGCACTAATTGACCTTTCGCTCGCTCTAATGCAAGCTGACCTTGATCCGGTGCATCGGCATGATCGAGTAGTTCAAACACACTAGCACAAGCGGTTAATCCCCGCTGTAAATCACCATTAACCTTAGATAATTGCTTTAAAGGACGTAATAAACTGCCCATTGCCGTTACTAATGTAATGAAAGAGCCCGCGGATAAGGTGTCGCGCATTTGTTCATAACTAACAACATATAACACAACAGCAATGGCTAATGAGCCAATAAACTGAATTAATGGCGTGCTACTCACTCTGGCCATCACTAATTTCATCGCCTGACGTCTATTATTATTATTCACTTGGGCGAAACGTTTCGCTTCTTTGGTTTGACCGGAGAATGACAAGATAATTTTATGGGCTTTAAGCATTTGTTCGCTAGAGGTGGTCACTTGGCCCATCGCATGTTGGATTGACTTACTGATAATTCGAAAACGTTTCGATACCACACTAATAACCACACCTATTAATGGCCCGACGATAAAAAACACCAACGACAGTTGCCAACTTTCATAAAACATCAGTGCCAGTAAGCCAATAATGGTAACACCTTCTCGCACCAAAGTAATCAGCACCTGTGACGTCGCTAAAGCCACTTGCTCAGTGTCATAGGTGATTTTTGAAATTAACACTCCGCTGCTACTTTTATCAAAAAAACGGACCGGTAAATGAAGCATTTTATTAAACAATTGCTGACGCATTTTCAAAATAACATGGTTACTGACCCAAGCTAGGCCATAGCCAGAGACAAAACTGGCAATACCACGAATGAAAAATATCACCAACACTAGCAAAGCGCCGAGTTCTAGCATTCGACCATCGGGACTAACAAAAGCATCATCCACTAAGGGCTGAATTAATTTAACCATCGCAGCATCTATTGCACCATAGATGATCAACGCAAACACCGAAATAATTAATGCGGTTTTAAATGAACGGAAATAGCCTAGTAGGCGAAAGAAGACACTTTTATAATCAATAGACAGTGTTGACGACATCAATAGAGTAACTCGGATAATAAATTCCTTTCTATTCTAGCGCTAAGTGTACTAATGACCAACTGAAAACTAATATAGATGCTTATAAAAAAGACGATTATACCAAAAAGGTACGATATCTTGACGATAACGCCTTATTTTCAAGGAAGAGTGCGGTGCAAATTCAATGGTTACTTGACCATGTTGGGCGGTGTTATAGAGCGCGACATTATAGCGGTGATAGCGATTGACCACCTGTTGAGCAGGAAAGTGCCATTGATTAAATCGCGCGGCGCTTACCACTGCAACTTGTGGTTTTAACCATTGAATAAATGACTTTGAGGAAGATGAACGACTGCCATGATGTGGCACCTGTAAGACCTCGCTGTGCCAATCTATACCATTCAAATGTTTAACCATATATCGCTCAGATTTTTTACTAATATCACCGCTAAACAATACAGAGTGATGCTGATCCGACAGTCGAAGCACACAAGAATTATCATTTTCAGTGGTTGAAAACCCTGGCGGAGTGGCAAAAAAAACCAATGTAAGCCCTTGCCATAAAATCGGTTTTCCAATCAAATCACCGCAAAGAATTATCCGACCTTGTTGCACATTACTGATCACCGTCGCTTGCAGGTATTGTGTCATTAGCTTTTCACTGCCACCGCTGTGATCGCTGTCTTGATGGGTTAAGACAATATAATCGAGCGCTTTAATCGAGTGTTGAGCCAAAAAAGGAATAATAACCTTGTCACTAATACCTTTTTTGCCGGCATCAATCACCATCGCATGACGATTTTTGATAATAACGGCTGCATTTCCCTGACCAACATCTAAAAAGTGCACCTGCCATCTTTCAGTGTCGCTGGTCATCGAGAGGGTTAAAACCACATTGAGCATCATCAGTAACACTATCATCAAGATGACTTTAAAATTAACTTGGCAATACTTTAGTAGCGTGACAAACACTAAAGCCGCCAATCCCAATAACCAAAACTCATAATGAGGATTAGCAAACCAACCCCCCGGCCAAGTCGTTAACCAATCGAGATAAACCATGATCGCCCGTAATAACCAATCCGCTAATGCAAAACATTGATCACTAAACCATGGCCAAATAGTTAGCAACAGCATCGCGATTAACACACAAGGTAAGACCAATAATCCGACCACAGGCACGGCGATAACATTAGCCACAGGAGCAATTACCGCAATGCCACTAAAGAAGAATAGCTGAATCCCCAATAAGCAAACAAATAACCAACACTGCATTCGGCACATTAAATAACACCGATACACCCCATTTTGCCAAGGGCTAGCGTCTTTAAAAAAATGCCCTTTGGCTAAAAATATTAACAATAATAATGAACAAACTGCAGAAAATGATAACCAAAAACTTAACCCTAATCCAGCAATAGGATCCAGCAGTAACATCATGGCTAAACTGTATAAAATCACCTCAGTTAATGACATTTTTTGGCCAACAGTCCAGGAAAACACCAATACCGACAACATAATCAATGCGCGAATCGTCGGTAAACTAAAGCCAGCTAAATAGCTATAACCAACCGATAACACCAGTGCCAAAATCGCGGCAGTCATCGAGGGAATGTCAGTGTTTTTATTATTAAGCCATTGGTTATTAACCCTAACAATGAAAAACAACAAGTAACGCAATAACAACAATGCACACGCAAATACCATTGATAAATGAAGACCCGATATAGCAAAGAGATGACTGGTCCCCGTTTTCGCTAGCAAATCCCAATCATCCTGGTTAAAACCTTGTTTATCGGCAATAGTTAAAGCTCGGATAAAATTCCCAGTTTGATAAGGTGCAGTTGCCTGCTTCATTAATGCGGCCACCCTAGCGCGCGTTGAAACACCAGCGTCAATCACCACGCCATCAACCACCGAAGCTGTCGCCATTACTCCCTGTGATATCAGCCATTTTTGGTAATTAAAACCACCTTGATTGGCATAACCATGAATAGGTCGAACCTTAACCGTTAAGGCTAATCGTTGTCCCTGTTGTAATTGATGTTCGCCGCCCCAATATACCAAAATAACCGCTGCACTTTTTATTGGGCTTTGTCGTGAGTTTTGTTGGCTCGGATCTGACGGCATTATGCTTGATAGTTTAAAAAAGAATCGGTTGTTATATTTTCTTTGCTGTGGCAATGAAATAATAGTGCCTTTTATGCTAGAGTTTCGCAGCTTTAAATACTCGATGTCATTAAACTGATAATTAATCATGATTGAGCAGTATCCAATACCAAGCATCAGACATGAGAGCAATGCTTGGCGTTTAAATAAAGACAGACCGACAGCCATTATTACTAAAGCAATAATGCTAGATGGGACTTGTGGCCAAATTAAACTGGTCAGCACCCCAATGATAAAGCCTGTTAGTCTTAGTTTCATCGGCTCTCAACTGTTGATTTAGAAGGACAATATGCCAAAAAAAATACTTAAACGTTTAATGCCGGATCCGACAAAAATAAAAGAACATAAGCATTTACGTTATCTTGGTTCAAGCCTTCACGACGCTAATTTATGGCATTTAAATCGAAAAAGTGCTTCTGGCGCCATGGCGGTTGGATTATTTTTCGCCTGGATGCCAGTACCTATGCAAATGCTGTTAGCCGCATTTTGCGCGATTTATTGTCGAGTAAACCTGCCACTCTCTGTTATTTTAGTCTGGATTAGTAATCCCATCACGATGCCACCGATGTTTTATGGCGCCTATTTATTGGGTGCCCGTATTTTAGGCGTAGAAACGCAAAAATTCGAGTTTGAAATTTCAGTACAATGGCTAGTCAATAGTATATCGACTATCGGTCCGGTATTTATTTTTGGTTGTTTAGTCTGTGGAGTGGCATCGAGTATTGTGGGATATTTGGGGATTAGACTATTTTGGCGTTGGTCGGTGTTATCACAATGGCGAGCCAGTAGAGCCCGCCATCATAAGAAATAATGTTGTAAGTCCCTACTCCTGAACTTATTGTCCAAGAAGCTATTGTCCTAGAACTTGTGCTGGCTCGATGGTTGCTGCTTTTCGAGCTGGATATAACGTCGCAAAAAAACTAATCAATAGCGTTGATAACACCAGTAACATCAAGTCTTGCCATTGGAATTGGGTTGGTAAAAAATCAATAAAATAGACATCGCCTGATAAAAATTGGATCGAGAATGTCTGCTCAAACCAATTCATCACCGCCGATAAATTAACCGAAATAATGTAGCCACTGAGCGAGCCTAACACGCAACCCAATAACGCATTTAGCATGCCCTGAATAATAAATATCCGCATCACGCGTCCCTGAGTCAGCCCCATCGTTATCAGAATAGCAATCTCACTTTCTTTATCTTGTACCGCCATCACTAAGGTCGAGACAATATTAAAGCTCGCGACACCTATCACCAGCACTAATACCAAATAAGTGATAAATTTAACCATCACAATGTCATTATATAAATGGCCCTGGCTCCGGCTCCAGTCACTGATGTAGAGAGGTTCATCGGTCTTAATCGCAACGTCACGAATGATCTCTTGGGCGTTAAAGACATTGGTTAACTTCAGCCTGACTCCGTCAACACCTTGGGGATAATCATTAATTTTTTGAGCGTCACTCAGGTGAATGTAAGCCTGTGAATAGTCAAGTTGGCCGCCAAACTTAAAGGCACCAGCTAAGGTAAAACTAACGGATTTAAGCGCCTTTAACCGGCCTTGGTAATGAGCTGGTGGTAGCATCAAAAACACTTTATCACCAATGGAGAGGCCTAAATCTTTAATAATCCCTTGGCCAAGAATAATCGCCCCATTGTTAGCGGTCAGACTTTGCCAAGCCGCCTTGCTCACATATTTCTTTAGTGACGACACCTGTTGCTCAAACTCTGGCAGCACCCCGATTAAATCAAGACCTTTTAAGTCAGCCCCCTGCATAATTAACGCATTAAGTTTGATATATGGCGCCCCAGCCTCCACTTTGCGATGGTCAGTTGCTTGTTCAATCTGTTGCCGCCAATTTAACATCGGTGGCTTGACCGCACTCATTTCGGCATGTGGCACCACACTAAGCAACCGTTGAGTTAATTCCCGCTCAAATCCATTCATCGCCGACAAAATAATGGTTAACACCATAATACCTACCGCAATGCCTAACATAGAGGACATCGAGATGAATGATATAAACCGATTTTTACTTTTAGCCAACAAAAACCGCAGTCCAATAAAGGCAGACAATGATTGTCGCATTATGCCTCCTGCAAATGATGAGCAAGTTTACCAGCCTGTAATGAGACCACACGGTCAAGGCGATTAGCCAAGTTTTGATCATGGGTCACTACCACAAAGCTGGTACCTTGTTGATCCCGTAATGATTTAAGTAATTCAAAAATTGAACGGGCATTTTCATGATCCAAATTACCGGTTGGCTCATCCGCGAGGACTAATGAGGGATTATTAACAATAGCCCGAGCGATGGCTATCCGCTGGCGCTCGCCACCAGATAACTGCGAAGGTTTATGTTCAACCCTATCCGCTAATCCAACTTTTTTAATCATCGCCAATGCTTGTTGTTTGGCTTTTCCCCGAGACATCCCAGCAATTTGTAATGGCATCATGACATTTTCCAGAGCGCTAAACTCCGCTAACAAATGATGAAATTGATAAATAAATCCCAGCTCTTGGTTGCGAAATTTAGCTTGTTCCCGTGTCTTCATTTGATGAACATCACGACCTTTAAACAGCACCTGACCCGCACTTGGCGTATCTAAGGTGCCCAATATATGAAGCAAGGTCGATTTACCGGAGCCTGAGCTGCCCGTTACCGCTAACAATTCATGGGAGTTTAAACTGAGATCTAAGGTATTAAGTACTTGGATCTGATGTTTGCCATCACGATAATGTTTTGAAATATTTAGACAATCTAATAATGACTCAGTCATGCTTTAACGCCTCAGCAGGATTGACATTGCCTGCCTTAAAAGATGGATATAAGGTTGCTAGAAACGTCACAACAAGCGTTGCAACAACCAGGTATGAAATCTGAATTGGTTTAATTAAAATCGGTAGGCCAGCACTGGGATCAACGGGATTCGCCAATGCTTTAACCCCAAGGAGCGATAAAATATCATTAAGAAAATAAACCATGCCCAACCCTAAAAATAAGCCAATCACCGTGCCAAGTAGGCCATTAAACACCCCTTGGACAATAAAAATATGAGCAATGCGGCGGCGCGTTAAACCCAAAGTAGAAAAAATGGCAATATCGGTTTGTTTCTCGGTCACTAAAATCACCAGCGCTGAGACAATGTTAAACGCAGCAACCGCAATAATGAGACTCAACATTAACCACATCATGTTTTTTTCCATCGTCACCGCGGCAAACAGCTCCCCGTAGGTATGACGCCAACTAATCAGCTTAGCCTGCTCCTCTCTCTCACTATAGTTTTCAACGATCGGCAAAATATTCTGTGCGACTTTGCTGGCATTAAAGGCATCATCTAAATATAACCGTAATGATTCCACACTATGACTATTTTCTCTTAACAGCCGAGCAGCGTCCCCCCGGTGAATCAAAGCAACCTTACTATCAATTTCTGAGCCCAACTCAAAGATCCCAACCACGGTGAACTTACGTTGGCTCGGCATACGACCTAGCGGGGTATAAACACTCCGACGCGCTGATAATACCCTCACTTTAGCCCCAATATACACTCCTAACTCTCGGGCTAAGGCGCGGCCAATAATAATCGAGTACTGCCCGCTCTGTAATAATGATAAATCACCGGTTATCATATGCTTTGCGACCATACTAGCATTAGACTCTTGCTCAGGGTCGATTCCCTGTAATGATACCGCTTTAACTTGTGATGGACCTTGAATAATCGCGCTTGACATGTTCACCATGGTCACGGCTGTAACATGTTCAACCTGTTCTAATTTAGCAATTAAAGGCTGCCATTGTTGTTCGTTTTGTTTGTTTTCAATCAGTAAATGTGGCACCGCACCTAAAATTCGCTGTTTAAGTTGTTGCTCAAAACCATTCATCACCGACAACACCACAATTAATGCTGCAACCCCTAACGCAACACCGGCCATCGAGAAAATAGTAATGAAATTAAGAAAGCGACTGCCTTGACGTGCTCTGGCATAACGCATCGCAATGTAAAATGATATAGCCTGCAAAAAAACACCTCAATCTGGTAGCAAAATAGCTACTCTAAGAACAAAATCCCGACAAATGCTCAACTAAACAGCATTTGTCATGCCTAAAGCTTGTTAGCGTCATTAATTTAGGTATATTGGATTGTTAAATATTGATAACTTGCATGATCATAAGCTGAAATAAATGTTTACCCAAGTGTTTTCTATCGTCAAACCCGATAAAGCACCGATGATCATAAATTTAAGGAAAGATAGTGACCGAATCTCCACAGTTTTTTTCAATAACCCATTCTTTTCAAGTCAATGCTATTCCTATGGGCTGTGACGCACAGTTACCTACTCAGGAACAATTTGAATTATCAATCCCAGCCCCCTTTAAATTAGCCTCACAAATTAGCTACATCGACAGTAAAACTTTAGCACCGATTCGAAAAATTGGCGGTATTGCAGTTGAACTTGCCGAATTCCTCAATTTACAAGCACAGAAAATTGATATGATGATGGGCTATATACTGACGGTTCAAGATGATGAAAAGTTCCGTCAACGTGGGGTTAAATTTGGCGGTAGCAGTTTAAGTTACATTGCGCCGCAAGCATTAAATGTTGATCAGTTAGTGACCTTAAAGGTTTTTATTAAAGAAAATAATTGTGCAGTTTTTTGTATTGGTCGAGTCGTTAACGTTTCTCCACATCTTGATGGTTTTTTAATCGAGGTTGACTACGCAATGATAAACGACGAAGATCAAGAACATTTAGTCCGAGCATCCTTACAAGTACAAACCCTACAACTCAAAGAACGGGCGCAACAACGCCACGAAAATAACTAATATTTAAAGCATTGTCGCATCCGTCGTCTCTATAATCACATGGTAGTAAATTACATTGTTATCGAAAATTCCAGCAATTAATCAAGGTCTATTAAACCTTGGTAACCTACAGGGCTCAGCCTTGCCTTTAGCGATCATCGAAACAGCTCAAGAATTTGATGGCTTATCTGTATTAATTTGTGCTGATACGGCTTCGGCGATCAAGTTCGAGTCAGAATTAACCTACCTGGCGCAGGATTATTCACTGGATGTTCTTTTATTTCCCGATTGGGAAACCCTACCCTATGATAATTTTTCGCCCCATCAAGATATTATTTCCCAGCGTTTAGAGACGCTTTATCGATTACCGACAATGAAAAAAGGGATTTTAATTTTACCGGTTGCCACAGCAATGACCCGGGTTGTACCCCCTTCATTCCTAGCCGCTAATTCATTATTACTGGCGCAAGATGAAATTAGTGATCCCGCGACACTCAAAAAACAACTCGACAATGCCGGTTATGCCAATGTCCACCAAGTACTCGCGCATGGGGAATATAGCCAACGGGGTTCTATTTTAGATATTTTCCCGATGGGTAGCCAACAGCCTTATCGTATCGATTATCTTGATGATTGCGTTGACAGTATTCGGCTGTTTGATTTAGACAGCCAACGCTCAAAGGAGCAAGTGTCGAACATCCGAATATTACCAGCCCACGAATTTCCAACCAATAAATTAGCGATCGAACAATTTAGATCGGCGTGGCGAGAACAGTTTGACGCCAGTAATGAGCCTGAATCGCTATATCAACAAATCACTAAGGGTGTTTGGCCAGCGGGTATTGAATACTATTTACCACTATTTTTTAGTGACTCGCACTTAATCAGCGATTATTTCCCCAGCAACAGCCAGTTATTAACCCAAGGAGACCTTCAAAGTAGCAGCGAAAGATTTTGGCACGATGTTAATGCTCGTTATGAAGACCGCCGTTATGATCGAATGCGACCATTGCTGGAGCCGCAACAGTTATTTTTACGGGTTGAACAATTTTTCTCGAGTATAAAATCATTTGCCCGCACTCATTTTGAGCCCGAAAAATTGCGTAAAAAAGTCGGGCAAGCCAATGTCAACTGTCAAGCTATTAGTGATATAGCCATTGACCATAAAAATGAAGTACCGACCGCAGCACTCGATAAATATTTAGCGAAGCATACAAAAAACAAAATCATATTCTGTGTTGAATCCTTAGGGCGCCAACAAGCGCTTCTTGAATTACTGGGTCATTTATCAACAAAACCTAGCAGTGCTGCTAGCTATCAAGCGGCGATGTTAAGTGATGAGCCCTATCAAATTATCGTCGCTCCCTTAGAACACAGTGTTGAATTAACAGATCTTAGCTTATCTCTTATCTGTGAAACCGAATTATTCGGAATTCAAATCAGTCAACGTCGTCGCCGTGAAAAAGCCCGGGCGCAATCGAGTGAAGCGATTGTTCGCTCCTTAGCAGAGTTATCCATTGGCCAACCGGTGGTACATTATGATCATGGAGTCGGACGTTATCTTGGCTTAACCTATATTGAAAATGCCGGACTCAATGTTGAATATGTCACTTTAGCTTATGCCAACGACGCTAAGCTATATGTCCCTGTAGCCTCACTACATTTGATCTCTCGCTATAGTGGTTCTAGTGAAGATTCAGCACCGTTACATCATTTAGGCTCTGAAAAATGGCAAAAAGCCAAACGTAAAGCGGCAGAGAAAATCCGTGATGTTGCCGCTGAGTTACTCGATATCTATGCCCAACGTGCCTCGAAGCCAGGCTATGCTTTTAAACTAGATAATCAACATTACCAACAATTTTCTGCCAGTTTTCCTTTTGAGGAAACCATCGATCAACAAAGTGCCATTTTAGCGGTGATTGATGATATGCAAAAGAAAAATGCGATGGATCGCCTGGTGTGTGGTGATGTTGGTTTTGGTAAAACTGAAGTGGCGATGCGTGCGGCATTTGTTGCGGTTAATGATGGTAAACAAGTAGCAATCTTGGTACCAACGACCCTACTCGCCCAGCAACATTTTGAAAACTTTCAAGATCGTTTTGCGCAAGAGCCGGTAAAAGTCGGTTTACTATCACGTTTTCAATCGGCAAAACAACAAGCTGAAACCTTAATAGACATCGAATCAGGTAAAGTCGACATTGTCATAGGCACGCATAAATTGATCCAAGGTAGCGTTAAATTTTCCGATCTTGGTTTATTAATTGTCGACGAAGAGCATCGCTTTGGGGTACGCCAAAAGGAAAAAATCAAATCATTACGTAGCGATGTTGATATCTTAACCATGACCGCAACCCCTATTCCTCGGACACTTAATATGGCGATGAGCGGAATGCGAGATTTATCCATTATTGCGACGCCACCGGCTCGGCGATTGTCGGTTAATACCTTTGTTAGAGAATATGATGAAGGGATCATCAAAGAAGCGGTCCGTCGTGAAATTATGCGTGGTGGTCAAGTTTATTTCCTCCATAACGAGGTCGATAAAATTGAAGACATGGCACAGGCACTCGAAAATTTGTTACCTGAAGTTCGAATCGGTATTGCCCATGGTCAAATGCGCGAACGTGAACTCGAAAAAGTAATGGCGGACTTTCATCATCAGCGCTACAATTTATTACTCTGTAGTACGATTATTGAAACCGGAATTGATATTCCAACCGCTAACACCATTATTATCAACCGCGCTGATAAGTTTGGCTTAGCCCAACTGCATCAATTACGCGGTCGCGTTGGACGCTCGCACCACCAAGCCTATGCTTACTTATTAACCCCCCATAAAAAACAAATGTCAAAAGACGCAATCAAGCGACTCGAAGCCATCGAGTCATTAACTGATTTAGGTGCTGGTTTCTTACTCGCAACCCACGATTTAGAAATCCGTGGTGCCGGTGAGTTATTAGGCGATGATCAAAGTGGTCAAATTCAAACCATTGGCTTTAGCTTGTATATGGAAATGCTTGATGGCGCCACTAAAGCCCTGCAACAAGGCGACCAGCCGAGTTTAGAGAATTTATTAGATCAAGGTTCCGATGTTGATCTAAAAATTCCAGCCTTATTACCCGATGATTATATTTTCGATGTAAATACCCGATTATCCTTATATAAACGGATCGCCAATTGTGCAACACTAAAAGCGCTTGATTCAATGCAAGTCGAATTAATTGACCGTTTTGGTTTACTGCCCGATGCCGCCAAAAATTTATTTGCAACGGCGCAGATAAAACAGCGGATCCAAATGCTAGGCATTAAACGCTTAGAAGCAAGTGCTAATGGCGGCCAAATCGAATTTAGTAACAAGTCGAAAGTTGATTTAGGCTACCTATTATCGTTATTGCAACAGCAACCCGCAATCTACAAATTAGAAGGCGCAACTAAGCTTAAGTTTTTACTAAAAACAGAATCAGCGAATCAACGTCTTAATTTAATTGATGCGATGTTAAGTGAATTCGAACAACACACAACGGAGAGTTAAGGTGGGTTTAAACGTTAAACAAGCACTATTAACAACAACACTGGCACTAGTTAGTTTACATTCCTTTGCCAGTAATTGGTTTGAAATTGAATTAGTTTTATTTGAACGCCATGGCGAAGTAAGTAATGAACAGTGGCGTCAAGATGCGCCAGATATCGACACGTCAAAAACACTGGACTTTATCTCATCATTATTTATTGTACCGGAATGTCCAAACGTTGCTCAGTCTGATATTAGACCGGTCATTGCCGATCTAATAATGATCCCCTGTGCCCAAGTTAACATTCTCTCACAGCCAATTGATATTGAACCCCCAACGGAAATAATATCAAGCGAATACCAAGCGCTAATGTCAGATAGCAGTGAAATAACAACTAAACACCCCTTAAATTTACCACCAATGTTCAGCGTTAACGGCATTAATTATCGCCTTAAAGCTCAAAAAAATAAGTTACCAATCACCATGGCTAGCGAAGCATTAGCCACTGAACTAATCAAACCTCACTTACTCGATCAGCCATCATTACAATTAACGACCTTAGTTAAAAAACTACATTGGCAGAAAAATTTAACCCCAAAATTACACTTGGGTTGGCGCCAAGAAGTACTACCACGCCACTTGGCTAAACCTATTCGATTAATCGCTGGTCAAAAATTAAATGATGATTATCAAAACACAGCACAGGGTGGTTGGGAATTTGATGGCTTATTTAAAGTTTATCTCAACCATTATTTATTTATTGAAACCAATATTAACCATAAAATGGTGTCTATGGTTGAAGTAGAACAATTGGATCAGGAAATGTTAATACAGTCACCAACATCAATCAGTTTATTACACACCGAGATGGTGACTGCAGCAGAATCCATTCAGCCTGTCAGTGTGCCGTGGCTAATTAATCACAACCTTAAACAACATCGCCGGGTAAAATCAAAGGAGCTGCATTATTTTGATCATCCCGACTTTGGTTTAGTGGTCCAAATTAGACGGTTTACTTTGTAAGATGGTGAACGGACATCTTTGGTACTAATAATTGAGGATCAATCCGTTTATTTAACCAGTTCATTCGCCAATCAAGGTGAGGCCCCGTAGCTCGGCCGCTGCTGCCAACTTTAGCGATAGGTTGACCTTGTTTGACGATATCACCGGCTTTAACTAAACCAGCACTCAGGTGTAAAAAAGTTGAAGACACCCCCATACCATGATCAATAATTAAGGTACCACCAGAATAAAACATATCAGGGACAAACAACCTCACCATACCTGCGGCTGGAGCAACGACTAAAGTGCCTGTCTTCCTCGCAATATCGACACCATAATGTGGCCGACCCGGCTTACCGTTATAAAAACGTTGTGAACCATATACCCCACTAATGGGTCCGGTTACAGGCCAAATGAAATCTTGCTGATAATGATTTAACTCTGAAAAAGTCTTACGGGCTGCCCTCACCTGTTTAGCATCACGGCGAGAACGAGCGACATTTTTTGGATTAGGCGAAGTGATTTTCTTTGAAATACCATTGACCCGTTGGATTTTATAATCACGACGGGTCAATTCAATATAATAGTGGCTTATTTGACCGTTATTGGTAATAACAGTCAACTGGTGCTTTAGCTGAGCATCACGGCCAAAGCCAATCACAAAATGACCATCACTGCTAATAGTTACCACTTGTTTGCCAAGCAGTAATTTCGAGTGATTAGTCACTTGACCGTGAAGCATAGCCCCTTGGGTAAACTGACCAACTAACGAAAGATCGACTCTCGTTTTCTCATTATTATGCGCCAGGCTCCATGTCGGCAACGCAAGCATTGCCATCATCAACAGTGTTTTTTTAATCATTGTTTACCTTGTTATTTAGTGACTTTACAGGCAACCATCGCACCTTTGTCGACCCCTTCATAGCCGATCACTGAAATAGTGTCACCGGGATTTTCATTGGCCAATGTTTGCGCTGCAAATTGGGTTAACTGTTCAACCGTGGTGTCAAAGTCTAAAATTTCGCAATGTTGTTGCGGCATCGCTAATTCAAAACGGCCCTGCGGTGCATCGTAGGCTATCCAATACAGTTGCTGAACATTTTTTAGGGCGGTTAACTCCTCAGGGATGGTAACATCATCAGGCGTGACCATATCTTCCTCAGTAATGAGATAAATGTCCTCCCAACGTTGCGCCCAATATTCCTCCAAATCTGCGGCTTTTTCACCATTGCGCTCAATTTCAATAATAGAACGATGGCCATGTGCAATACGTTGGCAATTGCCATCATGCTTTTTTAAACCATGGCTGTAATGATAAAAAGGCCCAAAAATAGGTTCAGCTGCGAGTTTTAACACTAAACCAGTGACATTATCTGGTAACACCTTTTTTATCGCGATGGTTAAATGTTCAATAATCGCATTTTCATCAATCATTGACGTTTCTAATATAGCAAAGGCCTCATTAGGACAGTTTAAATAGATCGGTAATTGCTCAGGGCGATCTAATAAAATTTGAGTGTGGTCGCCAACCAAATTATAAGAGATAGTTGGGTGCCCTGCTGCAACTAACAATTTATGATCTACTTCAAAGTCGATCACCGCTTTAATTTGTTTTTTGACTAAACCAAAGTCAAGTACCATGCATTCATCGTTGAGGCTACCGTCGAGTTCAATATCAACAATTAGACTTTCACCGACCATGCCACGTTCGTGACACAAATAAGAATAATCAATTACTGTAAGATTGTTTACAAAAAGTTTCATACAAAGTCCTGTATCGGCAGAAAAACAGTCCACCAAAAAATAAAATGACCGTTATTATACCTAATAATGGTCACAGTTATGAGCTGTAATTTTTGATTTAGTTCAAAAATCTGATTTTAATCGTCTAGTCAGTTGATCTCGTAAGTTTGGTGGGATACCAACAATGGTTAATTTGTCATTTTCAAGATCGACTATAATCCGCTCTCCCAAATGTTTTTGTTCAAAACCAACGGTGACACCACCACCGGTCCCCGAAAATTTCTTAAGTTGACGTAAGGTTGTTCTATCCCCTGGAATTTCCTTTTCTAACTCATAGCCCTGTTGTTCAGCAAACTGGTAGAAACCTTGTCCAGAATCATCAGAAATCTGTTGTGATAATTGCTTAACGGCGATCTCTTCACCGCTGTCAATCTTATCTTTACAGTAATCAAACACTTTTTCGCGGTAGGATTCTTTCTCGCTACGCGAAAGATCAGAAACATCACAATAATCTTCCACCGCATTTAATAATTTTTTATTTTG
>SPKZ01001214.1_pt1 | contig 30653 bp, 17 predicted proteins | sample 2456571 | NCBI WGS metagenome assembly SPKZ01 (sample SAMN11192286, study PRJNA482655) | marine metagenome | biome: ENVO:00000447; feature: ENVO:00000244|ENVO:00000211|ENVO:00000569|ENVO:00002023; material: ENVO:00002151; isolation source: ocean water from marine abyssalpelagic zone ... | reverse complement strand
TGATCTTTACGACTTTTACCTAATGATTCTCTACTAAAATAATTAGCTTTTTTTGCTAAATAATTTAACTGAGCTTCAGCATTTACATGTCCGGCTGATGCTGATAACATGTTTAATGCAATTGATTTATAACTAGATATTTTTACCATACTATCAACTACTTTATTTGCAGCTGCACTACTATCTTGTTTCTTTTCCCCATATATATAAAATTTTATCCATTTATCAAATGCTTTTAACATCTCTGCATTATTGTCTTTACTTTTTAAAATGTTATTAGCTTCATCTCTCGCAGCAGTTTTAAATAATCCAAACTTTCCTTTTGTTTGTTTAACACCTGTTGTATTTGCAAGTAACTCTCTCATTGCAAGTATTGCATATTCATTATCTTTATGTCCTTTATATTTATGAACAAAATCAGAAAATATCATAAGTGATTTAGATAGATCTAATGATTTATTTCCTTTACCGACAGAGTGAGTAAAAAATATTGGAACCTTACGACTACCTAAATAACCATCAGTTTGTACTTGTTGAAATCCATCATCGGCATCAACTACCTTTATAGCATTTTTAACGTTCTCATATTGCTGTTTTAAGCCCGTAATATAACCATCCTGAACCATAGTATCAATCATATCTTTTCTTATCTCAGGAAGCCAATTTTCACCTATTTGAAAATCAGCTAAAACTGCTAATTTATTCATTTGTTCCGTATACATATTATAAAAATTAAGAAGGGGTTTATTTTCACTTCTTAATAAATTTTTATATTCTTCAGTATAATATTCTTCTGGGTTTTTAGGTGTTAATAATCCTTGAACATATACATTAGTCCAGGCATCATTATTACGATTATTATATTTTATATCATTTTTATTTCTCCATTCATCTAATTTTTCTTTAGCTAGTTTTTTATCAACTTTTCCATCCTTATCAACAGAGGTACTATCAAAATATTCTTTAAATCTTTTTAATCTTTCTTGAAAGATGTCATCTTTAACACCAACACGGTCAAAATTTTCTTTAAACCATTTAATATTATTTGATTTGTTTTTTGGATCAGAATAATCAGGAAATACTTCTTTTTTATAATTAGTATATTTAAAAATTAATTTATCATTTTCGGTTAATATATCCTTATATATTTTTACTCCAGATAATCCTTTTGATTCACCCCATTTTGCCAATTCCTCTGTTGCTTTATTTACTTTAGATTCTAACTCTCTTCTTTTTTTTATAACATTAGTATCAACCTTATCTAATACTTGTGAAAACAAAGAAATTAAAGGATGATTTGAATTACGTAAATGTGTAAACCAGGAAGCTAACGCACCACCTCTAGATCCCATATCCATTTGTGTTTCAAGAGAAGCAAATAATTTTTCACTCATATATCCACCCTTTCTATTAACATCATAAACCATTGATGTTAATTTATTTTGTAAAAGACCTTCATTTTTATTTAACTTATGTCTAGCACGCATTAGTTTATCTGAAAACGTTGTATATTCATTTTCTTCACCCGCTTCTATTTCATCTTTATATTTTTTCTCTAAATTATCTAATGTTACTCCTGTTAATTTAGTAAAAGATTCAAATGTTTTTATATCTCTTAAATGAGTTATTATTTGCTCAAATGTTATATCGTCACTTTGTAAATCATTTTCAATTTGAACAGCTAAAGAATTAATAGAATCAGCAATTTTAGTTAGTTTTTTATCTATTAATAATGCTTGTATTGATTCATCTAATTTTTTAATACGATCAATATACTTGGGGTCATTCCAGGCTTTTTTCTCAACTCTTTCTGCGTGTAATGCTTTCTTTGTATCTATTAATTTTTTAATAAATTCATCTAGTTTTAAATCTCCTGTTTTTTCTATATCTAATGCCCATTGTGCAATACCTTCATCTTCTTGTCCTGTTAATATAAATTCAACTTTTGAAGTTTCAGGATCTAATGCTGTAACTTCAAACTCTTCTCCTTTTTTATTCTTTCTTTTCTCACCTGTTTTTTCTCTTGTATAAGTAGTAGCAACAGGTAAGATACGTGCTTGACGTATTTTCTTAACACCATATAAAGAAGTAACCATTTGTGAATATCTACCTATTTGAGCATTCCATGATTCTTGCTTCATAAAACCAATTGCATCATCAGGTAAAACATAATAAAAATCATTATATTTACTTCTTTTAGTTGATAAACCTTGAGCTCTTCTTATTTCATATATTTTATCTCTTTGTTTTTTATTTGGTTTTTTAAATTCTCTTTTTTCTGGTCTTAAATTAGTAAACTTATGATCATATATAGAAGCACTACCATCACTAAATACTACAAAAATATCCATTGTTCCTGCAACTGATTTATCACCAGACGCATCTGTTGATCCTGCTGGATCTAAAACAGGTTTCTCTAACATAAATAAAGGTTTATGTTTAACACGTTCATCTACTTCTTTACCTTCATTTATAGATCTATTTATTTCATCTTGAGTTACATTTACTTGATGATATAATGATAACATAGATTCAACTAATTTATCTATCATTCTATCAGAGTCATGAATTTTAGTAGTAACTCCTTGATAAGTATTTGATTTATTAAGAAATATATCATTACCTTTTTTAAGTAAAGATTTGTATTCATCTGTTTCTTTAAATGCTTTCATCGCATCTTCTTTCCATAGATTAACATCTAAGCTACGTAAATTATCTTTAAATTCAAATCCTGGATTATTAGATTCAGTTATATATTTTAAAATAGCTTCATTTAATGAGTGCATATCGGTACCCATATTTCTAGCTAATGTAGATGCCGCAGAATGTTCTTGTTCTGTTGCCTTTTCTTCTGTTTGTTTTTTAGTTTTAATTATATCCTGTGCATGAGATACACGACCAATTATATATCCTTTTTTATTATTAGCACCATATAACATGGTTGTTTTAAGACCTTTCTTTTTAAATGTTTCACGTAATATAAACGGTAATTCTTCAACATCAACTGGAACCATTTCACCAGTTAATAATGATGTTTTATTATTATAAGTTTCAATTACTTTAATTTGATCTTCGGAATAAAGATCTTTTCCATTTTTATCTTTAGCATTTTTAAAAACATCTACAGGTATTCCAACACCTGATTTTGTAGTAGATTGACCAGCACTAGATTCTGTATCTGTTTTAGGTTGACCTGCATATCCTCCAGATAATGAATACTTAGTATCACCTCCACGTGGAACTACTTTAATTGCATAGTATGTTCTTGAAGGATCACCTTTTTCCCCTAGTATTTTAATAATAGTAAACTTAAAAGGTCTATCTCTATTAGCTTTATTTAGTTTACGAGTTTTATCTAAAGCTTTATTATAATCAGTATATCTTTTACGTGAACCATCAGTATTACGTAAGTTAAATTTATCTTCTATTGTAGAATCAGATATAGTTGTTTTTTTAGTTGATTTTTTAGTTGGTGGGGTAGGAAGTTTTTTAGTTTTAATAATGGTAGTTTGACCTTCTTTTGTAGTAGGTTTAACAACATCTTTAGCAGTATCTGTTCCAATAGAAGAAGTATCATTTAAATAAGAATATAAGCTTAACAACTGCCTTTCTTGTAACTTACTTGTTCTTTCATTTAAATCAGAACCTTCAGTTAACATTTTATTATATATATTTTTAATTTCAGGATTTAATTCACTTCCTTTAAAATATGTATTAAAATATTTAATTACAGATTTAAACCATTTAGAAAATTTAGCAAATAATTCATCTATTTCTTTATTACCTGTTTTAACACCTTCATATACATATTGTTCAAATCCTTTGGCAAATCTCTCACTAGTATTTGTTGTCCATTCTTTATCACCAGTCCAATCTAGAATAGCTTTCTTTTCTTCTCTAGTTAATACTGTTTCCCATAAATGTGTTAACTCATGTAATGGAGTTGTTATATTAGAATCTTTATGTAAAAGAATTAATGATTTATCTTTAGATATTCTAGTAAATGCACCTAAAATTTTAGATTCTAAATTTTGATATAATGATTCATAATACTCTATATCTATTTGATTATTTATTTTATATAATTTATCTCCTATAAATTCTCTTTTACTAAAATCAGAACCATCATCAAAACCATCATCATACTCTTCACCATATCTAGTTTTTGGGACTTCTAATCCTTTTAACGTAAAAGGATTATATAATGAAAACCAGTTTTTTTCATATCCAATAATAGGCTTTAAAGGTTTAAAATCTTTAAATTGATATTCATTTAAAAAATCTCCATCCGACCCCGTTGTTTCTACGATGACAGTTCCTTCTTCTATAAATGGGATTATTTGTTCGTCATGATAAAATCTTGATTCATCAAATACTAAGCTTGTATTTTTTGGAATAGATATGACTTTAGGTATAGACTCCATTTCCCATATTCTGATTTCTGCACTATCAACTAAATTAATTAATTCTTCATATTCATTTGAATTAAAAATATCAAATCCAAACTGCTCTATAAATCTCCCGCCAAATGAAACTTTTTTAATATTTTTATTAAAAACATTATTAGCTATTTTAATATTTTTTATAGTATCAGATAATTTAACATTTGTTTCTTGCAGTTCCGCATCATCAGTTATGAGATTGGTTATGCTATGTAGTCTTGGATCAATATCTTTAATTCCATCAAAACTTACATCCATGGATTTAATGGTATTTTTATCAATAATTATATTTTTAATATATATATTTGAAAATATATTATCAAATGTAACTCCTTTTTGTGGCCCCTTACTTAATCTATCATTAAGTTGGTTAATAATATTCTTACGAGCTGCTTCATTTGCTGCTTTGTGGTTATTTTTATAACCAAGCTCCAATCTATTACCAGGACTATTTAGAGAGCCTGATTTATGTATGATAATTTTTTTATCATACGCATCATCATATACAGATTTTATATTTACTAATTCTTTTGATTTTACATTAATGCGCTGTATTGCAGTTAAACCGTTTTTCTTCTGAGTTGGTCGGTTAACAATATCTAACTCCATAGGATCACTAAGAGAATTATAATAATGTAAATCACTGTAACTAACATTTAAAAACATTGCATGGGCATCTACAATAATTGATTTACCATCAGGATAATTGATTGTGAATTTAAGTTTATTATCTAAAGGTTGACTATAATGATCTCGTTCTAACATTACTATTTTAGCATCATTAATATCCTTTCCTAATTTATTAGATACTTCTTGTTTTATTTCTTGTTTTATTAATTCAACACCTTTGTTAATAGCTTTCTCATATGTAAATCTCATATCATCTCCTCCATATGAATCATTATATCTAGAATAGATTATAAGTTCACGTAGTTTAACAGTATTATTAAATAATGTAGGATCTGCTTTAAATTCACTTCTTAATTTTAAGTACTTTAATTTTTTAAGTGACCTTTCTTGCCCAGGTAGATTTTCTTTAATAAAACTATCGAGAATAGGAGAACTTGATTCTTTTAAGTCTTGTCCAGCTAACATACCTCTTATTTCACCAATATTATTATCATTCATTCTAATAGCTATCTTTTCATTCACTTCAGAATTAATAGGATTAAATACATAAAAATCTCCTCCATTTAATTGATTACGTGCAGTACTAACACTACCGGTACACCATGGTGTATCACTTACAAAAGAAGATAAAATATTTTCATCACCTTTTACAAATTTATACCATGTTCCTTTTGGTGTTCTTTCAAACTCCTTCTCTTTAGGAATACTAGTTGCTATTGTAGTAGCCATATCTATAGCATAATCATATAAAAATTTATTAGGTGTATTAGGTTTATCATATACATTAGCTAAAGCCCTGGCATTTAATGATTCAAAAGAATTTACACTACTTTGATTTCTTTTAGTTAATTGAACTTTACCTTTATCAACATCTACATTAACTACATTAGATTTAATAACACTATTTAACACATAATATTTAAATTCAGTAGAATAATCAGGACGTGAATTTAAATAATTAATCCATGTTTGAATATCAGCAATTTGAGTTTTACGTACTTCTGATATCATTTCATTTATTTGATCTTTACTAGCACTTCTTAAACGTTCTGCATTATCAAACTCACCATTATTTTCTGCAACATTTGCAGCAAATTCCAAATAATTTTTTGATAAATCAGATATTAAATATGGGTTAGAAAAGTTCCTGAAAGAAAGTGAAATAATTAAATTATCATATTTAGTTTGTATTTGTGTAATAATACTATCTCTCTTAGATAATTTAGTACCTTCTTTATTTTTTAATCTTTTACCTGCTTGTAATTCTTTTTCACCATCTATAACTTTTGATAAAAAGAAATCATCTTTTTTTAAATCAAGATTTTTAATATATTTATTAGGTATATTATAAGTTTTATCTTCACTTTGAGGTAAAATTTGAATAGAATCTGGATCTATATTAACACCGGTAAGACTTGCAATTGCTCCTATAACACTATCTTCAGTAATTTTATAAGTTACTTGCTTTATTTTATTATTATCATAGACTTCAGCTAAAGGTTTATCTACCCTTTTAGCTATAGATTTCATAATATTTTCTGTAGCTTTTGAAAGTGATTTAGCAACATCTTGTTTATCTTCACTAACAAAATCTTTAAATCCTTGTATATCTTTTTTAGAACCTAAGATGTGGATTTGTTCTGGTTTAAATACTACATACTCAGTGTAATCAGTTTCAGAATATTGCAATGTATCTCCGTCTTGTTTTTTTCCCTGCATTATTACTTCTTCAGAAACATTATCTATCTCTTTAGAATTTATAAGTAAAGGAAATACGGTTTTATTTCTACCTCGTGCGTATTCTTTTGCAAGTTCATAAGTACCGACAAATAAACCTTTTATGGGATTTTCAATAAATCTATTTAATACATTTTTATCTGATGTTCCATGATATACAACATCTTTTACTTTACTATCAGGAAATATAGTATCTAAATATTCAGAATATTGTTCTTTAGTACCTATTTTAGATAACTCAACAGTGTCTTTAAATATATTATCTACACCTTTCTTAACTTCAGAACCAACTGTTTCTTCTGTTATTTCAACATTATATATTTTTTCAAAGAATTCATTACTAGGATCTTTATGTTTTATAGTAGAACGTTCTTTAACAGAGTCACTATAATTTTCTAATACCTTATTAGAAACATAAAATGCATCATCAAACAATGTTCTTTCATTAAGATTAAATTCAAACATTGCTTTGAAGTATTTAAGTAAATCTTCCCATAATGATTTATTAGGACCTAATGAAGGTAGTTTCTGTAAATCTTGAATAAAATAAGGATTAGTATATACAGCAACAATAAACTCATTAAGACTAGTTAAAGGATAATCATCCCTAAATTCATCTCTATATTTAAGAGCTTCTTTGTGTATCTTACTTAATTGCCTAGCTACTTTTGTATTTTTATTAAGTTCACTAATTGTATAACCATGTAACATCTCATGTAATATAACAGGAACTAAATCTTTAGTATTAATAGGTGCTCTACTAGCAATATTAATTACTCTACGTTTAGTATCACCCTCTCCAAACTCTTGATATGTAGCTGCTGATTTACTTGATTTCTCACCCTTAAGTCCAGATTTATATTCATCAGTTTCTATATATGGTTTATCAACTAATTCAACTGTCATATCTTCAGATGATAATGATAATAGTTTTTCAGCTAATGGCGCTAATGGATGTTCATCATCAATAATACGTTGTAATATAGTTGTATGAGATTGAGTATCACCATCACTAAAGTATTTTTCCTTTACTGTATTATCAATACGACTAGTTTCATCTGGTAATTTAGATTTTGATGATTCAATTGATGTAATTGCATTACCAGGATGAAATGATACACCATTCGGATTCATACCCATCCCTTTAGGATTTATTATATTAGCATTATTTAACTGATTTGTATTAGAATCATCAACTCTAAATATCAACTCTAATGGATGTAAATTTACTGCTGGAGTATTAGTAATTGGATACTTATTTGTAGATTTATAACCACTAAAATCTTCTTGAGTAACACTTAATGTATTATCAGTAATATCAAATTCTAATTTTTGACTAGAAGTATCACTAATTAATTTTAGAATAACATCATTAGTCATAAATACAGTTTGATCAACTTCTCCAAATTTATGTGTTCCTCCTGTAACACTTACTTTTTCTCGTGATGTTTTACCATCTTTAAATGTATATTTACTTCCCTTTGATGTTTTAAATATAATTGTATCATCCGGCAATTTAGATTTTAATGATACATCACTATCTTTATCAGTTTTTTTTAATTTTGTATTTAAATCTTCATCAAATTCAACACCAGTAGGAGAAATAATATCTTTTACTTCACTATATTTAGGTTCACCATTTTTATCTAGTTTGTTTTTTTTATCCCAATCACCAAATAATTCCTTAAACTCATTAGTATAAACCTTATAATAGTTAACTAATGCTTCATTATCATCTTTAATATCATTCTTTATAGAATCAAAAAGAAGGCTCCTTTTACCGTTAGGAGCCTTCACTGCTTTTATTTTATCTGTAACTTTAAGAGTTTTAGGATCTCTTTCAAATATAATCTTACACTTCATTAGTTAGTATATTTTAATACAATTTAGTTCTTAATTTCTTCTGTCTTTTATTCCTTGGTGTATATCCACCATCCATTAAAACATTAGTAGTTTTTTTACTTTTTATGTTACCACCTCTTTTATTGCCAGTTTTAATTGTGTTTGTTTGTGTATTAAGAGCATTAGGTGTAGTATTATTTATCCAATTACTACCATTATAAAATCCTACTTTCTTAAGTTGTTCATCAAGAGACTTAATTTCTTCTCTATATTTAATTTTATCATTTTCATCTGTTGCCTGTTCCATTAGCTTCATTGCTTGACCTCTTTGCTCAGTTAAATTTCTTCTCCTCAGCTGATTCAACTTCAGTGTTTCGCGATCATTCTTCTTGCCAGTCTTACTATGAACAACATATGCCATTCCATTTTTATCAAGTCTAACATTATAATCTGCACTTAATTGATTAACATAACTGTTAATTTTATTAACATCTGAATTTTCAGCTTGTATATACCCAGCTTTTGTTTGCTGTTGTTGATTCCATTTACTAACAGCTTCAGTCATTGCATTTTGTTTAGTTCCTTCATGCTCTAGATCTTTGAAATATTGACTCCTTTTTTCATCTCTAAGCTCTTTAGCTATTTTTTCTTTAGCAGTTTCATATGTTCTATCAAAACCTAATTGTGAATCAGCAGCTCTTTTAGCAATACCAATCTTTTTATTTAATATATTTGCATTTAATTGTTGTAAATTACCCATTAAAGTCCCTGTTCCTCTGGCATTGTTTGCTATTGCTTTCATGCCTATATTATATTGGTCAGTTGCAGGTTTAAAATCAACAGGTGCATATTGAAGCTTAGGTGTATAATCTGTCCTGAATAAAGGTGTTTTTTCAGGAGCTTGAGATGCTAATGAAAGATTATATGCTGTCATAGCTTGATTAGCAGCATCAGATATCTTATGAGAAGGTCTCATTAATGAATAAGGATCGTATGCACTATATTGTTTATTGTAGTTTATTGCATCTTCTAGTTCTTCTGCTTCAGTTTTAAAAGTTTCATTTATAAAACGACCAGATCTACCTGAAGGATCATGTGCTATACCGTCTAGTGTTGAATAACCACCCGTTCTTACTTGATCTGAAAAATCATCTAAATTAGATACAAAAATTTTATTTGGATCTATTATTGTAGAATTCTCATCTTGATATTTAATTAAATTACCACCTGTTCTATATTTTAATCTACCACCATCTCTTTTTTCTTCTAATGCTTCTTCTAGTTTTAATGCTTTTTCTTCTAATTTTCTATTTTTTTCTAATTCTCTTTTTTTTCTTTTTTCCCACTTATCATCTTTTTTATTAAGTCTATTTTTACCTTTAAGTGTTTTAATTTTTTGTTTAGATTCTATTTTGTTAAGTTTTAATTCTCCTTCACTATTAAACTTTTCTTCATTAAATTCATCTGTATCAGCAGTTCTTTCTACTCTACCTTTTATTCTTTTAGCTTTTTCATCTCCGGCTTGTTTTTGAGCTTCTAATTGATCAAATGCTCTTTTAGCTTTTTTTTCAGCCCTTATGTTTTGATTTAATCTATTTTGATCTATACTTTCTGTGTCTTCAAGAATATTAAATTTCTTTTTCATTTCTCTACCGGTCCTACGAACAGCTTGATTCTTTTGCCTAGCAGCTTTACGTTTTTCTCTTAACTCTTTATTTTTATCTTTTATTGGACCATATGTATCATCACGATAAGGATTCTTATCTCTTAATGATTTATCAATTTTTTCTATACCTTTCTCTAAAACATTACCAACAGTTCTTAAAGGAGTTGGTTGTTTAATTGATCTTTGATCAACAGGTTCATCACCTGGTCCATCTAATACAAAAATATTTGTAAGAAACTTATTCTTTTCTTGAGTGTTTAATACTTTATCTGTATCTTTTATTTTTTCACCAGTTTCATTAACTTCCCATTTTATATCATCTTCAATAATGTGATATTTATCAGTTAAATCATCGTAATAAACAGTTTGTTTATCAACACCATAATTATCATTAGGTGGAGTAGCAGGTGGATTAACTTCTTTAGTAATGACTTTATCCTTTACTGTTGATTCATCATCAGGGTTAATTTCTTCGTTAGTAACTTCACCTTGGTTACCATAAGGTTTAAGGTCAAAAACATTTTTTGTATCTTTATCAAGAGATTTTATCTCACCGGGAGTATCAAATATATATTCTTCACCTTCAGAAGTTATAATACCAATAAATTTATATGTTTGACTATTATCTTCTAATGTTTCTATTTCATATAAATCATTACCATCAATATATATACCATCATGTAAATTATTCGGTTTAGTTACAACATCTCCATTTTGATATTTTCTCAAAAGATTATTTCCTTTTATATTTCGTATCATTATAATAAATTTATTTTACATCAGGACTAAAACCTGGGTTTAATTTAACGTGATCAGTTACTTTATTGGAGAATAATCCTCCTCTTTGTTTCTTCTTTAAATGTCGTTTTAACTTGTATTCATTTCCTTTCCACATAAAGATAGGAAACTTCTTTGAATTAGCATAATCAAAGGCTTTATTGAGATCCATACTAGATAAATCAGGTGTTTCAACTACTGTATCACCATCTATATTTACATCTTCACCTGGTAACATAACTTGTTCATCTGTTTGTTCACCATCTGTAAAACCTTTTATATTTATAGGTACTTCCATATCACCAGAAGGTGGTGTCGAAGTCATTTTTTTTAGACCTTTTTGTCCAAATGGAAATACATTTTTACCTGCGTTTAATCCCTCTTCAAACTCATCTTCTGTTCTAGCTATATTACCTCCATCTTCTACAATAGGTAAATTATTATTATTATTCATAGCAATTTTATTCATTACATTTTTAACTCTTGTTTTAAATATTTTACTATTAGTTCCTAATTTATTTATATAAGGTGATTCATCAAAAATAGATAAAAAACTAAATACTCCACTTGGTAATTTTTTATTTTTATATGCTTGATATAAATAATCTATGTGTTTATCTGTTATTTGATCTCCTGGTTTTAATTGTTTATTATTTATTAAAAACACTTCAGCTAGTCTTTTCTTTGCTAATACCTCAGTAGGATTAGTTTCATATGTTCTCTTTTCAAAAGGATCTATATTTTTAGCTAATGTCTTTAACGCATCTGGCGTAATATTCCAATCATGAATTAATCTATCATCATTTTCTTTCCAGTAATTTGAATTAGCAGGGTTTATAAATTCAGATTTATTATATTTTGAAGCGTAATATTTCTTATTTATAGGAAATTGAGAAGCATGATCTAATTCTTCTAATAATGTATAATATGCAGCAGAACCTTTAACTGTATTTCTTAATTGATCTTTTAATTTATCAACATGAAGATTAAAATCTATTTGATCCGTATATTTATTATCTTTATTATCTATTATAGTGTTTATATCTGAACCTAATGGTGCTAGATTGAAATCAGAGGGTGATTTAGCAGTATAATTTGGACTCAAACGAATTCGTCTATCACCATGTGGTATAAATTCTCCCATTCTAACACCACTACCAAAAACACTATAGTTTCTTTTTTCTTGAGGGATATCTTCTCCCCAATTTATATTAGTATTTTTAAAACTTTTTAATCTATCATTTAATAAATGATCAAATGTAGGATAAAGATTTTTATATTTAGGATTAGTTTTTACAGTTGCATTATACTCTTCTTTAAGTTTTTCATTAAATCCTACACTTGTATAAATATCATTAAGTATATTTTTAGCTTGTGTTTCTAAATTAATTTGATTTTCTATTGGATTATTTGAAATAGTTATATTAGTACCCGGATTTATTGTTGAAATAACATTATTTGTATTAGAATTAGAATCCCATGTATATGATCCATTTTGATGTTTTGGAAGAATATATTTAGAATTCATTGATTTAGATATAGACATACTAAAACCTACAGGTTTATCTCTATATGATAATCTATCTGAATCATTAGGTGGTAACATATCATTTTCATCTAACATTTTCATAGATACTTTTGTACCTTGATGGGGTATTTGACCACCATGATTAAAGATAGGTGTTTTATAACTTTTCCATCTATAAGGTGGCATTCCAACTGGACCAATTAAAGTATTCTTACTATACTTTATTTTATTCTTAGGTAAAACACCAACTTTCTTATAATCTAATGCATTAGGAAAACCAGCACCATAATTGTTTAAAGACTTTAATGCTTTACTAACATCCCCTTTATATATTCTACCATTTTCATTACTTGCTGTTATATAAGAAGGATCTAAATCATTATCATCCATTAATCTTTGAGCAGAAGATGTATATGTACCTTTAAGGTCTTTTTTAACTAATCCACCCTTACGTTTGTTATCTCCTTTATATGTAGTAGTATTACCTAAATGATGAAAATTAGGATTTTGATTATTTAAATAACCTTCCATACTATTTAATATTTCAAGTTGTTTTTTATTATAGACATTTTTCATATTAGGATACTTCATAATAAACCCTCTTACTAAAGCATCTTTTCTTGAAACATTAGCCCATTTATCAAATGGTCTATTATCATAACCTGGGTCATCAGATGATTTTTCACCTATTTTTGTAAGTCTACCTTCCTCATCTTCTATAAGATTACCTCTTTCATCTTTTGCATATATACCGTTTCTTCCATCATATGCATTCTTATCTACTCTTTTTTGTATATCATCTCTATTCTCCCAAACCTGATCAACTAATGTTTTCCATTTTGGATCTTCAGTAAGAGCATGTAAAAGATCACCTTTTATCATATTTAACTTTTCATTATTAGATAGATTTTTTGATCTTTTATATAATTCAATTAATGGTCTATCACTTGGATTTATTATATTTCCTTGTGGATCTCTTTCTCCAGCGGGTATATAACCAACCATTCCACTATGAGGACTTTCTGTATTAACTTCTTTTACTATAGGGTTAGGTATATATTTATTAAATAATGGATTACCTTCAATTAAAGTATTTGTTTTACTTTGTATAGTCTCACCTTCCTGATACTTAACCAACCCACCTTTACGTTTATTATTAAATAAATCTGTAGGTTTTAATTTTGCATTATTAAGTGCTGCTTTAAGAGATACATTCCCAGCAAGACCTTCATTACCATAATTAATATCTGCACCAATATTTAACATTTTATTAGGTTTCCAATTTATACCTGTACCAATTGAATATTGATCTGGACTCCATGAAACTTTAGGAGTAAATGTAATATTTTTATTTGGTGAAATTTTAGCAGATAAACCTAATTTATTTTTTTGATTTGTTATATCAGAAACTAAAGAAGGGCTTAAACTAAATTTTTTATCAAATTTAATATCTCCTTTAAGATCTATATCATGAGATAATTTATCTTTATCACGATTAATATTATAATTAGCCGCTATTTTAACGGGACCTAATTCTTTTTCACTACTTATATTAAATTTTTCTTTACCTTGTAAATCTGTATTAACTTTAAGACCTATATTTTTATGTTTAAGTGATAAGTCAAGATTTTTAATATTATCAGCGTTACTAAATCTTCCACTAAATGGTCCTGCTTTTACACCAATATTATAATTTTCTTTAAAGTTAGTATCAAAATCAACACCAAATAATTCTTTATATTTAGCTTTTAATGCAAGTTTATTGGCACCTTCAAAATCAGTATTATATACTGCATTAAAATATTTATTGTTTAAACCTAGATTTAAATTTGAACCTTTAAAATCAGTATTATAACCAAAATCAAGTATATTTTTATATTTACCTCCTATTTGTATAGTGGGATCACTATCTTTATTTTTTAATTCAGGATTAATTTTACCAGTAAATGATAAAGCATTATTAGGATTATAATCAAATGATGCATCAAATCCACTAGGTTTAGAAACTTTTTTATATTTACCAAATATAGGATGATTTACTTTATCTTTAGGAGTATTTAATTTAAACTTTGGATTAAATTTTGTAGGTAAATTCTTTTTAGGTTTTAATTGTAAATTAACTTTACTAGGATTGGCTCTACCCTTTAGTTTAGGATGAACACGTTTCGGACGTTGAACAATACTTGGAATAAGATTATTCTTCCAATTTGGATCAAGTGTTAAAGTAGATATAGAGGGAAGTAGATAACCTGATTTATCAGGAAAATTTCTTTTATAATTTCCAGGTTTACTAGGTACACCCCAATTAACCCAACTTGGAACAGTTGATTTTTGATCTTCACTTTTACTAAATGAACCAGGTGAAACGTTAATTAACTTACCTTTTTGATACTTAACCGGACCACCTTCTTTCTTTTCCCACTTAGCAACAGTAATAGTAAAATTAGCTTTCTTTATTATTGTAGGAGAATAATCATGTTTATTAGCTAATACCTTCTTTGCAAACTCTTGTTCAGACATACCTGCCTTCTTAGCTGCTCTTGTAAAAGCTCCTATTTTAGATTTACCTGTATTTATCTTATTTCTTTTTTTCATTTTTCTTCAATATTAAATGATAGAACAAATTAAATCCAATTGTTCTACTTATATAAAATAATAATATAATAATAATAATGTTTATTTGATTATAATGTATAGAACCAAATAAAAGAATAAATGACATTGCGCCAATCATATTTGCAAAATGCCATATATCCGTAATCCAAACTAAAGGAAAATGGTGTAACCAATTCAATATTTTATTATCATTATCTTTACGTATCCATGTATGATCTTTAGGTCCCCAGAATGAGGTCTCTAAGGTCGTAGAAAAGATTGACTGACTCCATATATCAAAATGTTGTACAGTGTCTGCTACAGCCTTAGAAACCCCTAATAATAAACTTCCTATTATAAATATAATAGTACTACTCATCTTTATCTTCTAAAAATGGATTAGGTCCTTCATGTACTTTACTTAAACCTATTACAATACCAAATAATAAACTAAATGCGGGTATAACTGCAAGTAACCATCTACCAAATGAATGTTCATCAAATATACCTCCTAATGCAGACCATGTAATTAAGAATAAAAATATTGCCGGTGAACCAATGATAGCAAAACCAAAGTATTTTAATGGTAATGGTGCTTTAACATATTTATCAGCTACCCAATAAAATGCTTTTCTCATTGCAAGTACGAATTTATCTAAAAACTTTTTCATATATATATATAATATTTATTTATTAACCTAATTGTTCCATTACCCCGGGAGGTACTTGAGATTGTCCTGCGGCCATTTGCTGTTCAGCAGCCATTTGCTGTTCTGCCATTTGCTGTTCACTACCTTGTCCACCCATCATTTGTTCCATAACATTCATAAGTGCTATTTCTATTTGTTCAGGTGGTAAGCTTAATATTTGCTCCTGTACTTCAGGAGGTAATTGCATAAATACTTGTTGTAATTGTGGATCAATATTTGCTAGTACCGGTGGTACCATTCCTTGTTGAGCATCCATTTCTCCTTCTTGTCCTGCCATCTGTTGTTCAGCGGCCATTTGCTCTTCCATTCCTGGTTGCATATTTGCATTTGGATCTTGTTGCATTTGTTCTCCTATTAATTTTTGTAAGTGTTCATTTGATTCATTTGGTTGTTCTTGTTCTTGACCTGGAATTGGTCCACCTTGTTGTAAGGGTTTTCTTTTAGGTGCAAAATAATCTTCTGTTGATGGAACATTTTTAAGTTCATTTCCAAAAAAGATCTCTCCTGATGGTCTTCTTTCTCCTTCTGTATATCCAGCCGGAAGAATTTCTTTATTTTTAAGTTTAGGGGCAACTGTTTTAGTTGTTCCTAATGTTCCATCTGGTTGAGTATATAAAGTAGGAGCATATCTTTTTGTTGTAGCTGTTGGAGTTACACCTCCAAATTCACTTGCATCAAAAGATATTGGAGTAACATCCCCTGGTAATTGACTTCTATTTTGTCCTAATGCTACTGAAAGAGCATATTTTGATTTTGCTCTTTGTTCGGGAGTTGCACTAGAATCATTAGCTCTACTCTTTAATGCATCCAATGTAGCTTGACTATGCATTATTCCTTGATAAGTTGGTAATGAACCACCTTGTTGATAATTGTTAAGATATTCACGTACACCAAGACTTTTATTAGGATTTTGTTGATTAAGTACTGCATTATAAGCTTCAATTTTTTTCTTTGTATCATACCCCATTTGAGTCCAGCCACCTTCCGGTCTAGTACCTCCAAAACCCGGACCAAACGATGCGAATTCATCTTCATCATTGGTATTACGAATATGTGGAGTACTTATTGGTGGTCTCTTTGTACGACTCTGTTGAGCCCTCATATAATTTTGAATAGCCTCCTCGTTAGCCTCCTCGTTAGCTTCCTGTGCAGCTTTTCGAGCATTAATAATTTTACCTTCTTGATAAGTTTGCAACGCTCCACCATTTTGTTTACGTAATAGTTTACGTAGTAAATGTCTGTTACTTGTCATACCACCTCTTCTATTTATTGGTATATTTGTTATATTTGATTTATCTCCTACATAGTTAACATCAGGAGTTTCACGATCAATAATTGGTTCAGTAAGAGGATCTAAGCCCACTTCAGATCTTGTTTTAGTATTATATTTTTTTCCGCCCCATTCAAAGTCAGGTACTCCTAAGTCTTTATAATAATTAAATGCAGCACCACGTGTTGGAAATTGTGGTTTTGTTTCATTTAATTTAAGAGCAAAAGATGGATTTCTACCTATTTCTGTAGTGTTACTAAGTACTGCTTTATTATATACATCTCTTAACTCAGGGGTAAATTTACCCTGTGAAATATGTTTATTATCACCAGGTAAACGTGAAATTCTTAACATTTCATTTTTAACTGAAGATGGTAGATTACTATATTCTGAAGGTAATATTCCTTTATTACTTACAATATCATTAATAATACTTTGTGCCCATTGACCTTGATTTTGAATTTTATTTAAACCTATATTACCTCTTGTATTTGGATCTGCAGAACGTAGTGTTTGATTTCCTGAACGAACACCATAATAATCACTAATTAATTTTCCTATAGGTTTATAATTTTGTAAGTTATATGCAGTTACTTTACTTGCATCATTAGAAGACATACCATAATCACTGACTAATTTATTTTGCATTTTGAGAGTAAGAGAACCTTGAGGAGTAAAAACATCACCATATTTACCTCCTCCTGATGTTACAAGTTTTGCACTTAAATCTGTAGGCATACCTGTTTGTTCACTAACTGACATTCTATCTTGGGCTCCAATAATATTTTTTTGAGGGGTGCTTTTAGTAACAGTATAATTACCTTCTGGATCTATTACAGTATCATCTTTATCAATTGTTAATCCTCTTTGTGCCATTTGCATATTAGGATTACCTTGTTCCATTTGAGGTAAATTTTGCTGTTGAGCATTAGGATCATTTAATAAGTATTGTGCGTTTTGTTGGATAAATGCAGCAATTTCACCCATGTCTCTATTTTTTTTACTTAATAGTTTTTTGAGTTCTTCTGCTACTTTTGCTGCTTCTGCATCATTTTTCATTTCTTCTAATTGTTTTAATTGATGAGTAATAAACTCGTCATTGTTTTTATAAGCATCCATGCTATTTGTATCCGCGTTAGCTAACGATTCAACAATTGGTTGCATTTCTTGGGCTGTTGTTTTTTGTCCTTTTTTAGCTCTTTTACCATCTAATCCTAGATAGTTAGAAGCTACATATAATCCTTCTGCTGCTTTAATTGGGATACCTTCCTGACCATCTTTATTAGAGTCTTGACCATGCTTATCACCAGTAAATTTAACTGCATAAGGAGACTGTAATGATGCATGTGTATTAGTACCACCATATCTTATATTGGGAATGTTTTTACCTGTTGTATCAATTACTATTTCACCATTTTCAATTTCAGCATTCCAATTATCATTTAATACATTACGAGGAGTTGTTATTTCTTTACCATATCTTGCATATATACCACTTTTAGTAGTTCCTGTTTGACTACCATCAAACATACTTTCTCTTTCTTTTCTCCACTCTTGTTCCCTATCAGCAACTCCTTTTACTTTATCCATATCATATTGACCATATAAACCAGCAGTAAGAGCATTTAATACCCCAGTTCCTACTTTACCTTGTTTAAAATAATCCATTGTTGTATCTGCCATTCGAGATGGATCTAAAAAATTTGCAGCTACATGAGCAACTTTACTTTTGCTTCTACCATATTCATCTTTTTGATCTATAGAATCCAATGCTGAATCAGTAGCTCCTTTAAAAGTTCCCCATACCGGAATCATAGAACTAACTGTATCATGAGTTTTAGATTGTTCTTCAGTTTGCATATTTTTCATAGCTTGTCTATGTAATTCACTGTCTCCATAAGTTCTACCTGTTTTATCAAAATATTTATTGCCAACCATTGAACCTATATTAGCAGCCATACCTGCATAACCCATTGCCTTATTGTAATCAGACGTTCGTTTTATATTTTTAATATTTTGTGCATCATAATCCGGAGTTGCACCACCTTCAATTGTTTGTAAAGGATCCTGATCGAACACTTGTACTTGATTAGGATTTGTAGATGCTGAGGGATCATATGGATCCTGGTACTGCCATGTAGAATTATTTCCTTGATCAAAAGGTTTTATTATAGGGTCTACTTGATGTTTAGGTAATGTATCTCCATTGCGATACCTAATGGGTCCACCACCTTTATATAGACACATTTTACCACCTTTCTTATAATAGAGTTTACCACCTCTTTTATATAAAGTTATTTTTTTCATTCCTTTTTTCTTCATTATAATTAAATTTTAAAAGTTATTATACTTTATTACGTTTTTCTCCTGTTATAAGATTTAATGTTATTTTATAATCATCAAGTGGTTTAAAAAATAAACGTACACCTAAATATTTATCTGTTAATCTTTCAATTTGATATACATCTTTATTTATATCTATTATTGAAGGATTTATTACTTTATCAATATAACCAAATCCATTATCATATTTATTTTGATATGTTAATTCTGACCAATCTTTTGTAAACTTAGGTTCATTAAGATTTAATCTATCAACTGTCAAATCACGCAATCTATTAATTTTCCAAATATTACGCCATTTATGTGCAGTTGCTTTAGTTATATCATATAATGTATTTGCATATGGTATTAAATTAGAAACATCAATCTCTTTAAGATTACTAAGCTGATTATTATTATATACAAAGAAACGATCAAATGTAGTAAAAGGTATTTCTATATCTCTATCATCTACTGTTGATTTTGACCATACATTTGATGTGTATTCAATTGAATCAAATGTTTTTTCACCATAAGGATTTTTCTTATAAATATAATCTATTATAAAATCAAATTTAGTGTCATAGTATTTTTGAAATTCTCCATAATTATGTTCCCAAGTTGATAGGTTAATATCATCTGTAACATTAGCAACAAAAGAGTAAAATGTTTTAGAATCATAATATAACCAATTGGGTGTATATGAATGAAATGATGACCATACTTGAGACTTTAAAGAATATGATAATGTCCATGATTTATTTTCAGCTAATTTTATCAGTATAATCAATATTTGTTAAAAATGTATCTTTATCTGCAACTAAACTACCACCTCCACCATATCCAACATAAAATCCTTCATTATCATAATAGTATTCTCCATCTATTACAGCAGGTACATAATTAAGTCCAACTATTATTAATTCTGTTATTGAACTAATTATCGAAGGTAACAATTCATAATCTTTTTTAGTTAACATGTAACGATCATGTTCAGCATCTATTGCTGCAATATAACCAACATTTGTATTGCAACTTGTACCTTTATATGGATATGGTAATCCTGTTAAATTACGAAATTGAGTATCTAATGCAACTTCTGAATTTTTACTAAACCATTTAGACATACCTACATCAGATATTGATTTAATACCATCTCCTAGTTTTAATACAGATTTAGAATTTCTATCAAACCATATATAATCACCATTGCAAAAATAGATGTAAATTTATCAATTGTTCCACCTCTACTATAAGCATCTTCATTATTAAATAATTTAATTGGATCTCTTCCTAAAAATTCCCCCTGACCAACTTCAATTGTATCAGCATTGGTTTTCATGGTTTGAGGTGCAACACTTACTTTCCATAAATTGTGTTCAGTATGTATATATAAATCTGAATTTTTAACAAATATATTTCGTATCTCTCCTGTATAAGAAGGTATTGCTTTAAGAGAATTAGTTATAAATAATTTATAAAAATCTTGTACTTGTGAATCTAAAGATACTTCAGAATAAAACAATGTATTAGGAAATGATTCAGAACAACTAGAACAAAAATCAAATGTACTTGGTAATTGAAATGAAGGTATTTCTGTATTATAACTTGAATAGTCTATTTTATATCTATTGAATATTTCTTGAGGGGCCATTGTATTATCAAGTTCGTCTGTACTAGAAACTAAATCAATAATGTTAACTAAAAAATTATAATAAGAATCCCTATTACTAAAAGGAAAAGATCTAAATAAATCTCCTTCTAATAAATGTCTAAATGCACTATTAATTTCTGATTCAACATATCCAACAGTTGTTGAAGTTAAAAATTTTTGTGTAGTGTTGTCTATAAATAATCTATTTTTATAAAAACCTTTTTCAAATTGAAATCTATTTATAAATGTATCTCCACCAGTAACAACAAAATCAACATATGATTTAGGTATTTGATAGGAATGCATTTTAATATATGTAACATTATCAAAATCTTGATAAGGTGTCGCTGAAGATTTTAATGCTCCATAATACATATATGGAGAAGTACCAATAGACCATTTATGTTTATCTATTACAACCTCTTCTTTAGACCAAGAATTTTGTAAACCAATACCATCTGAACCAGCTACTCTTGAATCAATAATAATAGTATCTAATGTATTAAGAGGTTGTCCTAAAGTAGTTTGTATATAATTATTACCATAAAAATGATCTTGAATATCTCTTTTTAACATTGGATATTGATATGGAAAACTTAAATCACATACACTTCTCATACTATCTACTAAAACTCCAAATGAAGGTCCTCTATCAAGAGAATTTAATTGTGCATCAGTATCAAAAGTAGCAGTTGGTTCAACCGAATTACAAGATTGTTTATATCTTGCAAGTAATGTTCTTTGTCTATAATCATTATTTTTAATAGTTGTACTCCCTTGTCCAAGACCATCTGTACTAAAATCAGTATTATAACCAGCATATACCATTCCTGAAATAGGAATATTATATATAAATGTCCACCAATAGGGATCCATAGGACTGGCTATTCTAGGATATTTATGTCTATTTAAAAATACACTAACTCCTGCATTATATCCACCTACCCATTCTCTATATGCATATGCGCTATCAGCGGTGTCTAATGGGTCCCATGAACCAGTTGCAATCCCACCATCCCAAAATTGTTCTGTATAAGTATCACAATAAGCAAAATTAACAGTTCCACATGGAGGTTTATTACTATCAAAAAACATATCACCAAAAACAGTTGCTTCTGGTTTTAAATAATCAACAGATAATGTAACTGGATCATTCATTGTACTTTTAGGTGTGTGTATTTCAAGTATATTCCACCATGTATAAATTGGATTTTTTCTATTATAAAATCCAATGCCATTTGCTTCTGTACCTGGTTTAATATCAGGAGTTAAAAATAAAATATTTGGCCATACACCATTAGTTTCTAATTCATTAAAATCATCAACAGCTTCTCTACCAAAAGCATTGCCTCCTGTATCCCATTCTCTAGTAGATACACTTGTGTCACACACATTAAAAAATCCTTTATCAATTACTGTTTTATTATTAGTTCTATTTGATCTAACAATATAATATCCTGTAACATTATCAACATATTCAGCAGGAATTGCAACTTCAAGTACATGTAATCCTAAAGGATATAATTTTAAACTTCCTTCTGAATTATTCATACTCCATTTTTCATGTTCGGGAGAATATGTTGGAGATATTAATGTATTTAAAGGCGTTAGTAGTCCTAAAGGACCAGGTAAAAATCCTGTATTAAAATCATACATATTTGAATCATGAGACCATGTTTGATCTGGAAACATTGGTTGCCATGCGGCAGGTACTGTATTAGCCCATAACCATCCTCCACCAGTTAAACCACTGCTGAGGCCTTGTCCTAATATTCCATCTACAGCTGGAAAATTAGACGAAGGGGTATGGGGAAATCGAGTCGTTACTCTATCAAATAACTGTTCAATACGATGATCAGGCATTTTATGATGTCTTACATTTCCTTCAGGGTATATTCTATTTCCTTCACAATCTCTAATATCAGGGTATGGTATATTTGTATCAAAATAACCAGGTATTCCTGAAAATCCACCTGTAAATGTATAATAAGGATTAGAACTATATACAGTTGTATAATCTACTGATGTCCATGAAAGAGCTCCTGTTACAGATTTACGTCTAATTGCTGTATTGTAATATTGCCATCTTTCTATTTCATCTCCTTGACAAGAATTAACTGCAAATGGAATAGTATAGCAACATGTTACAATATCCTTAAAACCATATAAATATTTATATTCATCTGTAGCAATACTTGCTGTATCTGTTCCTACATTATATTGAGTAAGATTTGTTAAATGTGTACTTTCCCATGAACCTCTATTGTTATGAGGATAATTTATATTTAGTACTTGATTATCAAAATCACTTAATCTATCTGTTACACTTAACTCTGCTAGTCCACCTATTATTGGGGACCCTCCATTATATTCAAAATCCCTTTGATCTACACCTCCTGTAGCAATTGATGCTAATGAAGAAAAAGACAATATATGTTGTGTTGCATATTCAGCATAATCAAAACCATCAATATCATAAGTATCAACTATTCCTGTACTTGTTGTAGTACTGAATTTAGGTCTACCTGGTATATGAAATACAGGTGATTCTGAACCATCATCAAACACATATATAATACCTAATGCATATACTTCATCTCGCATTAATGACATACCATATGATAGAAATTCAGGAGAACTATAGTTTACTACTTCATAGTCATCATAAGTAACAGGAACAGAATCTTGTAACGCTTTTAAAGGTTCCTCCCCAGATGCTATATAATGTTGTTTTAGTCCACAATCATCAGCAATAGTTACATCATTATAAGTAAAATATTCTATTTTAATATCATTGGCTTTTTGTTGAAATTTAGACCAATCTCTAACAGTAGAAGTTAAGTTACCGACTATTAATCTATTATTAATTTGAGCATGAGCTTGTACAACATCTATTTTACGAGTTTTAGTTAATAAAGAAGATATAGGATAATCTATTAATCTTGTATCATTTACATCATTAAATAAAAAAGTACCTGATGAACCCGGTATTAATCTCTGACCTGTTCTATATGCAAAATCAGGTAAATTTCTATTTAAACTACGTTCCATTATACCTATTTCGTAATAATTAAACGATGGATCTAGATTTTCTAAAATTAATGTAATAGATTTACTTACAAAATTTTCAATAGTTACTGATTCATAATATCCATCAGTATTATCTGGTGGAGAAGCAACATTAAAATCACCTTGTTTAATAGTAATAGGATTAGTCCAAGTTAACCAATCAGTGGGATTAAGATCTTCATCTAATAACCTAATAAAGAAAGTATATGTACCAACTCTAAGATTACCATTTTTATCTAATTTATGAAATAATAGATCTGGATGTTCAGAAACAGGAGATAAGAAAAATTGATCACATGCCCAACCATATGTACCAATACCTACACTTGGATCTACCGTTGGTATATTGGGATTAGTATTATCTGGTCCCGGTAAATAATTTGTATAACCTTCTAATTTATATCTTACAGTATTATTCTCAATAGAAGTAAGATTAATACTCTTATATTTATTTTTATGATCAGTAAAGTATATTATAATATCACAACCATTATGTACTTTAAATATACAATCAACTTGATCACACTTTTTAAAGTCAAGACAATTTGTACGTATTAATTCTAAATATGTATTATTACTTTTATGTAAAGCAATAATTTGTATTTCCTGTCCTGGTAAAGTGGGATAATTTCCTGAATCATTGCCTGTTAAAAATAATACTTTATCTTGATTAGGTAATAAACAAAATCCAACTAAATTAGGTGCGTTAATGTCAGTTGGTAAACTAATTGATATTTCAGTACCCCTTTCGTTTACAACACCACCCATTTCTCCATCAAGACTTTCAAATAAACCATTTAACATAAAACGATATGTTGCAGTAGGTTGAAATTCTTGATTTACATCCTTATTTAGCCCTTTACCTAAACCTTGTAAATCTTTACTCATTATATTTAAAAATTAATTTTAACTAAAGTCTGTTTTTTCGTGTCCCCATCCTCCATATATTTTAGTTGGAGCATAATCACGAAAGAATGTATTATCTTTATCTAAATTTATATAATCAGGTAAACTTAACATCATGAGCTCTCCTGTAGCTGCAGCAGATAACTGTTGCCACTTCTCTAAATAATGATAATATTTTTGTTGTGCACCTTGCATTGAAGTATGCCATAACCTTTGATATATTTTTGAAAATACATATGATTCTAATGCTTCACTTACCAAAGGATGATCTGGAATTAAGAAGTTTCCTTTCTTATCTTGAGGGAACCTATAATAAGCAACAGCAATATGTCCATAATCAAATGATACAATAAATCTATTATTGCTATTATCAGGTATAAACCAATGCTCACAGCAAGATGATAAATTAACAGATGTATCACATAATATACTTCTATCCCAAGCGTTGTTAGATAATGCCAAATACTGCCATCCTCGTTGAGTAAAGTTAAGAGATTTAAAATCTAATAATTTATATAAAACTGAAGTATTACCTTCTTGTATAATTTCAAATGTTTTATCTACATCATTTACTTTAAGTGAAGTTGTTGATGTAACTAAATATTCTGTTGTATTATATTTAGGTTGAATATTACCTAATACCGAATGAATACCATACATACCTTTTGGATAAGATACCTGATTATTAACAATAGGTAATACACATACAGCTCTTTCATATGTTTGATTAACAGCTAGGTGTTCCATCCCTCTTATAGCAAATTCCATCACTAAATCTTCAGTGACAGAATCTTCATTCATTAATAAATAGACATCTTTTAATACACTATTTAAAGGTATTAATTTTGATTTTATCATGTTTTATCTTTTTTATAAATATGTGGTAACTCAGCATATATTTCCCATCCTTTATCTCTAAAATAAGGAACTATTGAAATTTCTGGATTTTTAGGATTATAAGAATTAGGTCTAATATTAGGTCTTGTAAATTTAAAAGAATAAAGTTTTTGTGTTGAAAATCTAGCAAAATCTTTTTTAAACCATTTTACTTTCCACCAATATCCACCTGTAGTTTTACATTTATGTTTTACTATTTTATCAATACCTCTTTGTTTTAACTTTTTAGTTTCTCCATAATTTACTGTATAGGGTTTTCTTTTCCTACCCATTAACTTATCCTCCTTAACCCATTTATCATATGGATAACGTAATATTTGCAATGCTCCTAACATATGAGGTATTGTAAATCTAACTCCATCTTTTATCATATAATATACAACCTTTTTAAAAAAAAGATTCATTATGTTCTTATAATGTTTTGCAGATAAATGCTTAGGATGTTTAGGTTCATTCTTATAAGGTAGTTCTTTACTACTTAATCCAATACTTGAAACTCTTTTATTTATCATATTATTAATTGATCAGGTGTAGATCTACCATCGTTAATTAAATCTTCTGGTAATTTTTTAGATGCTAATATTGTTTCCATTGTCATTTTAATTAAAGCAGATTCCTTACTTAATATAAATGGAAACCCTGTACCGGATAATGAAGGACATTCTGTGTCATCACATGCAAAGTCTAATACTTCACTTGGATCTTCAAATACACCTTCTGCTTTAATATACTTAGGAGGTGGACCTTGATTACCTAATATAAATATATATTTTTTACTATCAACATCACCTATATAATAGTAATAAGGAACTTTATATTTTCTATTACCTACTGTTCTAAATTGTCTTTCAGTAATTCTATTAATATGATTACCAAATAACTCACTAATATTTAATATTAAATTATTTTCACCTAATGGTTGAGGTAATGGAGTAACACTTCTATATACATCACAATCAAATGAAAAAGGAGCACATCCGCATTCTATAAAAGAAGATGGACATAACTTTAAACAAAATCTTTGATATAGCCATGGACTAAATCCTTTATTTTGTTTTTTCATTTGATCTAATAATACAGCTCTCGATGCTAATATAATTCTAAATATATATCTATCAGGATATACACTGTCATCAGATATTTCACGCAATCCTTCACGAACTATATCAATTATACCACCTATAGTTAAATTAGACATATGTTATTATTTCTTTGAAAATAAACTTTTTTTCTTAGTTTTATTATAAGTATTTTGTTTTTTACTAAATAACCCTTGTGCAACTTTTGCAGGTTTGGATTTCTTCTTTAATTCAACTCTATTCTTTTTATAGTTTTTATCTATTTTTTTAGTTACATCTTTAACCTTATAAAGTTTAAAATTTGGCTTATTTAAAGCAACTTTAACTTTTTTAATAGTATATGCATCAAGACGATCATTATCTTTCTTATTTACAGGTTTTTGACGCAACCATACAACCCATCTTTCTTCAACTTTAAGTCCTGTATTAGTCTGAATAACATTAGCATAATCAGATAACTGTATTGTATATTTATTTAAATTTGTATTATACATATTAGAAAAATCTCCCGATAATTTCTTATTGTCATATACTTCATTTATATTTCTTTTATTTGTTTTCCAATCAAATATTACTAAGTTTCCAGTATCTTTATTTAATAATAAACCATCAACAGTTCCTGCATGTAATGTAGATTCATCATAAACTCTTAATTCTAAAAATAATACAACATAATTATCAGGTAACCATTCATAAAAGTCAAGAATTCCTTGTTCTCTCCAATCCATAGGATAATCAAAATTAGGAAAACATTCTGAAAATAAATGAACTCTAGTTCCCATCATTGATGCTTCACTTCCAATTAATTTCCAACGTTGTCTATAATATAATCCCGTACGATTATCATTTATATTTTCTTTTAGTTTTTTTCTACCTTTAGCTTCTGATATATGATATGAATTAAAAGCTTCTGAAAAACGTTTTAAATAAGTTGTTGTACTAATTAATTGTTTTCCATTTAATGTATAAGTATGTGTTTCTTCATCAAAAGATAATCCTGAAAACGCTTTATTAATTTTATTTCTTAATTTATTAGTTTTAGGAGAATCGCAAAAATTTTTCATATAGTTAATTAGTTAGTTAATAATGTTGTAATATACTTATAATTATTAACTAAACGGTCATAATAAATGAAAAAGCCTCTATTTTACTAGAGGCTGTGAAAATAAAATTATAACTAACTAACTAAATATTTTCATTTAAATTATTACTATTTTTAATCTTCAATTTTAGTAATTATTTATTTTCAAATATTTATTTATTTTTATTACACTTGTCCTTAAGTTTTTTAATTCTTTTCTTCTGTTTTTCAATAAATTCTTCAAGAATTTTATTGTGATCCACTTCTTGTTTTAACATAATATTAAGTTTTAGTCTAATAATCTAAATTTATTGTTTATTAATTGATATATAGATTCTACCGCTACAACTGTGCCGCTTAATGCCTCTTGAGTTTCTAAATCTCTTTCTCTTGTGTAATTATTAAGTTCTTTTAATTCAGCAGTATGCTTATCATTAGCTTCTTTTAATTCTGCGCTACATTTATCAATAATAGCTTTTATTTGGTTATTAAAAGTATCCATTAATTCTTTAACTTCTACTTGTCTTTCTTGTCTCTCTATTCTTAATTGAGCTTTTTCCTCCTTATACATTTTATGTAATTGCCATATCACTAAACCACAACCAAGTATTAAAGGGGATTGCTCGGCAAATCTTTGAAATAATAGTGTAAAGTCCATGATTTAAAAATTATTTTTTATTATAAACAATGTGGACAAAGTGTTTTTTTTAATACCTTGGCAATAAATAAAAATACCTTTGTAGGGTTTATTTTGCCTCTTACAGAGTTTTCAATTGTTATTTCTTGTATTTGTTTACCTTCTGTATTAATACCGCCTAAAACAGTTATATTTGAAGATCCAAAAGTATATGTTATATATCCTGTATTTTTCCCATTAGTGAATAGAGCAAAATGTGACTTTTCAAAATTTATTAATTCAATCACTTTATAAGTTTTTATATTCTGCGAAATCGTTAATATTAATGTTTTCTCCATTAAAGGGGTTGTGAATTTTAGGAATAGTTATTGAAAAATAAATTTGAGAATAAAAATATAAAAAACAGACAATACAAAAAATAAGATATATAATTAACATATACTTTATTTTTTTATTTATTATTAATTTTTTTTTGATTTTATTATCAGTAATTTCAATTTTATAATTATATTCTAGTATAGTTTTATCTATTTTATCCAACCTTTTTTTTAATTTTTGAATTAAATTATCTAATTTCTTCATTATTCATTATTTTTTAAGATTTTCTAAAACAATTACAATATCTTTTAATAATTCTTTATCCTCACTATTTATTTCTCTAAGTGTATTAAATTGTTCTCTCATATCTTCTTTATGTTGTATTCTTTCTTTTTGATTTATAATTTGTTCATCTTTTAACATTTTATATAAAAAATATATTACAATACCACAGAAAAGAATTAAAATACCTTGTTCTGCAAATCGTTGTATAATTAAAGTAAAATCCATACTTTTTGTTTTTAATAATTCTCTATTACATAAGTGTCGATTACTTCTTGAATATTGTTTTTCATAATATCATCATAAATACCATCAAGTATTAGATTAGAATTAATATTCTGAGCAGTTAACCACCACCCATTATTAAGTGCAGCATATAAATCTTTTATATGAGCCTCTAAAGCAAATGCCTCTAATTCAGTATAAACACCGTTGATAACATCAATATACATATCTGCTGTAAAATCTAAAATATAAACTTTCCCATCCTCTATTCTAACATTGTATTGTTTTATATACAATTGTTTAATTTCAACAGCATCTGTAATTTCCGTAAAACCAGTAGGTTGAGTTACCTCAAACTTAACTGCTGGTATAGGTTCATTGTCTTCTTTATAAAATTTTCTAGGCATTGTTTTTATATTTTATATTTATCCAATTCTATTATATGGTCTCCATCTTGAAGAAGTATGGTCGTACCAAAATATTGCAGTTTCGTTTTCGTGTATACTCTTGTCTGGTCCATCGTCACGGATTAACAGCCTGTTTGCTGCTACACTACCGCTATCATTATTTTTAAATTTAATGTTGCTACTGCCTGACAGGTTATTGATACCAAAAATTCTGTTAACTCCTGCTGCAGGAGCCACAAACCCCGTTATTACTCTATCTCCATTAATGTCCTGCCTTATCATTTGGCATGTACTGAACCCTGTAGGGTTGTAATCATCCTGGTCTGCTAATAATTGTGCAGGGGTTATGATACTGCCATCAAGTGTAGCTGTTTCTAATACATCCAATCCACTACCTGCACTAAGGAAATCATCAGCATCTACTTTTTTGAGAGTACCTGAATCATCTACTAAAATATCCATCCCTGCTACTGCAGTAATAGAAGCTTTATTACTTATAGCTGTTGAATCTACAGTTAAAGTTCCACTTCCGGTAACTTCTCCTGTGTGCGTAGCATTTGTAACTTTTGCATTATTTGT
>SPKZ01008374.1_pt1 | contig 30676 bp, 29 predicted proteins | sample 2456571 | NCBI WGS metagenome assembly SPKZ01 (sample SAMN11192286, study PRJNA482655) | marine metagenome | biome: ENVO:00000447; feature: ENVO:00000244|ENVO:00000211|ENVO:00000569|ENVO:00002023; material: ENVO:00002151; isolation source: ocean water from marine abyssalpelagic zone ... | reverse complement strand
ATTTCATGAAATTATAATTAACCTACATCCAATTTATTATGGATGAATAATGCTACTACCCTCAAATAACCCTCAAAAACTTAACGAGCCCGTTATTTTGCCGTTATTTATCGTTATATTCATTGGATAATAAACATATTAGAGCCCGTAAGCCACCCGTATATTTACCGTATTTACGGATAGATGCCTTATTAATGCCGTAAAAATGCCGTATTTAAGAAAACAGTCTTATCGCGCGTAGTGGTCCTGAAATGCCCTTTTTATGGACTATAGAAATGCCCTTTAAATAGTCTGTGGCTTAGTTTTGTTGGTTGAATTTCTGGAGTCCCCACAAACCACTATGACCATTTCTTTGAAGCATTCTGTAAAGACTTCGTTCAGTCCAAGCGTTGCCGACACTACTGGTCAATTCATCTTCATTCAATATGAGACATACAGTTCTATAGCTCGGTCTTCTATATCGATTAGTTAGCAGTCGAGCAATGTTAGATATAATTACCTGATTGTATTTTCTTTGATTGGTTCGTTTCATTGCAACTTGGCTTATTCACACTAAAGTATCATTAATTGGTTATATTGAAAGGCTATTCTTAATAACACCCTATGGTATATATAAGACTCTCCAATATGGGACAAGTAAAAAGACTAAAACCCCCTGTTAGTACTCCAGTATGGTTAACTATTAAAAGTTAACAGGTATCACCTACTCATATTTGAAGTACTAACAGGCATTAGCTACTCATATTTGGTGCTGATAATTTACGGTGGTTTAATATTTGGCTCTATGGTCCATGTTGATTTATCAGCTTTCCAGTACGACAAGGGAGCAGGACTAGCTTTAACATTAATATCAAATTTACACTTAATTGGTTCGTCAATTCCGTTCCAAGTAATTGCAACTAATGTAGGATAACCTCTAATTTTAAAGCCTTGTCTTGTGACAACTATAAAACCAGAATGAACCAATGAAGCATAAGCGCGGTAAAGTGAACTTTTAGCCCAACTGCGCTTGCGCATTAGGGCATAGCACGTTGATAGCATTCCATTATTACTTCCATTATATTGCGTCAACAAGTCAATTAGCAGCTTAACTTCTGGGCTTCTTAAATTAGCAAATTGCTCACTGTTTGCTACATGATAAGGAATACCAATAAAACGACTCTTACGCTTTTTTCTATCGATACTAGCCATTAATCACCGCCAATACATTTAGCATTAATTTGCTCTACTTCTGGCGGCATCGCTTCGCTTAAACTGCTATCTTGCTTTACTGCTAGTTCAATAGCTTTGCTGGCGCTTTCTGCTTCAACTGTAAAATAGAAAGTTTGTTTTTGAGTTACTTCAATTAGATAATGATTTTTCATTGTGATACCTTAATAATGTGGGCTAGTGGTTTAGCCGTCAAACTTCATCCACTAGCCATTAAAAGAATGCTGCTTTGAATTAAAAACTCTTAGCAGTTTTTTTTACTCATCATTGGCAGCATCACCTAGACCCATAAAATACTCGGTAAACGCATCGTTTTTTTCAGCGATCGCTTGAGGCATTCTTACATGGCCTTGAACAGCTTCTTTGCATGACAACTCTTTAAGCTCTTTTTTACGCTCTAGTCTAGCTTGAGCATCTAGTGCTTTATCACCTGATAAGTGTCGCCAATCGAGTTCACGCGAGACTATTTTTCCTTTTTTATCGAGTATTGAATTAATCATCCAATGATCATGGTCATCGCCTCTTAGCGCCTGTATAGGGCTTCGCTGATTGCCTTTGAACATTAACATAGCATCAAGTTCTTCAACTGGGCCTTGTAATATTAAATCAATATATTGTCGTGGTTGGGTGCCGATACGTGGAACTGATTTTTCAGGGTAAAAGAATAAGTCCATTATTTATTCTCCTGTGTATTACTATCGAGCCATTCTTCAATGACTGTTTGTTTCCAGCCAAGACAGCGACCATTTAATTGAATTGGCGCAGGTAGGATTTTATCTTTAGCCCAATAACGCCATATCGTGACTTTCGATTTTTGTAATAATTGTGATAGATCTGTTAGTGAATATATTTTAGTGTTTAACATGCTTTTTAACTCCATTAAGTTTGTTGAAAGCATGTGTAATATAAGTAAGGTTGATCGTAAAAAAACGAGCATTAAAGCACTTCAATAGGGTATTGAAGTAGTTAAAGGGGGGGTTAATTCTTTGGCCTTCCACCTTTTAAAGCTTCTGGAGCCAATTCTTCTGCTATAAATCTTATTTTATCTCTCAATTTAACATCTGGTATCACAGAGGCTGCTTTGTCTTGAGGGAAACTTTCAATATAGCCATTTTTAATATTGGTAACCATTATCCCAATTCTCGTAATGGTTAGTCCTCCTTCTACCTCCTTTCGCCACCTTGTGGATGCTTCTTTCATTGCCCAATTGTATATCTTAATATATTGACTTTTTTTACCACCATCCCTTCTTGCTTTTTCGTGTTTTTCTAGAAGTAAATAAGCATTAAATTCATCCGAACTTACTTTAGTTTCAATTGTGGATTTTGCTTGGTAAAGGTATTTATTGGCAGTATTTATTGCATCTTGTGCTAAGAGCAACTCTGCTTGAGCATTACATAATTTTATAAGGTTTTCATATGACTCTTCAAAATATTCTTCATCGATAAATGATTCACAAAAAGCATAGAAAGAAGTTAAATTAAGAACAGATACAGCACTAAAAACATATGAACAAGCAAGTTTATCTAACATTTCATCACCTATGATACTTTCAATAAGAAAGACTGGTGATAAGTGTTGAATTGCATCCTCACTGTGAATTAATTTTATATTTTCTGCTGATCTTTCATAAAGACTAATCGCCAAGCCTAATCTTTCTATAAGCTTGTCTTTATTTAAGATAAATTTAGTTCTATCTTCCCAGCCTACAATATTACCGGTATCCAATAGAATTCTATGGTATGAGTTTGAAATGTTCTTAGGAAAATTATAAGGCATTTTTAACGCACCTTTATTGCATATATTCACAAGCCTAATTGAGATTTCATGAAGTTTATTTTGCGTTTCATTCATTATTTACCACCTAAAGCAATAACATTGCTAGTTATAGTATTGTTAAGTTGTTGCTCCCATGATTCTAGGGCTATACGCTTTTCAGGTAAGTACTCATATCGGTCATAATGCTTAGAGCTAACATCTTGCAAGGCGTGATTTTGAAGCCTATCTCTAATAGTTTTACTTATGCCAAGTTCACCCATTAAAGTTTTACAGGTTCTTCTTATGTCTCTTGGAATAAAAGAGCGAATCTCTGTGTTATCCCTGTAACGTGAAATAGCCTGAGAAAGAGAGTCGGGACGAATATGCTTAGCAAGATCAAACCTATGAGGGAAAATAAAATCACTATCACCAGCAGATAGCTTTTGCTCTTTTAAAACTAGGATAGCTGACTCTGTTAAAGGGATTATGTGGAGTCGTTTGTTCTTTGAAATATCTGAAGTTATCAAAAGTGTTTTTTCTTACCAATTAACAGACTCCCACTTTGAAGCTACCAATTCATAAGGTCTTTGCCCGCCAGTATAAAGTGTTAGCTGAAGAAGATTTCTAATGTTATCGCCCATTTTAAAGCGATAGTATTCATGCTTTAAGTCATGAAGTAATTGCTTAACTTCGGTTTTAGATAAGTAATGTTCACCAATTCTTTCAGCTGCTTTCTGCTTTGGTATACCGGCCACTGGGTTATAGGCTAATCCAAATTTAGCTTCATCAATATAGTTTGCAGGATCATTGTCATGTTTTAAGCCATAATTAAAGGCAGCCATTAAATAGCTTCTGACCCTATTGCTTTGGGTTGTTGCATCACGCTTAATCATATTCGACAAGACAATAATTACATCATGCGCGGTTACATCTTTAGCTTTCGTATCTTGAGAAATATAAGGGTAAACCTCTTTTTCCAATGAAGATAAAACAGCTTTATATGTTCGCTTTCCGTCTTTTTCCATTTGCGCCGTATAACTAACAAATAATTGCTTGATACTTCCCTTTTGCGCTTCAACCTTTTTAGCCAGTGCTTTATCTTTTTCTGTTTGCGCTATAACCTCTTTAGGATCTAGCCCTTTCTTTAATAATGCCCCGTATGCTGTAGCCTGTTTTCTAGCATCAGATAGTGAACATTCTGGATGTTTTTCTAGTTGAATGAACTTGGCTTTACCATCTTTAAAATACCTAAACACAAATTGCTTAGAACCTTTAGGAGTGATTTGTACAGCAAGTTTTCCTGTTCCCCTCTCACCATTAACATCCCACTTATAATATGGATTGTTTTTGGGCTTAAAGCCTTTAATTTGGGGAACGGTAAGCATATTCACTCCTTGTTACTTGACTAGAAAATTATTTAGTCATGTTGTTAGTCAAGTAAGAGTGTAGCTGAATGAAATACAATGAAGCAATGTAAAATAAAAATATATCATAACTGTTTGTTTTAATGTGTTTATTCAGCAAGGTGTAATTTTATGAAATGCTAATGCAATAAGGTTAATCACGACTCATAATCGGCAGGTCCCCAGTTCAAGTCTGGGAAGGCCCACCATTTTCATTATTCATACATATGGGAGTTGTAAACATCTCCAACGAGTAAGCCTTGTTTTTATTCAAATAGACTTCTTATATCAGCCATAATCCCTGAGTTAATCTACGCTGTAATTATTAACTATAGTTTCAATGTGTTATCTCATTTTTTAGTCTTTAGCTTACTCTGCCATACTGATTTTTATCCCAATTAAATTAATTAATGGATCAAGTTTTAATGAGAATAAACTTGTTTAAAACAGGCTGTTGATTGGTATTATATCGTGCTATATTTTTCTGCGCTGGTTTCCTCCTCGTTAACTTAATATGAACCATGATTGAATACAGCAAAATTCAAAGAGGTTATCTCAAGTAAAACCGGTCATTGAGTATCAAATATATAGATGATGCTATAAAATATCGTGTTGATATATTTTTCCGCTGAGAAATGATTGCGAGTGCCAGCACAAGTAATAACCCAGACCAAGAAAATTATAAAGTAATATACTATTCTATTGCGTATTACTATGATATATATCCAGTTAACCCTAAATTATCGGGGGAAACAATGTAGATAAATATGTCTACTATCAGTTATAGTATGTGCCTGTTGCAATTGATTGTAGATGTCAACATTACTATTTAGACGACATTTTTATGATTTTCTGCACGTACCGTAAATGCTAGTGTTTGGCATTGTATGCATTATTTTTTCAAACTAATTGAGAATCATCTTGTTTGAAAACAATTTACAAGGTTACGTAATGAAAATTACCATTATTGTATTCACACTTTTTCCTATTTTTTTATTCATGCCGCTGATTCTGAATTAAATAGCTTTGACTTAGAGTCGCTTTTAGCGACGGATGTACAAATTACCTCTGCTATGAAGCGCACTCAAACAGCTTCTAAAACTGCGGCTTCTGTTTACGTTTTGTCGAGTCAAAAAATAAAAAACTCGGGTGTTACCTCTATTGCTCAGGCATTGACATTGGTTCCTGGTATGCAGGTGCGTCGAATCGATGGTAATAAATGGGCAATTAGCGCTCGGACCCCAGCAGGACGCTTTACGAGCAAATTACTGGTAATGATTGATGGTCAGAGTATTTATAATCCAGCTTTTGCTGGGGTGTATTGGGAAGCGCTGAATATACCTCTCTATGATGTTGAGAGAATCGAGATCATTAAAGGGCAGGGAGGACTTCTTTGGGGGAGTAATGCAACAAATGGCGTCGTTAATGTTATTACTAAACACTCCTTAGATACTCGTTCAGCGGTGGGGCACATTGAAACCGGTTCGCGCTTAAATCATCGGGTGAGTTTTCGCGTTGGTGATGATCTAAGTTTAACCAAGCATAGTAGTTATAGAGTTTATGGCAGTAATGAAAGCTCGGGTAAATCGGCTCAAAGTGTGCTGTGGGATACTAGAGATAAGGCAAAAAAAACTAGCCTTGGTGGTAGAATTGATCTTACCCTAAATGATGATAGTGCGTTAATTATTCAAGGTGATTATACTAAGATTAATATTGGCCAAACGCTGCAACTTCCCTCACCAGTCACGCATGAGAGAATGGAAGTAGGTGAATCTGAAAAACGTCAGCATGCGCAGTTGATGTTACGCTTGGATAACCGTTTGTCGAACACTTCAAATCAAATGTTTCAAGCTTCAATGTCAGTACAAGAGGGTGAGCAAACCTATTTTAATGAGCAGTTTAGTCATTATGATTTTGATTACCAGCTCAATATGCTAACGGGGCCAACCCAAACCAATATTGGATTGAACTATAGATATAACGATATCCCTTTCACTGATTCAGCTTTTGTTAAAAGTAGTAGTATGACCGAATCTATTACTCAGTTTGGGGGGTTTTTACAGACAAATGTTACCTTAATTCCCAAGGTATTAGATTTAATTATTGGTAATAAATCCGAGCATAATAATCTTACCGGCTGGGAGCATCAGCCGGCAATTAGGCTAACATGGACGCCAAATGAAGCACATTTTTTCTGGGCGTCAATTTCACAAGGTGTTCGAATACCCTCTTTAGCAGAATATGATTATGAGACGGTTGTTAATGGGATAAAAGTAAAAGATTATCTCGTCACGGGTAACCCAAGCTTCGATAATACGAGGATCAGAACAGTACTAAAAGGTGATGCAGGTACCGAAGCTGAAACCTCTATATCAACTGAGTTTGGCTACCGCATGAGCCAGGATGGCTGGAATTTAGATTTATCTTTATTTCATACTGATTCAAAAAATGCATTCGGTGTTGCGCCTAGTATTTCAGCTACTAGTTTTACGGCTATTTCTAGCTTTTTAGGCGAAGGAAATCTTCTAGGTGCATTGGGCTATTTAAGTGCGGCAACAGTTGATGTTGTCTTTCTCACAGGCGTTGAGTTGATATCAAAAGGCGGCGATATAGTGATTAGTTGGCAACCTAACTCGCGTGTACATTCAGAGCTAAGCTATAGCTATACAACATATTACTATAAAAATGAAGGTAGTTCTCTTCTGGCAAACGATGGAACACTCCATCAGTTGTCTTTATCCAACACGGTGCAATTGACTGATGAGCAAACTCTCTTTTCATTAATAAGATGGGAAAATGGTGATGCCTATAACACTGATAATTATGTATCATTAGACCTTAGCTGGGGATGGGAAGTAACGCCATGGCTTCAGCTGTCAGTGACAGGTAACAACTTACTTGATAGCTCACATTTAGAATACGGGAAAATGAATGACACTCTCACTGTTCCTACTTACATTGATAGAAGTGTCATATTAGGATTATCATTCAACTTTTAGTTGAATTTTTGCAGATGAAAAATATTCGACGTTTACTTAGTCTTATCACTTGTTTCTACATCTCTCAAGTAGGTGAGGTCTATGCATCTGATAGAGAAATAGCCCTAAAGGCTGGGCTTATATTTAACTTTGCTGTTTATAGTAAAGGTGAATGGTTCGACACGGTAAAACATAAAAATTACCTTATTTGTAGCCCTGATCCTAGTTTTGTTAGGGTAGCCCGTCAAACATTACAAAATAAAAAAGTACGAAACTCGCCCGTTTTGGTTCAGTACATTTCTCTTGATACCTTCCGCAACCATCATTGTAATGCCGTTTTTTTTAGTGCCAATAGGAATATAGCTTTGAAATTTGATCCGCTGAACAATAATTTTTTAGCTGCTATGCTGATCGGTGAGTCTGATGGCTTTATAGAGCGTGGCGGGCATATAAACTTTTTTTTAGCGGGTGGAAGAGTTCGTTTTGAAATTGACCCAGTAGGATTGCGCAATAGCAATATTGAAGTAAGCTCTAAGGTCATTAGGCTGGGTAAGGTTGTTAGCAGAGGTGCAGATGACTAATCACTCAACGGCTCAACCTATTCGTCGTAAGTTTTTATTGATTTTGATGCTGATGTCTACTTTTACTACAGCGATTACTGCCATTTCATTATTGATGTATGAATTTCGAAATGCTGAACAGACGCATAGTGAAACACTTAAGCTGATTTCTACTGTTATCACCCCCAGCTTAACTGCTGCTGTTATCTTTAATGATATTGATACTGTAATGGAACTGATTGAGCCTATCGTGCAGGTGGAGGGGATCTTTCGAGTATTAGTTACTAATAAAAAAGAAGCTATTGCGGATGTGTTTGACAGCACAAATAACAATGAAGATATGCTTGTTATTAAAAAAACATCAGCCTTAAAGATGGATGGCATTAGCTATGGAGCGCTTACTATTTATGCCGATAATTCTGTTGTTGAGAAGCGAATTAGTTTTTACCAAACGTTTGTTATGCAGCTGTTGTTGGGAATATTTGTTTTAAGTTTAATCGTTTCAATGATATTGAGTCGACTATTCACTCAGCCATTACTTAATTTGACTGCGATTGCTAAAAAAATAACGTCGAGCAGTAACTATAATTTACGCGCAACACGACTCACTTCAGATGAAATTGGTGAGTTAACAGATTGTTTTAATACTATGTTAGAAACCGTTGAGTATCGAGACCGAATGCTTGAAACTGAAGTGTTGTCGAGAACAAAAGAGCTGGAATTAGTCAACAGTCGATTACATCATCAAGCCAATGAAGATGCCCTTTCAGGCTTACCGAACAGACGTGCTATTTACAATGAACTGCAACAACTTATTGATGATAAGACTCCTTTTTCGTTGTTATTTATTGATTTAGACGGCTTTAAGCGTATCAATGATACCTTGGGTCATGACTACGGTGATATCTTACTAAAGCAGGTCAGTGCTCGTATCGTTAGCGGTGTCAGAAATTCTGATTATGTTGCCCGCTTAGGAGGAGATGAATTTACTGTTATTCTAAGGGGTCTTATCTTGCCCCATCAGATTGATAAAATAACAGCGGTTATTTTAACGCAGTTATCAACACCCTTTGAAATTGATAATGAAAGCATATACGTGTCCGGCAGTTTGGGGGTTACGTTATATCCTGATGACGGGTCTACAGTTGATAATCTAATGAAAAATGCTGATCAGGCGATGTATGAGTCTAAGAATCAAGGGAAAAATCGTTGCAGTTATTTTTGTGCTGAGATGCAAAGCCGAGCGCAAGCCAAGAAAACTTTAATCAATGATCTTAGGCTTGGTCTCGAGAGACAAGAATTTGAATTATATTATCAACCTATTATTTCTCTAAAAAATAACAAAGTTTGTAAAGCTGAAGCCTTAATACGTTGGCATCATCCAGAGAGGGGCTTGTTATTTCCTGATGAGTTTATCGCTACTGTTGAGGAAGAGGGGTTTATTAGTGAGCTTGGTCACTGGGTAGCTATGCAAGCAAGTACTGATGCGGCTCGGTGGTTGAATTTATTTGGCTCGGATATCCAAGTAAGTATCAATATATCGCCTTTACAATTTAAAAATAGTAATGAGCTTCTTCAAGATTGGCTCTGTTATCTTAGAAACCTTAATTTAAATAACAAAAACATCGTCGTTGAAATAACAGAACACTCCCTTATGGAAAATAGGGAAGATATTAGAGCAACGTTAAATGATATGCGACAATCAGGTATAGGTATAGCGATTGACGACTTTGGTGTTGGTTACTCTTCATTATCTTATTTGCAGCAATTGGATCTGGATATTCTTAAAATTGACAGATCTTTTATTAGTAACTTGTCAAACCCAAATAGCTTTGCGTTGTGCAAGGCGATAATTACCATTGCTCATGAATTAGGCTTAAGTGTTATAGCGGAAGGCATAGAAACAGAGCAACAAAGAGAAACTTTAACCAAGGTTGGCTGTGACTTTGGTCAGGGTTATCTTTTTTCTAAGCCTTTGCCAAATCAACAATTTGAAGAGGAATATATTCATTCCTCTAATCAGATTATGAAAAATAATTTATCTCTTTAATTCTAGCTATCGTATTTTTTGAGTTTTGCCTGTTTTATATACCAGGCTAGTTTGATTGTCTAAGTCTTTAGGGTAGGTAAAAACATCCTACTTGTTTTAAATTTATGCACTTATTTATATATAAAACATATGAAAACTATAATTTGAATATATTATGATAATCATTAGTGGCCGTATATAGTTAGTTAACTAACTGACTTTTTGCAAGGATAACCATGAGTAAAACATTAACTGCATATAATTGGCAAGATCCAATGTTTCTAAATAATCAATTGACTGAAGAAGAGCGCATGATTAGAGACACGGCTCATGATTATTGCCAAAATAAATTACTACCTAGAGTATTAAAAGCAAATAGAGATGAAGTTTTTGATATTGAAATCATGACAGAGCTTGGTGAGCTTGGTCTACTGGGAGCTACTTTACCTGCACAATATGGCGGTAGTGAAGTTAACTATGTTAGTTATGGTTTGATAGCACGTGAAGTGGAGCGTGTTGACAGTGGTTATCGTAGTGCCATGAGCGTGCAATCGTCTTTGGTTATGCATCCTATATATGCCTTTGGCAGTGAAGAGCAAAAAAACAAATACTTACCTAAACTGGCTAGGGGCGAGTGGATCGGTTGTTTTGGTTTAACTGAACCCGATTCTGGCAGTGATCCCGCATCAATGAACAGTAGAGCTATTAAGGTTGATGGTGGTTACACGCTAGTGGGTAACAAAATGTGGATAACAAATTCACCAATTGCTGATGTTTTTGTTATATGGGCAAAATTAGACGGGGTGATACGTGGTTTCATTCTCGAAAAGGGCATGGTGGGTTTAACCGCACCTAAAATTGAAGGGAAATTTTCGCTACGTGCTTCTATTACCGGCGAGATAGTCATGGATAATGTTTTTGTGCCAGAAGAAAATATGTTTCCAGAGATAAAAGGTTTAGCAGGGCCTTTTGGCTGCCTTAATAAAGCACGTTACGGCATTGCTTGGGGAAGTTTAGGGGCGGCAGAGTTCTGTTTTGAAGGCGCTCGTAATTATACTTTAGATCGAAAACAATTTAATCGGCCATTAGCCGCTAACCAATTAATACAAAAAAAATTAGCAGACATGCAAACAGAGATTGCCTTGGGTTTGCAAGGTTGTTTGCAAATGGGCCGATTAATGGATAAAGATCAATGTCCTACCGAACTTATTTCTCTGATGAAACGTAATAATTGTGGTAAATCATTAGACATAGCACGTACCGCTAGAGATATGCATGGTGGTAATGGTATCGGTGATGAATTTGGTATTATCCGTCATGTAATGAATTTAGAAGCGGTTAATACCTATGAAGGCACTCATGATATTCATGCCTTAATTTTAGGCAGAGCAATTACCGGTATACAAGCCTTTTACTAAAAAGGTGTCTTCATTGAAAGACCAAGTTTCTAGTAATAGTATTGGTTGTTGCTTCGACGTTCAATATAAAGCTAACATCACTGTATGTTAGCTTTTTTTTTAGTTTTTTCTATGTCATTATTATATAAAGTCAGAATAATCTAGTGTAATTATACCCGTGAGCAAAACAAAACCTTTGGATAGAATAGATATAACCATTTTAAAAACGCTACAAGGCGATGGTAGAATTTCTAATGTTGAACTGGCTAAAAAAGTTAATTTAAGTGCCAGCCCATGTTTAGACAGAGTTAAGCGTTTAGAAAAAGAAGGCTATATTAAACATTATGGTGCTCTTCTTGATGCTAAAAAACTTAATTATTCAATGACTGCCTATATTCAAGTAACTTTAGACAGAACAACGTCAGATGTGTTTAAGTTATTTAAAGTTGAAGTGATAAAAATAAAAGAAATAGTCGAATGTAATTTAGTTGCAGGCGGTTATGATTACCTCCTGAAAATCAGGTTTGCTAATATAGACAGTTACCGCTTAGTGTTAGAAAAAATAGCTGGGCTACCGGCTATTTCTAAAACTCATACCTATATGGTTACTGAACATATCAAAGAAGATAGCGGTGTACCTTTTTGATTTCGATAGAATAAGTAATAAATTTAGCAGTGTTTTACTCACTTGTAGATAGGATAGACATATAATGAATTCACGTGAATATGCCTTACAAGCCAATGGCTCTTTTGCTTTACCAGATGCTTGTTTTAAAATAAAAGCATTAATGGAAGATGAAAATTCAGTGATTAGTGATTTTGCTGATGTCATTAGTATTGATCCCTCTATGACTTCTCGCTTGTTACAAATAGCGAATAGTGCCATATATCGTTTTCCCGGTGAAATTAGTACTATTTCTCGAGCGATTACTGTTATCGGTACCCAGGCCATTTATAATATGATGCTGGTGGATGTTGCCGCTTCGGCATTTAAGCATTTTGCTAACCAAGCAATCGATCTGAAGCGTTTTTGGCGAATGAGTATTTATTGTGGCTTAGTGACTAAAAATTTAGCAATAAAAGCGGGTATAAAAGATATTGAACGTCTTTTTGTTGCGGGTTTATTACAAAATTTTGGCGAGCTATTAGTGGCTAAAATTAGCCCTGAAATAGCGCAACGCTGTGAACAATATAATCGAGATAATTTACCTTGGAAGTTACAAGAGTTAGCTTTAGGTTTTACTTATACTGATATATCAGCGGAATTACTAAAAATTTGGCAGCTACCTGAAAAAATTATTATTCCAATTCGTCATTTCAATCAAGCACAAAGCAATCAAATAAATAAAGATGTTAAAGTATTAAATTTAGCGTCAAGGTTAGCATTACTTGATAGCCATGGTGATGAATTTGATTATGATGCTGTGATTGAGCAATCACTATGTAAAAGTTTAGGATTGAATAAAGACGATATAGAGCAAGTCGCTGAAATTGCAGCAGAGGATGCTGTTGGTATTTTAACGGTGATGAATCCGAAATTATTCTCTAAATAATTTCGGACAGAAAAATACAAAGTGGACAAAATATTATACACTTTGTCGTAATTAATGCGTTGCTGAAATAAGGTAATGCTTTACTGAAAGAAGACAATGCTAGTAAAGCTTGCTAGCATCAAACGATCATCGAATTATAATAAATAAAAGTGAAGGACGTTTATGAGCGCATCTAGAGAGCATTTTAGCTCACGTATTGGTTTTATTCTTGCCGCCGCAGGCTCTGCCGTTGGTATTGGTAACTTAGTAGGTTTTCCGGTTAATGCAGCGAAAAACGGTGGTGGTGCATTTTTACTTTTGTATGCCTTATTTGTTTTTTTAATTTGCTTACCCGTAATGATTGCAGAAATGGCGGTAGGAAGAAAAACAGCAAAAGAACCCGTTGGTGCTTATAAGGCTTTAAGCCAGAAGAGTACTTTATGGGGAGCTGCAGGTTTTTTAGGTGTGCTAACTCCTTTTATGATTGCGGTATTTTATATGGTGATAACTGTATGGATTTTTGGTTACATTTTCTTAACCCTCACGGGTAATTTAGATTATTTAGCGAGTAATGGTGGCTTTGATGAATTTATTAATAGCCCTTATTTATTTCTGGCTATGGCTGTTGTTGCCGCGATTATAAATTTTATTTTAGTGGCTGGTGTTCAAGATGGTATTGAGAAAGCAGCAAAAATATTAATGCCGACATTATTTGTTATGCTTATTATTATGGTTGCTTTTGTACTCACCCTTGATAATGCGATGGCGGGTGTAAAGTTTTTCATAATTCCTGATATCAGTAAAATTACGCCAAGTGTTATTAATGGTGCTTTGTCACAAGCCTTCTTTTCCTTGTCTCTTGGCATGGGGATTTTAATCACCTATGGCTCATATATTAATAATCAAACCAATATTCCTAATTCGGCAAAATTAGTCGCTCTTACCGATACTGCAGTGGCCTTTATTGCCGGTTTAATGATTTTACCAGCCGTTTTCTCTTTCAATCCTGATATTAATCCAAATGAATTAAGCGATAGTTCGGTATCATTAATTTTCACTTTTTTACCTAAAATATTTTTAGCGCTACAAGCCTCTATAGGTTACATTGGGGCGAGCGCAGTAGCGGCTTTTTTCTTTATTTTGATATTTTTCGCGGCGATCACTTCATTAGTTTCTATTCTTGAAGTACCCGTTTCTTATTTAGTTACTGAGAAAAAAACATAGCCGTAAAAAAGCGTTATCAATTTTGTTAATGACCGCCGGTATTTTAACTGTGTTTGCGACAGTATCGTTTGGTATGGTTACTTTCTTTACCGAATTCACTTCGTATGCAGGTGGCACAAAATCATTTTTTGATGTGGTGTACGATGTTTTTTACGATACTATTTTACCTCTTAATGGCTTTTTACTTTGTGTATTTGTTAGTTACCGTTGGAAGAAAAAGAACTTGTATGAGCAATTAAGTATTGGTAACGATGGCTATATTGGCTCTTGGGTTGAGAAATACATTAACTTCTCGTTAGGGACTTTTATTCCTGCTATTGTATTTGTTATTTTTATTAATACGGTTTTGCAGAAGTTCTTTGCGATTAGTTTGTTTGGTTTTTAATATCGATAAAATAACGCATAAATTATTTTGAGTAAGCAAGCCGGTCAATGTTATTATTGACCGGCTTTCTTTTACCCATTACTGATACCTCTCTTATGATTAAACACATCACCGCGACTAATTTTACCGATTGCCAACGTCTATTTCATGGACGAGGGCATGCCTACAAAAACTTATCTCATGTCAATGTTGACTGGTTATCCCCAGTTATTTTAATTACCCTTTATCAAGCGGTAGATGAAGCTTGGTTATTAGCACAAGCACACGCATTGCAATCTTTAATTAGTGAATGTCGTAGTGTGCAAGTGCAGCGTCGATATGAAAAATTTTCCCCCACACAAGTTTTACTCGGTGAGGTTATTGATAAGACGGTAGTGACTGAAAATGATTTGTCGTATCATATTGAACTTGGCAAAGCACAAAACAGTGGTTTATTTTTAGATATGAGTAATGGTCGAAGCTGGGTAAAAGAACATGCTGAAAGTAAGAATGTACTTAACTTATTTGCTTATACTTGTGCCTTTTCTGTTGCTGCTACCGCCGGTGGCGCAAGTAAAGTCGTTAACATCGACTTAAGTAAAGCTTCTTTAAGCAAAGGGCGAGAAAACCATCAATTAAATCAGCTAGCAAAAAAAGACGGCAAAAAGATTATTTTTGAAGGGGTAGATATTTTTAAATCGAATAGCCGCATTAAAAAATACGGGAAATATGATTTACTGATTTGCGATCCACCCTCTTTTCAAAAGGGTAGTGTTAATATTGCCCGTGATTACGCGAAAATTATCCGTCGAATTCCTCAGTGGATGAATACGGGGGCTAAGTTAATGTTATGTTTAAATTCACCGGATCTTGATGAACAATTTTTAAGAGCAGAAGTAGCGCGTGAATGCCCAGATTGTATTTTTGAACAACGGTTGGCGAACCCAGAAGTGTTTAAAGAAGCTCATCAAGGTAAAGGCTTAAAAGTATTAATTTTTACTTATCTACCAAAAAGTAGTTAATTTATTTAGCTCTTTGCTCTCTAATTCTAAAGAAACGAGCAAACCTTGGTATACCGGCGTTAGTTTTACCATTGTGCTTAAAGGTGATTAAACTGCCAATGGCTGGTGGTTGATGCCTTTCTTTATCGCTAAAGCCTGAGCCTATTTTGAAGACAATACCCTCGATTGTTTTTACTTGCAGAGCACCGAGCACGCCTTTATATTTACCTTTGCCTTCGATGTACGCTATCACTACTGCCTCAGCGTCTTGGTGTTTTTTTAGCTTCATTATATTAGTACTTCTACCAACATGATAATAAGCATTGCCACGGTGTAACATTAGCCCTTCGCCGTTATTTTTGATGATGTTGTTAAGGGTTTGATCTAGTTGCTCAATTGTGGTGAGTTTAAATTGTTTGATCATTGATAAGTATGGTGAGTTTACTTTTTTAGTTAATTGCGCCATGGCTGCTATTCGCTCGGTAAAGGTACCGTTATGCTCGGGCAGATCAAATATCATAAAGCGTACCAATTGCCAGCAAATTTCGTTAACACGCTTTTTTCTGACACAAGAAAGTGTTTGTTGAAAATGATCTCTTTTAATCCATAATTCGCCATCCATTATTGTCTCGGGCCAACTTTTGGTGAGCCACTTGGGGCTATGTATAAGGTTACCTTGGCGGGTTAATAATTGTGTGCCATTCCAGTAGCCACGCATACCATCAAGTTTTTCAGAGAGCCAATATTGGCTGATATCAGTAACGGCTTTATAGGTTGTTGCTTGTTGAATAGCGGGCTTTGATGGCGGCGCACTCTGCGCGTTTAATGAAAAAAGACTAAGTAAAACAGTAATGAATAATTTCATTAGTAACATCCATGTTCAGGTAATTAATTTAATCATAGTCTACTTTTTAGTCTAGTATTATTACTTATAAAAATTTATAGAAAATAATTCAAGGATTGAATGAATGCATTTTATTAACATAATAATTTTTATTAGCGTGTTGTTTTTGTTTACTCCTACCAGTGAGGCCAAAAAACGCTGTAAACCGTTATTAGAAAAGTTGCATAATATTCAAGCAATGCAGCGTAATGGTTATTCATCGCAACGTGGCATTAATTTACGAGCCAAAGAAGATAAAGCGCGTGATAAATGGTGGCAATGTGAGCAAGGACGAGCTGGAAAAAGTAAAAGTAAAACCAAGAATAAAGGGAGTAAAAAGAAAAGTAGCCAGTCTAGTGGTGTTTATAAACAAAATAGGCAGATAAAAATATCAGCAGGTACACCGTTTAAGACCAGTAATGCCATTGTGTTCAAATCAAAATATCAAGGAGGTAAAAAGCAGGCATGGCTTAAGTTTTACCAGCAGCCTGCTCAGTGTAATCGTCCTAAAAGCTTAGCGGTGTTTGTCTATTGTAGTGAAGACAAACAAGCACAGCGGCTTAATTTTGAGCAGGAATATAAATAACAGGAGTTCACCTTAAATAAGCTTTTAAGTTAACGGCAGTTGAGTCTCAGGTTGTGAATCACCTAGCTGCTTATTTACTGCTATATGCGACTTTTGAGTTTTTATATTGTGTCACCATAGTATCTACATTATCTTGGCAATATTCACGTAAGCCGCTTAACAGCATATGTTTTTTACCATGACCAACTATTTCGCCATCGCTAACTAAATCAAACTCAAGCCAAGCATTACCACGTTTTCCTTCGATAGTTAAACTTGTTTTTGCTAACTGTAATGACAGGGTAGTAATGTCTAAACGCTTTAAGCTTATTTTCATGCATTGATACATGACCATAGGACGGCTAGGGTTAATCATGACATTATTTTCTGTCATTAATTTAACTAAAATATCAGGGAAAGTATGCCCAGAAAAGTCAACATAAGCTTTCGTTAAGGCATTTATTAATGATGGACAGTGAGTCTTTTCACCACTTGCTTCAATGGTTAAATAAGTTTTGTTTTTGTTGTCTACAATATCAAAATCATTAATGATTTCATTAGGGAAAGTTAATGTTATGCCATCATTCACCATGCCTGAAAAGTTAAAACTCATTTCTTTATGTAGGCCTGATTTAGCGATGATTACCGAAAACAGTAGATCGCCCGGTACACAAAATCGCTTGGCTTCAATATTGTGCAAAGGATTAAAGTCATCAGCGACTTGTTTAGCAAAATCACTCGCTTGCTGACGAGTAAAGCTGATTTGATCATTATTAATAGGGCAGTATTGTTCAATAAACATTTTTTCTTGTGACATATTTACGACTTCACTTTTAGATAAAATTTAGTACTGGTTTAATACTCACTTAGTACTAAATCAACAAACAGGACATTCTAACAGTACTTAGCTGATAAATCGAAAAAAACGACAGTAAAAGTAACTCAGCAGACCTCTAATACCAATTGAAGTAATGAATTGACTAATTTATTACTTCAATTGGTATGGTTAATGACAGTGCAAGCAGGATGAGCTAAGACTAATTTTTCTTTTTGTTTTTTAGTTAGTGTTCGTAATTGATATTCTCGCTTACTCGCGGTGCTTCTATCTACCGCTGTTTCACTATAAACCAGTTTTACTGGTCGTCTTGCTCGCGTATACTTTGCTCCTAGCTTGGTATTATTGTGCTGGTGCAGGCGTCGTTCGATGTCGGTGGTGATACCGGTATACAAGCTATTATCGTTACATCGAAGAAAATAAACATGCCAAGTGTTGATTTGAGTCATAAGTAGAAAGTGTTAGTTATTTTAAATAATGGTAAATAAAAGTGTTAGAGATATCAAATACTGTTAATTTAGCAGATTGGGAAATTGAACTTACTGGAATAAGAGCCACTGGCAACGGAGGCCAACGAGTAAATAAGGTAGAAACCGCGATACACTTACGTTTCGATATTAAGCGATCAACCTTACCGGCCATATACAAAGAGAGATTATTAAGGCTATCAGATAGTCGCATATCAAGTAATGGCACTATTATTATCAAAGCTCAATCATTTAGAACTCAATCAATGAACAAAGACGATGCGCTAAAACGATTGAAAGAGTTAATTATATCGGCAATGATTGTTCAAAAAACTAGGCGCCCAACTAAGCCGACCAAAGGCTCGAACCTAAGGCGGTTAGATTCAAAAAAGAAAGCCAGTTCTAATAAAAAATTACGTAGAAAAGTAGAGCATTAGTCAGTGTGTCAATGTCCTTACACAAGTAGAACAATTAAAAACTTGTTAATTAAAAACGAAAAGTCCAATTTTAATATCGAAGTAAAATATAGAGAGCAAACATGCCAATAAGTGAGATAGGCGCGGTAGAAAAATTAACGGCGCAACTTGATAGTAATAACTTAGTACAATACCAGTTACCTTTAGCAGCGATAAATTCGGACACAACTGAGCAACAAAGTATTGCCTTGAATCCGATAATAGGCAAAACCTTAACGTTAAATTTTCATGGTAAAATTGCCTGTAAACATTGTGGTAAAACAACTAAAAAAAGTTACTCTCAGGGTTTTTGTTATCCTTGTATGATTAAACTAGCACAATGTGACATGTGTATTATGAAGCCAGAAACGTGTCATCATCATCTAGGAACTTGCCGAGAGCCACAATGGGGTGAACAGCATTGTATGGTGGATCACTATGTTTATTTATCAAATACCTCAGCGTTAAAAGTAGGGATCACTCGCCATACTCAACTACCAACGCGATGGATTGATCAAGGCGCAACACAAGCACTACCTATTTTTAAAGTGAGCACTCGCTTACAGTCAGGATTAGTTGAGACAGCGCTAGCTGAATATATTGGAGATAAAACTAATTGGCGGACAATGCTTAAAGGAAGTAATGAAGCGATTGATTTACAAGCTGAAGCTGAAATACTGATCCCTAAAATACAGAGGCGTTTAGACGAGATCTCATTAAGGTTTGGTGATGATGCCGTGCAATTTCTTGACGAAGATATTGTTGATATAAATTATCCTGTTAGCCAATATTTAACTAAAATCAGTTCGTTTAACTTTGATAAAACAGCCAGCGTATCAGGCGTTCTGTTAGGAATAAAGGGCCAATATCTTATTTTTGATAAAGGGGTTATTAATATGCGTAAGTTTTCTTCCTATCAAATTAGCGTGGAATATTAATTTTGTCAGTATTCGGTTTTGGTTAAAATGTGCTAGATTTAGAATAGTGACATATTTGTTCTTGCAGACTCTTTTAGTCGTATTAAAGAATTGATGATGAATCTTCAACGATTGAGGATATCAGTGAGGTAATTTTAGTTGCCTCTGGCTTGCCGGTACTATTTTGCCACGCAAGCATTTACAAACACTTCAGCAGTTGGCTAATGATAAGCAGTTAATGTTGTTAGGAATGGATAGTGAAGTATTGGTTAAGTATTTTGTCGGTATTGAATTCAAGAGCCGCAATGATTTTTTAATCTGTATTTTTGTAAAGATAAAATAAAAAAAGCGAGTACCTTAAGGTTACTCGCTTTTTTTGTGCTTTTAATTAATGAAAATTAAAGAGCAACAATGTTCTCAGCTTGAGGGCCTTTTTGACCTTCAGTTACTGTGAATTCAACTTTTTGACCTTCAGCTAAAGTTTTGAAACCGTCGCCAACAATCGCGTTGAAGTGAGCAAAAACGGCAGGGCCATTTTCTTGCTCGATGAAACCGAAACCTTTAGCTTCGTTAAACCATTTTACTGTACCAGTAGTAGTAGACATAAGAATATCCTAATTTATTTATGAGTAATTGAGCTTCTGTCATTTGTTTCTAACGTGGTTAAAGACAAATGATACAAGCGGGTTTGCTAAAAAGTGTTGCTATTACTTATAAAACAGGACGGGTTAATTATTACGGGTCAAAAACCTATTACGGGTAAAACAAGCAAAATATAACATCGAAATGGTGTACAAAAATATAAAACTAACTTCAAGCGCCTTAGATTATAAAGCCGTAGAGATTGTTGTCAATAGAAGTTGCTCATTTTGAGGGTGTAAAGACAAAAAAAAACGATTCAGCAGTGACTACAGAATCGTTTTAAGGTGATTTAGGTGAGCTTTATAACTTAAATTCTTGTACTGATTGTTGTAACTCTTCAGCTAGACGGGCAACTTCACTACTTGATTCAGCAGTTTGTCGTGAACCGGCACTAGTTTGTTCGGCTATGGCCACAATAGATTCAAGGTTTTCACTAATTTCATGGGCAACAACACTTTGCTCTTCTGCTGCGGTAGCTATTTGTGAGCTGCGATCGAAAGCTTCATGAACCGCATGAGTAATGCTTTCTAATGCTTTATCGGCTTCTTCTGACTGGTTAACACAGTCAGAAGCTTTTGACTTGCCAGTGTCCATTACCGTTACTGCCTTACCTGCGCCCGTTTGTAGTGCTTCAATCATGGTTTGAATTTCTGATGTAGACTCTTGTGTTCTACTGGCTAACGTGCGCACTTCATCAGCAACAACAGCAAATCCTCTACCTTGCTCACCAGCACGAGCCGCTTCAATAGCCGCATTTAAAGCGAGTAGGTTGGTTTGCTCTGCAATGCCACGAATAACATCTAAAATACCACCAATAGAGGCACTATCTTGTTGTAATTGGTTGATCACTTGCGCAGCAGAGTCAACTTCAGTTGCTAGTTGTTCTATAGTTTCACGATTACGTGCTGAAATTACTTTTACGCGCTCTGCTTCATCATCGGCTTGTTTTATTTCACCTAAAGCATCATTAACGCTTGATAGCACACTTTGTGCCGTGCTGCTCATTTCTGTGGTCGCAGATGCCGCTTGTTGTACTTGGCTACGTTGTTCTTCAATCGCTGTGGTGCTTTCCGCGGTGACGGCAGATGTTTGTTCGGCTGCTGCGGCCAGTTGTGAAGAGCGATTAACAATACCTTCAATTAAGTTCCGTAAACTATCAATAAGTAAATTACAATTTTTAGAAAGCTGAGCAAATTCATCTTGACCACTTTCATCTAACTTGTGAGATAAATCGCCTGAAGAGACAATATTTAACATATCATTAACGCGAGCCAATGGACGGGTAATACTGATCAAAGTAAAACGGGCAATGATAATAGCAATAATAATTGAGGCAATCATAATAAAGGTTGTTTGAGTATTGCCGCTGGCAACGGAACTTTTAACTAACTCACTTGCTTTAATTGTTGCTTGATTGGCTAAATCGACTTGTTTTTCTAATATATTGTTAACTTTTACGGTGTCTTCTTCCTCCGCTGCTAACATCTTCTTAGTTTCTTGATTGGCAATTAGCTGAGCTTTTTTATGAAAAATTATGCCGGTATCAGCAGACAATAACTCTTCTAGGCCTGAAAAATCGTCGGCTAAATTTTGAGCGACACCACCTATATCGTTCATTGTTAGTTCGGCAATGATTTCGTTCACTGAGCTTTGAGCTTCTTCTAAGCTATATGAAATTTCACTTTCTATTAATTCTGCGGTGCTATCTGAAAGCGTATCGCGATATTCAAATGAAGAAGAAACAATACTATTCAATTGATTCTCTAATTGCTCACTTAAGCTTATTGCCCGTTGTAATTTACTATCGGCTAGTCGGTGATCAGCTAAATCTAATAATAAGGTTACCGCATCATCAGCTTTTTCTTCTAAGACACTAACTTTTTCGCTTAAGGCGTTTTTTTGCTCAATAGACGTTTTCCTGTTTTCAAAAACGGCTAAGGCCTCCTCTTCAAATTTGGCGAATAATTGTGTGACTTTATTTAGATTGTTTATTAATTCGCTTTCATTTTGAACTAAGTTTTTAAGTTGTTTAAATGCGGGAATGAATTGCGCATCAATAGTTTTATATGAATGCAAATCTTCAGCTAATGCCGCTAAATCATCTCGATAAAAGCCCTTTAAAGTGAAGTTTGCCATTTGGCTTAACTGTAAAGACAGCTTGTTACTCCCTTTTAGCATTGGGATCGCTAAATCATTTTGTTGTCTGGTTGACTCACTAATTGTGTTCAAGTTGAGTAAAGAGATTACGCTAGTTAAAATAAGTAAAATTGAAATGATGGCAAAACCACCAATAATCTTTATCGCTACGGTTAAATTCATAAATACCACCAATTAGTTTTAGGCAAATGCATTAGTTATCGGAATAATTATTGATTATTCTCTTATGTTAGGGTTTGTTGAACTTTCGAGATTGTCCGAATAATTCGGCCAAAAGCATGTTACTCCTTGTTGAGTAGTATTTGCTTAGAGTGACTAGGCTACACACCTTAGTTATTTTTATTTATAGTTAGCTCTGCATCCATATAAAACACCATTGACTAATTGCCATTGTTTGTCGCGGTTATCGCTATTTTAAGGTGTTTTTATGAACAAATCTGTACCCGATACATAGGGTTAACGTTTTGAGTATATCAAGCTACGCAGCTTTTTCATCCATTATATCTATTTACTTACTACTTTGTGCGTAGGCTCTGTGAATATCTTTTTATCATGCCAACGTAATAGTGTTAAATAATTTCCCCAAACACAGCCTGTGTCTAATGGGTAAATATTTTGATGGGAACACTTACCCATTAGCGCAGCCCAATGGCCAAATACCCAGGTAGTTTCAGCAATAACTGATGATAATTCATACCAAGGTAATAACGCTGTGCTTGATTGCTTATTGTTTTGAAGAAGGGTGTTGGGAGCTAATTTATGGTCGAACTCGAGGTTTTTATTGCTATAACAGTAACGCATACGGGTAAATGCGTTAATTGTGTAGCGAAATTTTTCTATTTCGGTGTTAGCTTGCTGCCAGTTATTCGGCTTTTCACCGTACATTAATGATAACCAAACATTTCTCTTGCTAGAGCTCAGTCGCTGTTGAGCAAACGTTGCTTGCTCTATGGCTTGTGTCAAAGTCCATTGAGGGGAAATGCCAGCATGACTCATGTAGGCGTTATCATTGCCTATTTTTTGCAGTAATGGTTGTTGGGCTAACCAATTCATTAATTCGTCAGCATCATCAGCAGCTAGCAACATCTTGAGTTGATCTTGTTTTTTTACTTTTTTGATACCGGCATAAACGGCAAGTAAATGCAGATCATGATTACCGAGTACTATTTTTGCTGAATCCTTCAGTGATTTAACAAAACGAAGCGTTGCTAAAGAATCGGGTCCTCTAGCAACAAGATCACCGGCGATATAAAGTTGATCGACTTCGCGATTAAAAGCAACCTGCTTTAATAAAGCAACTAATTCGCTATAACAGCCTTGAATATCACCAACTAAATATACAGCCATTTGATCTCTACATGTTTAGCTATCATCTTGCTCTTGTGCTCTTTTGATGGCACGTCGCGAAAGTTTTTTATTCCTTGGCGCAATTGGCTCTGGTGGGTTATCAACAATAAAATTTGCCAACATGATGTAATCATCAATAGTTAAATTTTCTGGGCGTACATTTGCATCAATATTAAGGCTTTCTAATTGTGCGACGCTAATTAGGTTTTTGAAGCTATTCCGGATAGTTTTTCTACGTTGATTAAACGCCGCTAAACATACGGTATTAAGTGCAGCAATGTCTTTTACTGGATTTTTAATATCACGGTGTGGTACTAATCTCACTATCGCAGAGTCGACTTTAGGGGCCGGCTTAAATGCTTCTGGGCCTATTTCCATTACTGGAATTACTTGGCACTGGTATTGGGTCATAATAGATAATCTACCATAAGCTTTACAGTCTGGACCCGCGGCCATACGCTCTACTACTTCTTTTTGTAGCATAAAGTGCATGTCTTGAACTATGTCTTTAAAAGTGAGTAGGTGAAAAATTAATGGTGTGGAAATGTTATAAGGTAAGTTGCCAAAAATGCGTAATGGTTTTTTATCTGTTGCTAATTGGCCAAAATCAAATTTTAAGGCATCGGTTTCGTAAATCGTTAAGTGTGGCGCTAAAAATGGATGGTGACGTAGCCTCTTAGCTAAGTCTCTATCAAGCTCTACTACCGATAATTTTTCTGCTCGTTCTATTACTGGCTCAGTTAACGCACCAAGACCGGGGCCTATTTCGACTAAATTTTCTCCAGGCTCGGGATTAATCGCATCAATAATATCGCTGATGACCGCTTCATTATGAAGAAAATTTTGGCCAAAACGTTTTTTTGCTTGGTGACCTAAATGGGTTTTAATGTTCATGAAAATATCTCTTATTGTCAGACTAAAGCCTGACCTACATTATTTACTGCTATCTACTAGGTTAATTGCACTGTTAATAGCTTCTATCATACTGCCAGAATCTGCTTCTCCAGTACCGGCTAACTCTAATGCCGTACCATGGTCTACTGAGGTGCGAATATAAGGTAAGCCTAAAGTGATGTTAACGGATGAACCAAAGCCTTTGTATTTTAATACCGGTAAACCTTGATCATGGTACATACTTAAAATAGCATCTGCATCCTTTAAGTATTTCTCTTGGAATATAGTGTCTGCTGGTAGGGGACCAATAATATTAATGCCTTCTGCTCTTAGTTCGGCAAATGCTGGTTGCATTACGTCGATTTCTTCTCGACCTAAATGGCCATCTTCACCAGCATGAGGGTTAATGCCGCAAGCATATATTGTTGGGTTTTTTATCCCGAATTTACTTTGTAAATCTGTATGTAATATACGGGTTACCTTCTGTAATCTCTCGAAAGTAATAGCCTTTGCTACATAGGCAAGCGGTATGTGAGTGGTAACTAAGGCAACACGTAAGCCTGTGGTCGCTAACATCATTACCACATCAGAACAGTTAGCTTGATGAGCAAAGTACTCAGTATGACCGCTAAAAGGAACCCCAGATTTATTGATTAAACCTTTATGTACTGGCCCTGTTACTATGGCCTCGAATTCCCCAGACATATTTTTATCACTAGCTACTTTGAGGGTTTTAACCACATAAGCACCATTGTTTGTCTCAAGGGTACCGGGGATACTTGGCTGAGCCAATGGTATATCTAATATGGTTAACGTACCAGCGACTTGAGGAATAGCTTTAAGGCTAGCATCATAATCAATTAATACTATCGGTAAATTTAGCTGTTTAGCACGCTGTTTTATTAGTTCTTTTGAGGCAACAACGACTAGTTGTACTGGCCAAGCCTGCTGTGCTATGGCAATAACTAAATCAGGTCCTATACCTGCCGGCTCACCGGGAGTAAGGGCTATACGGGTAGTCATCTCTATTTATCCTGTTCAAAAATTTCGATATAAGCTTCATCGCGAGTTTCTTTGATCCATCTGGCGCTTTCAACACCAAACTTACGATTATGGAGAATTTGATAAACGCGATTTTTATTCACTTGTGAGGTAGCATCAATCATACGACGATCATTTAGCTGAATGATATGCCAACCAAAAGATGAACGAAATGGTTGGTGGTATTCACCAATTTTCATGGTGGCTAATGCCTCTTTAAATGCCGGATCATAACTGCTGGGATCTGCCCAACCTAAATCGCCACCACGAATAGAGGTAGGTCCTTCAGAAAACTCTTTGGCTAAATCGGCAAAGGTGGCATCTCCGGCATTAATTTTATCGAGCATATCTTGTAATTGCACTTCTACTTTGGCTTCACTTAAAATGATAGACGGTTTTATCAAGATGTGGCTAGCTTTTACTTCTTCTACTTCCACTATTTGACGACCACGGATATCGAGTACTTTTACAATACTAAAGCCTAAACCGGTGCGAATAGGACCTACTACCGTATCTTTATTTTTTCCTGCAATTAGCTCTGAAAAAAGTGTTGGCATTTCGTTAATATTTTTCCAGCCCAAATCACCACCTGCTAAGGCATTGGTACCGCCTGATGAGGCGATAGCTATTTTAGTGAAATTTGAACCACTATTAAGTAGCTCAATAACTTTATCAGCACGCACTTTACTGGCGGTCATGTCAGCTTGGGTCGCATCTGAAGGAAATTCAATTAAGATATGACCAAGATGATATTCGACATCATTATTGGTTTGTTCTTTCATTAAGGCTAATAAGTTAGCTACTTCTTGCGGGGAGATATAAATACGGCGTCTAACACTATTACGGCGTACTTCACCGGTAATTAGCTCGGTACGAACATTTTCAAGATATTTTTCATAATCTTCACCATCACTTATGATCGTTTGACGAAACTGAGCTAAGGTTAATTTGTTTTCTTTGGCCATATTGGCAATGGTTTGATCTAGCTGAGCATCACTAACTTGTACGCCCATACGCTCACCAATTTGTATAATTAAGCTGTCATTAATCAGCTTGTCCATGACTTGGGTGCGTAATGCTCCGTCAGAAGGTAGCGCTTGATTATTTTTTTTAGCTTGTGTTTTTATATTTTTCAGTAAATCTTGCACTTCTGATTCAAGTACTACACCAGCGTTAACAATGGCGGCAACCTTGTCTAGCAGTTCTTCTTTTGCTTGAACTTGAGTACTTAACCCTGCATAAAGTGTGCAGGTGATGATTAATGTTTTAACTAAATTTTTCATGAATTATACATCTTGGTTATGGTGCATTGTTAGTTTCTATATGCTTAATTTTATTAGTGACTAGGTTGGTAAACCACTAGTTTTGTAAATAGTAAGGGCGTTTATAGCCAAAAATACTTGCATCAAACATTTCTTGTGTGCCAATGGCATCTTGTTTGGCATTTAGCCCTTTGATGATGAACTGTAGCACGAAACCACTATTAAATTCATCGCGGTTTTCATTGAATAAGCCATCACCGCTTAAGTTTGAGTTTATGTGTCTATGATAGGCAATACGTAAAGCCCAACAGCAGCTTTCATATTGCAAGCCTGCATAACGTTCTAAACTACGATTTTGTTTTAAATCTTGCGTAAGTCGCCCGACAAAAGCCCAGTCTTTATTAACAGCAAAGCTAGCTAATGCTGATGCTTGCTCTAAGCTACTACCTGAGACATTACGAGTGTACCTATGGTTCAATTGAACTGAATTATATTTATCAATTTGATAATTTAGTGACATTTGACTTTTGTTGGTAAAACTTTCTCGGGTGTTATATTGAATATCACTACTGATTTGCCATTGCTGGTTTAGCCGATAAAATAAATTTGCCGCTACAGACGATTGCTGGCTTGTTAAGGTATCAACATTAACATCATCAATAAGTTCATCAAAAATATTATCGTCGGACAAATACTGTATGCGACCAACACTTAAACGAAAAACTTCTAGGTTTGATTGATCAAGTACACGGCTTGTTACACCCCAAGTATATTGATTAGCACCGGCAATTCTATCTAAACCACTATAGCTTCGGTCTCTAAATAAGCCATTATAATCATCTTGTAAATTAGTGGTATCGTAAAGGCCGATGTTTGATTGGTCTTTTTCGGGAATGTATAAGTATTGTATTTGTGGTTCTATGGTTTGAGTGTAACCATTACCAAACAAAGACAGGGTACGATCGAAATTTATGCCACCATGAAACCTTACTTTAGGTAGTGTACGGTTAATATGTTTGCTTAAGTCACTGCCCTCTTGAATGTCGTTTTGTTGGTAATAGGTATGCATTAACTTAAACTCTGAATTTAAAAACCACGCAGGGGTAGATATCGGAAAGCTTAAACCTGCTTCAACGTGATAACGATTAGCACTGACCTGTTGTTTAGTTTCTGCGGCAAAGCTTGTTAATTCAGAATAGAGCTCAAATTGTCCCTGTAAGGTTTGCTCTGAGAAAAGCGTGAAAGGTTGTTGGGCTGAAATTTCAATATGAGGTAAGGTTTTATAGCTCGGTTGGTGATTGCCAAGCACTTCAAAATCTTGTATTTTCATGGTGGTTTGCCAATACTCCCCAAAATAAGACAGTTCACCTACTTGATACAAATAAGCATCGTTAGCGTTATATTCTTTTGAACCAATATCAACTAAATAGTTGTCGTCACTGATGGTGGTATAATCTATATAGGCACGAAAATCATCTGAAAATGTACCGACATGTTGCAGCCTTGCAAGGTAACGAGCGTCGTCGTTTGATGTGATCGCACTATCTTTATTTAAGTACTCTACATTAATGTTACCCGATTGTAGATCGGTTAAATAACGAAATTCAGTTTTCAATTGCATGCCCCGTTTAGACATATAATTGGGCGTAATAGTTGCGTCTATATTTGGAGCGATATTCCAATAGTAAGGTGTTTCAATTTCTAATCCTGAATTACTAGAGCTACCAATTTTAGGATATAAAAAGCCGCTTTTTCGTTGCTTTGATACTGGAAATGAGAAATAAGGTAAATACAAAACGGGTACATCGAAGAGTCGAATTTGGGCATGATAAGCTTGGCCTGAACTACCATCGGCTGATATTTCAATTTCAGATGCTTTTATTTGCCAGTCAGGTTTATCACCTATACAGGTTGTATAAGTTGAATTTAATAAACTTAAACCCTCTGTTGTATTGATTTGTAATTCACCAGCACTACCGTGACCTGGGCTGCCATATAATTGATAGGAGGTGTTAAGCATAACACTGGACTGGTCATTTTTACTGGCATTTAGCTCATCGGCAAGAATATCAATATTTTGATTTTGATAGTGTATATTGCCTTTGGCATTAAATTTCATCAATAATCGATCAAAGGTTAATTGATCAGCTGTTATGGTTTGGCTTTTATCTATAAGTGTGACATCACCACTAAAGTTGGCAATTTGATCTTTTTCAATACTGGAGTATTTTGAGGTAATACGAATGCTATCATCGGTTACTTGCACCGCATTTGTTGCTATAGGTACAAAAGTTGGGATAGCACATTGAAGTTGTGGTGGTGTCGTTTCTTGCTCAGTGGTAATCGCAAACGTAGGTAAAGACAATACCATCGTTAATAACGCGCTACAGGAAAAAAGTTGTCGGAAAAAAAACATTTATTTTTAAGGTTATCTTAAATATACGTGATGAAGCGTATATGATATAGCAAATGTAATATGGTAGCTATAGCCAAACCACCTGCAAGATGCAGCACTAGCATCTTGAGGTGGTTTGGCTATAGATCTAGCACGTAAATAGCGAATAAAGAATAGGTAATTATATAAGCATGCGTATCTGGGGAAAGGTTTTAGGGTTTTTATTTGGCTTTATGTTGAGTAAAAGTTTATTTGGCGCTTTATTAGGTGTTTGGCTTGGTCATATGTTTGATCGCGCTAGAGGTTTTAATTTTGATGGTATGACAGGTGGTAAAGCTGATGATGTTACTCGTCAAGCGGCTTTTTTTTACACAACTTTTTCGGTGATGGGGCATGTAGCAAAAGCCAAAGGGCAGGTAACTAATCATGAAATTGCTTTTGCTCGCGCTTATATGGATAAACTTGGATTAACGAATGAATTACGCCAACAAGCACAAGACTCTTTTCGAGAAGGTAAATCGGGCGGATTTCCATTAAAAGAGCGTTTGGTTAAATTTAAGAGTATTTGTGGTAATCGTCAGGATTTATTACTGATGTTCTTAGAAATTCAAATTCAAGTGGCATTTATTGATGGCGATTTAGACACTAAAGAGCGTGAAGTATTACATACTATTGCTAAATTTTTAGGTTACTCTGCACGTCAGTTAAATAATTTACTTGAAATGATTATTGCCAGTGAAGCCTTTCATCAACAAGGCTCTCAACAATTTAATGGTAGTAATGCACCGACTAAGGCAGGACAACTTGATAATGCTTATAAAATTTTAGGCGTTAGCAAAGATACCTCAATGCGTGATATCAAAAAGTCTTATCGAAAATTAATGTCGCAACACCATCCTGATAAATTAATTGCCAAGGGTTTACCGCCAGCGATGATGGAGGCAGCGAAAGAAAAAACCCAAGATATACAAGCGGCATGGGATATCATTTCTAAACAAGATAAATAAGTAAAGTTACGGGTTGCGAGTTACTAGTTTCGAAGACAAATTATATAAAGTTTGGTGTTTTCGCTATCTGTATTAGCTCAAGTTAGATCTAACGTTTCTAAATCTCAGGGTTTTACTCAATCTGATAGGCAGCTATAAGCTCATTCTTGCCGTTGAAAGTGCTTATATAAAGGAGATTTTGAAAGCTTTTCAACCATATGTCTATTTTCATCAATTCTCTTTTTGATATATGTTGAAAAATCATCCCGTGCATCTATTATTATTTGGCTCTGTTGTAGCTAATTGTTGTCTATACTTATAAATGAGTCTAACTTATTGAAGGTAATAGCAATGAATACAAAATCATTTGTAGGT